>Ga0209373_10001108_pt1 | contig 34572 bp, 26 predicted proteins | sample Higcelweek5metaG_FD_187173 | JGI IMG/M metagenome (GOLD analysis project Ga0209373, IMG submission 187173) | Freshwater pond sediment microbial communities from the University of Edinburgh, under environmental carbon perturbations - High... | ecosystem: Environmental > Aquatic > Freshwater >... | reverse complement strand
GCGCGGCTTGCATCGGCGCGCGGTTTGACCCACAGTGGCCCCGCATCTCCTTGCCAACTTTTCGCGCGGCTCCTGCTCATGTCGATGTCGACCGTCGTGATTATCAGTCTTGTCGCTGCCGTGATTCTCGTGATCGGCGGGGCTCTGGTGATGTACATGGCCAATCTGGTCAAGAACGCCTACGACCTCAAAATCCAGATCGCCACCGATGTCGAGACCCGGTTCACCCGGATGGCCGAGGAGATGGATAAGAAAAGTCGCTGGATCAAACGCGATCTGATCGAGGAAATCGAAAAGATCAAAGCGGCGGTTGAGACCGAAAATGCCCGCCGGTTTCAGGGCCTGAGCGAGCCGGTCACCAAGGCGGTTGAAGATCTCGATGCTCTGATCCGTAACGAACGGCGGGAATGGGTGGCCGCCATCGAACGGGATCGCAGCTTGATTGCCCAGCTTGACAGCCGGGTCGATTTTCTCCGCCGCGATCTGAGGGATCTGACCCGGCCGTCGGTGGCATCAGCGGCTGTTCCGGCGGGAGAGACGAGTCCTCCGGCCGCGCCCGCCGGACAGGAGGAGGATCCGGCCCCGGCAGATCCGGTAACGATGAGTGAATTTTTGCCCGATCTCGGGCGCAAACGCTGACGGCGCCGGCCGGACCCGCCGTCCAACCCTATGATCCTCGCGGGGCCGCATTGATGATACATCAGCATCTTGGCGATTTTGGGGACCTGTCCCTTTGGGTGGTGGTCACCAGTCCGCCCTGGTACGAAAACAGCTATCTGGTCTATCACCGCCCGAGCGGCGCTGTGATCCTGGTCGATCCCGGCGGGGATTTTCCCCGTTTGCAGGAAGCGATCACGGCTCTGGGCGCAACGCCGACGATGATTTTGCTGACTCATGGCCATTGTGATCATCTCGGGGCAGCGGCGGCGCTGGAGACGGCCTATGACATTCCGACCCGGGCGCATCTGGAGGAGGGGCCGGTGATTGCCGCCGCCAGTGACCTCAGCCGGGCCTTTACCGGCCAGCCGCAACCGGGGCCGAATCGGGTTGAGCTGTTCAGCAACCCGGCCGGGGTGGCGTTTGCGGGAACGCCGATTCGGGTGATCGAGACCCCGGGCCACAGTCCGGGCGGGGTCTGTTATGATTTTGGGGCCTTCGTCCTGACCGGTGACACGTTGTTCCGGGGCGGGGTGGGCCGCACGGATCTGCCCGGCGGCAGCGAACGCAAATTGTGGGATTCGATCGAGCGTCTCCTCGCCACTGTGGCCGATGAGGCGATGTTGTTCAGCGGTCACGGCCCAGCCTGGAGCACCACCGAGGCCCGCCGCTGGTGGGCGCTGGCGGGGTAAAATATTGGGCTGCCGCCCAAACCCGCCCGGGGCGATGCCCCGGACCCCCTTTGAATTTAAAGGGGGTTTGGGGGTCACCCCCAAGCGGGGTGCGGGGCGGCAGCCCCGCTAAGGAATGGCCGCCCAGATCTGTTCGGCAATGGCCCGGTAGGCTTGGGCATGCGGCCCTTCGGGATCCGCCAGAACAATCGGATGGCCCGAATCTCCCCCCTGACGGATGGCGATATCCAGCGGCAACGCCCCGAGAAACGGCACCCCAAGCCGTTCCGCCTCGGCTTTGGCCCCGCCATGGCCGAACAAATGGGCCTCATCCCCGCAGTTCGGGCAGATGTAATAACTCATATTCTCGATGATCCCGAGGACGGGCACCCCGACCTTGCGGAACATCGCCAAGCCCTTGGCGGCATCGATCAAGGCAATATCCTGCGGAGTCGAAACGATCACGGCTCCCGCCAGAGACGCGCGCTGGGACAGGGTCAATTGCGTGTCGCCCGTTCCCGGCGGCAGATCAATCACCATCACATCCAGCGGCCCCCAGGAGACATCCCGCATCAATTGCTCGATCGCCCCGGACACCATCGGCCCGCGCCACACCACCGGGGCGTCAGGCGGCACCAGAAAGCCGATCGACATGCAGGCCAGGCCGTAACGTGACACCGGATGCAAAGCCGAGGCGCCCTCGGGCTGCCCCTCGATCCCCAACATCCGGGGCAGGGACGGCCCGAACAAATCGGCGTCAAGCAAGCCGGTTTTCAGCCCCATCGCCGCAAAACTGAGCGCCAGATTGACCGCAGTGGTCGATTTCCCGACCCCGCCCTTGCCGGAAGCGACCGCAATCACTGCCCGGATCTGGCTCAGCAGACGCGGCGGCGACGCTGGCGCCGGCCGTTCCGCGGTCAAAGTGGCGGTCACCGCACTTACTCCCGGCAGCGCCCGCACCACCGCCTCCGCCTGGGCACGCAAGGGCTCCAGCGCGGCCGCCGTCTCGGCGGTGGCGGCCAGGGCAAAGGCAACTCGGCCGTCGCGCCGGCTCAGTCCGACCACCCGGCCCCGGGCGACGATATCGCCGCCACCATCAGGATCTTCCAGGGTGGCCAGGGCACGCAGGATTTCGGCTTCGGTCAGGTCGGCCATAACATCTCCGGACAGGGAGGAAAAGAAACCGCGCCGGAAAGCGCGGCAACCGGGAACGTTTCCGGTCCTTTCACATATGCCCCCAGCGTCCCCGACTGACAAGACACCGACTGACTTACGCTCCCTCCGGGAGGATTTCCGCGCCGTGCCGCGTTGCGCCGGGCGGAAAGCTCCCCTATCTTCCCCCAGGAAGAGGGGGGGGGCCGACGGCGTCGGCCCCTTTCCTTCACCCCACCAGACGCCGGCCCGGCCTATGGTGGCCAGCATGACACAGGTGACAGAAGGATAAGTGGATGGCTTGGAATCCGCGCGGCGGCGACGGCGGCGGCCCCTGGGGCGGCGGCGGGGACGGCAACGGCGGCGGCCCGTGGGGGCGGCCCGGCGGGGGCGGCAACGCTGGTGGCCCTGGTCCCGATATTGATGAGTTCATCCGCCGTGGCCAGGAAATGCTGCGCCGCGCCATGCCCGGAAACGGCTTCGGCGGGCGGGGCGTCGCGGCTTTGGCTCTGGCGGCGGTCCTCGGCGCCTGGGCTGTGACCGGAATCTACAAGGTCAGCCCGGACGAACAGGGCGTGGTGCTGCGCTTCGGCAAGTGGATCGATACCACCGATCCCGGACTGCATTACCGCCTGCCCTATCCGATCGACAGTGTCCTGTTGCCCAAGGTCACCAAGGTCAACCAGATTCAGATCGGCTATCGTTCGGCCAGCGACCCGCGCAGCGAGCGCGCCGCCATCACCCGCAACGTCCCCGAGGAAAGCCGGATGCTGACCGGCGACGAGAATATCGTCGAGGCCGATGCCGCCGTGTTCTGGCGGATCAAGGATGCCGGCAAATTCCTGTTCAACGTCCGCGATCCTGAAATTACGGTGCGGATGGCGACGGAGAGCAGCCTGCGTGAGGTGATCGGCCGCAATCCGATCCAGGCGGCTTTGTCCGACAAGCGTGAATTGATCGCCTTGCAGGCCCAGCAGGAACTCCAGCGGCTGCTCGACAGTTTCGAGGCCGGGATTGAGATCCAGCAGGTTCAGTTGCAGAAGGTTGATCCTCCGGCGGCGGTGATTGACGCTTTCAACGATGTCCAGCGCGCCCGCGCCGACCAGGAACGCGCCCGCAACGAGGCCGAAGCCTATCGGAACGACATCATCCCCCGCGCCCGAGGCGAAGCCGAACGTCTGGTCCAGGAATCCCAGGCCTATCGCGAGCAGGTGATCAACCTCGCCCAGGGTGACACCAAGCGCTTCCTGTCGATTCTGGCCACCTACAAGCAGGCGGAAGACGTGACGGCACGCCGTCTCTACCTTGAGACCATGGAGGAGGTGGTGAAGAAATCATCCCGGATCGTGATCGACCCGGCGGCCCGGGGGGCTCAGGGCGTGGTGCCTTATCTGCCGCTGCCTGAACTCCGGAAGAATGCGGGAGGTGCGAAATGAACCGCCTTCTCTCCATCGCCGCCGTGGTTGCGATCCTCGTGATCAGCCTCGCCGCTTCGTCGTTGTTCGTGGTTGATCAGACCGAGCAGGCGCTGGTGCTGCGGCTTGGCGCGCACCGTGACACCATCAAAGAGCCCGGCCTGCACGTCAAAATCCCGTTCATTGAGGATCTGGTCCGCTATGACAAGCGGCTGCTGGCGCTTGATCCGCCGGACGAACAGATCATCCTCGGCGACCAGAAGCGGATCGTGGTGGGCACCTTCACCCGGTTTCGGATTGCTGATCCGTTGAAGTTCTATCAGTCGGTCCGGACGGAGGGACAGGCCCGCGCCCAGTTGGCCCAGATTGTCTCCTCGGCGATGCGCCGGGTGCTGGGGCAGGCGATGCTGCAAGCCCTGCTGTCGGATGAACGGGCCGGGATCATGGGGCAGATCCGCGACGAAGTGGCCGAACGCGCCAGTCGCGAACTGGGTCTCCAGATCGTTGACATCCGGTTGCGCCGGGCTGACTTGCCCGAGGAAACCAGCCAGTCGATTTACGACCGGATGAAATCCGAACGCGAACGTCAGGCCAAGGAAGCCCGCGCTCAGGGCTATGAATGGTCGCAGCAGATCCGCGCCCGCGCTGAACGCGAACGCACGGTGCTGCTGGCTGAAGCCCAGCGTCAGGCCCAGATCGAGCGCGGCCAGGGCGATGCCGAGGCCAACAAGATCTATGCCGAGGCTTTTGCCAAGGATCCGCGTTTCTTCAACCTCTATCGCTCGCTTCAGGCCTATCGGGAGTCTTTGGCGGACGGCAACACCACGCTGGTTCTGTCGCCTGACAATGAGTTCCTGCGAGTGATGAACGCCGGGCCGGGCAGCATACGCTGAGGTACGGGGCTGCCGCCCCGACCCCGCTTGGGGGCAAGCCCCCAAACCCCCTTTATTTTCAAAAAGAAAGGGGGTCCGGGGCCTCGCCCCGGGCGGGGTCGGGCGGCAGCCCGAAACAGCTTACCAAGGAGGGTTTTGACCGGTGTTCCTCTCCCCTGCCACCCCTACCGCCTCCCGTTCGGGAGCGACTTTGTCGCTGGCCCTGGTGCTGGTCGGGCTGTTGAGCCTGATTCTCCCGGTCCCGACGGCGGCCGCCCCGGTCCCCGACAGCTTCGCCAATCTGGCCGAACGCCTGCTGCCGAGCGTGGTCAACATCTCGACCACCCAGACCGTGCGTAATCCGCACGGCAGTATGGAAATGCCGCAATTTCCGCCCGGTTCGCCGTTCGAAGAATTCTTCCGAGACTTCATGGAGCGGCAGCAAAACGGCGGCGACACGACGCCCCGCAAAGCCAATTCGCTCGGCTCGGGCTTCATCATCGACCCGGCCGGCTATATCGTCACCAACAACCACGTCATCGCCGACGCCGATGAGATCAGCGTCAAATTGCATGACGATAGCGTGTTTCAGGCCACCGTGGTCGGACGCGACCCCAAGGTCGATCTGGCCCTGCTGAAGATCGATCCCGGCCGGAAAGTTCTGGTCCCGGTTGCCTTCGGCAATTCCGATGAGGCACGGGTCGGCGATTGGGTGCTGGCGATCGGCAATCCGTTCGGCTTCGGCGGCACCGTCACCGCCGGGATCGTCTCGGCTCGGGCGCGCGACATCAATGCCGGCCCCTATGATGATTTCATCCAGACCGACGCCCCAATCAACCGGGGCAATTCCGGTGGGCCGATGTTCAACATGAAGGGCGAAGTGATCGGGATCAATGCCGCGATCATCTCCCCCTCGGGCGGCTCGATCGGGATCGGTTTTGCCATTCCGACCTCGCTGGCGGTGCCGGTGGTCGATGATCTGCGCAAGTTCGGCAAGGTGCGGCGGGGCTGGCTCGGGGTGCGGATTCAGTCGCTTGACGCCGACATGGCCGAAGCAATGGGCCTGCCCGACGCTCATGGCGCCCTGATCGCCTCGGTTGACAACACCGGACCGGGCCAGAAGGCCGGATTACGCAATGGTGATGTCGTGCTGCGGTTCGACGATAAAGACATCCCGGATATGCGCCGTCTGCCGCGTGTCGTGGCCGCGACACCGCTGGGCAAAAAGGTCGATGTCGTGGTCTGGCGCGAGGGCAAAAAGGTGACTCTGGCTGCCACGGTCGGCGAGATGCCCGAAGATCCGGCTGAAAAGCTGGCCCGCACCAAGCGCGATCCCCAGAAGCCGGCGCAACCCCGGGAGGGCACTCAGGTCATTCCCGGCACCGGTCTGACCGTTGCCACCCTGAGCCCGGCCCTGCGGGAACGGTTCGGCCTCGCCGAAGAATCGAACGGCGTGGTCGTCACTGAGATCAAAGGTGACAGTGTCGCCGCCGAGAAGGGGCTGCGCCCCGGCGATTTGATGATCGAAGCCGACCACAAGCCGCTGCGGACGCCGCAGGATCTGACCCGGGCGATCGAGGATGGCCGCAAGGCCGGCCAGCGCTCGCTGCTGCTCCGGGTCGAGAACCCGCAGCAATTGCGCTATATCGCTTTGCCGCTGACCGACGGCAAATCCGGTAAGTAAGCGATCACCGCCGCTTCTCCACGCGGGGAAGCGGCGGTTTTTCACCCCGCGCGGCGCCTGCGACGGGGAGACCCCTATTCTTTTTGCGCGAAAAACGATAGCTTCCCCCGCCGTTGCCGCCTGGAGGCATCGACGGAACGGCAGGGTTCTGTCTGTCCGTTGCCAGTCTTGACGACACGGCCCGTTTCGCGGCCAATTCTGACCACGACACCCAACTCTGAGCCGGGAGATCTTCATGCCCACCTTCACGCCGCCAATCCGCGAGATGCAGTTCGTGATCGAGGAGATTGGCGCGCTCGACGCTATCGCCGCTTTGCCGGGTTACGAAGAGGCAACCCGAGATCTGGTCGGGGCCGTGCTGGAAGAGGCCGGCAAGTTCGGCGCCGGCGCCCTGGCCCCGCTCAACCCGGTCGGCGACCGCGAAGGCTGCCAATTGGACGGGGGCAAGGTTCGCCTGCCGACCGGCTTTGCCGATGCCTATGCCACCTTTGTCGAGAGCGGCTGGAACGCCGTGGCGTTCGATCCGGAGTTCGGCGGTCAGGGTCTGCCCTGGCTGGTGGCAACGGCCGTCCAGGAAGTTTGGCACGCCGCCAACATGGCCTTCGGTCTGATTCCGATGCTGACCCAGGGCGCGGTGGAATTGCTCTCGCTCCATGGCAGCCCCGACCAGAAGGCGCTGTTGCTGCCCAAGCTGGTCAGCGGCGAATGGACCGGGACGATGAATCTGACCGAACCCGGGGCCGGTTCCGACCTGGGCGCGCTGCGCACCAAAGCGGTGCGCGACGGCGACCAGTACCGAATCACCGGGCAGAAGATTTTCATCACCGCTGGCGAGCATGATGCCGCCGGCAATATCGTCCATCTGGTGCTGGCCCGTCTGCCCGATGCCCCGCCCGGCGCCAAGGGCATCTCGCTGTTCGTGGTGCCGAAATTCCTGGTCAATGCCGATGGCAGCCTGGGCCGGCGCAATGATGTCACCTGCATCAAGCTCGAACACAAGCTGGGGATTCACGGCAGCCCGACCTGTGTGATGGCCTTCGGCGAGGATGAAGGCGCGATCGGCACCTTGGTCGGCCGCGAGAATCAGGGTCTGGCCCTGATGTTCACGATGATGAACAACGCCCGCCTGTCCGTTGGGTTGCAAGGGGTGGCGATTGCCGAACGGGCGACCCAAAAGGCCACCGCTTTTGCCCGCGAGCGGGTCCAGGGCGCCGCGCCCGGCCGGACCGCCCCCGGCCCGATCCTGCATCATCCCGATGTCCGGCGGATGCTGATGACCCAGCGGGCGCTGACCGAAGCCAGCCGGGCTCTGGCCTATTTCACCGCCGCGCAGATCGATGTGGCCCACCGTGCCCCCGACAAAGCCGACCGCGCCACCGCTCATGCGCTGGTCGATCTGCTGATTCCGGTGGTCAAGGGCTGGGCCACCGCCAATGGCGTGACCGTCGCCGATCTGGCGGTACAGGTGTTCGGCGGGATGGGCTATGTTGAGGAATCCGGCGTCGCCCAGCATTTGCGCGATGCCCGGATCGCCCCGATTTACGAAGGCACCAATGGCATCCAGGCCTTGGATCTGATCGGCCGCAAGCTGATCCGTGATCAGGGCGCGGCGATGGGGCTGATCCTGGCCGAAATCGACGCGACCTTGACGGCGCTGGCGGCCACCGACAGCACCGCTTTGGCCGGACTGCATTCAGCCCTGACCACCGGCCGCGATATCCTGGCCGCAACCGTCGCCACGATCCTGCGGGCTCAGGCCGAGGATCCCTGCTTCGCTGGTGCGGTGGCAACGCCGTTCCTCGAACTGACCGGACTGGTCACCGGGGGCTGGATGATGGCACGGATGGCCCTGGCGGCCGAACGGCGGCGCAATGAGGACGGAGCCGACCAGCCGTTCCTGACCGCCAAACAGACCACCGCCCGGTTCTATGCCGCGCAGATCCTGCCCCGCGCCACCAGCCTGGCCACGATCGTCGCGGCGGGAGCGACCAGTGTAATGGATCTCCCCGCCGAGGCGTTCTAACGAGGTTGGGCTGCCGCCCAAACCCGCCTGGGGCGTGCCCCAGACCCCCTTTTCTTGCAAAAAGAGCGGGGGTTTGGGGGCGCCAGCCCCCAAGCAGGTCCGGGCGGCAGCCCGGCAGATCAGTTTCGCTGTTCGCCGTCGCGGGGGATGTCTATAATCCGGCGATGTCGCAAATCACACGCTATGTTCTGCGCCAGCTTGCGGCGGGGATGCTGTTTGTCTCCGTCGCGCTGACGGCTATCCTGTGGTTGACCCAGTCGCTGCGCTTCATCGAGATGATCGTCAACAAAGGCCTGTCCGTGTTGACCTTTCTCGAACTGACCCTGTTGCTGATGCCCGGCTTTCTGGTGGTGATCCTGCCGGTCTCCTTGTTCGCGGTGGTGCTGTTCACCTACAACCGCCTGATCACCGACCGAGAACTGGTGGTGATGCGGGCCGCCGGCCTCAGCCACTTCGCCATCGCCCGCCCCGCCTTGCTGCTCGGGCTGGTGATGACCCTGGTCGGCTATCTGCTGTCCTGCTGGCTGATCCCGCTGACGATGCGCGAATTCCGGGAAATGCAATGGACCATCCGCAACGACATCGGCACCATCCTGTTGCAGGAAGGGACCTTCAACAAATTCGGCGATGGTCTGACGATCTATGTCCGGTCCCGCACCCCAGACGGCGAATTAACCGGCATTCTGGTCCATGATCAGCGCAACCCGCAGCGGCCGGTCACCATCATGGCCGAACGTGGCGCCCTGGTGATGACCCCAACCGGCCCCCGGGTGCTGATGGTCAATGGCAACCGCCAGGACGTGCCGGTCGGCACCGGCCAATTCTCCCTGTTGCAGTTCGACAGCTACACCGTCGATTTCCAGATGGCGAAAACGATCACCACCGACCGCTTCCGCGATGCCCGGGAACGCGGACTGGACGAACTGCTGATGGCCGATGCGGACAATCTCAGCCCACGCGAATATCGCCGGTTCCGGGTCGAATTGCATAACCGCCTGACCTCGCCGCTTTACGCGCTGGGCTTTGCCCTGACCGCCTGCGCGATCCTGCTGACCTGGGGCTTCGACCGACGCGGCCAGCTCCGCTCGGTTCTGACCGCCATTGCCGCTCTAGTCGGGATTCAGGCCGCCGCTCTCGGCGCCTCAAACCTTGCCACAGGCTCTCTCGCCTTCGTTCCCGCGATCTATCTGGCAGCCCTCGGCCCCATCATCGCCGGGGGCTGGATCCTGCTGCGACCGCCCCAGACCCACCGTCCGCACCGTTCTTCGCTTGCTCCCGCCCTCCCTTCCCGTTAGAAGCCGGCCGAGACCTCCGAGGTGATCTTGTACCGCCCTCCGCTGCTTCTCGTCCTGCTTGCCTCAACCACTGCCCTGACCGGGGTAGCCTGGGCCGACACCCTCGCCGATCAGGCCTACCCTGAAGTCGGCTCCTGGGGACAGGCCTGGGGCGATCCGGCCGCCGCCACGCCGCCACCGGCCCCGGCGCGACCGGTCGTCGCGCCAACCGCCACCGCCAGCGCCCCCGCCGCCGCCGCTTATCCGGAGGTTGGCTCCTGGGGACAGGCCTGGGGGGGCGATCACGCCGCCGCCCCACCGCCGCCCCCGGTGCTGCCGGACCTTCCCCCGGTGGTCATCGAACCGCCGCTGCCGCCGCCGGTCCTGGCCGCGAGCGCGCCACAGCCTGCGCCGCCGGAGACCCCCGCAGAGCTGCCCGCCTCGGAGCCCCAGCGCCCGGCCGCAGCGCCGGAGCCCACCGCCGCTGCCCACCGCCCTGCCCCGGGACTGGGACCGATCACCCTTCCGCCCCGTTTCGTGCCGTCGCCGTTGCAGCAGGCCGCGACTCGCAGCGCCGGCCCCAATCCGCCCGTCCGGCTCGAAGCGGACGAAGTCACCTATGATCACGATTACGACATCGTCACCGCGCGCGGTCGGGTGGTGCTGACGCAGACGTTGCGAACGATCCAGGCCGACAGCCTGACCTATAACCTCAAACAGGATCTGATGGGGGCCTCGGGCCATGTGATCCTGACCGAACCCTCCGGCGAGATCACCACCGCCGAGTATCTCGAACTGACGGGCGACATGAAAGCCGGGGTTGCCAGCCAGATTCGGCTGATTCTGGCCGACGATTCGCGCCTGACCGCCGCCACCGCCCAGCGCAGCGGCGGCAATCGAGTCGAATTGAAGGATGCCACTTATACCGCCTGCGAGCCCTGCCGCGCCCATCCCGACGCCACCCCGCTGTGGCAGGTCAAGGCCGACCAAGTCACCCATAACCAGACCGAAGCCGAAATCGAATATGATAATGTCTGGCTCGAACTGGCTGGGGTGCCGGTGTTTTACAGCCCCTATTTCTCGCATCCCGACCCGACAATCCAACGTAAAAGCGGTTTTCTCTCGCCGAGCTTCGGCAGTAACAGCACCCTCGGCGTTTCGGTCACCACCCCCTATTATTTCGTGCTGTCTGACCAGGAAGATCTGACCCTCACCCCCCGGTTCATGATCGACAAGAATGCCAAACTGTCGGGCTCGCCTGATTTTGACGTGGAAGGGTCGGCGTTCCTGGCCCGACGGATTCAGTGGGCAACCGAACATCGTTGGCTTGGCACCTCCGGCGAGAGCCTGACCCGGGCCAGTATCATTGCCGACCGCACCACCGGCGACCCGCGCGGCCATATCGATTCAAAAGGCGTGATCGACCTCGACGAGACGTGGCGCGCCGGCTGGCAGGTCCAGTATCAATCCGATGATACCTACCGCACCCTCTACAAAGTGCGGATGGATAATGACCGTAACTGGCTGCTGACCCGACCCTATCTCGAAGGGTTCAGCCGGCGTGGCTACACCATGGTCGAAACCATGTCGTTCCAGGGCCAGCAGGTGCTGACGGATGGCAGTAAGGCGACCGTGGTGGTGCCGCACATCGTCGATTCGCGGATCAGCAGCCCGGGCTGGGCCGGCAGCTACTGGACCAGCGACAGCGACATGCTGGTCTATACCCGCACCTATGGGGCCGAAGCGCGCCGCCTGTCGCAGCGGACCGCCTGGACCCTGCCGGTGATCACCCGGGACGGCCAGTTGTTCACCTTCAACAGCGGATTGCGGGTCGATGGCTATGATGCCGACCGGCTGACCGAGAGCAACAGCAACGCCACCACCAGTGCCGCCACCACCGGCCGCGCCTTGCCTGACGCCTCGCTGACCTGGAGCTATCCGTTCAGCCGGACCGGCAATGGCTTTACCCAGGTGATCGAGCCGCTCGGCATGATCGCGGTCAGCCCGGTGGGCGGGAATGGCAGCGAAATCCCGAATGAGGATTCGATCGGCTTCGAACTGGACGAGACCAACGTGCTGCGTCCGAATCGTCTGGTGGGGCTCGACCGGGTCGAGGGCGGTCTGCGCGGTGGGTATGGCTTACGCTGGGCCGCTTATCCCAGCAGCGGCGGCAAAGTCGGGCTGCAAGTGGCTCAGGGCTGGCGCCGCCATCTCGATTCGACCTTCCAGGAAGGCAGTGGCTTCACCGATAATTTCTCCGATTATCTCGGCCGGCTGGAGATCAGCCCGAACAGTCATCTGACCTTCAGCGAGCGGGTTCGGCTCGACAAGGACACGATGGAACTCAATCGTAACGAGGCCTCGATGACGGTCGGGTCCAGCCCGCTCTCGGCGACGCTCAGTTACGGTTTCCTCTCGGCCAGCACCTCGGAAACCGGCACCCTGTACAGCCGCCGTCAATATGTCACTTATGCGGTTGGAAGCAGCGTCAATAAGAACATACGGAGCGACCTGTCAATCAACGAGGATCTTGAGAAAAATGGCGGGATCATCAATGTGACATCAAAAACATCTTATAACGATGAATGCTTTGGGGTTGCCCTGACCTTCGATCGTTATTTCACGACCCAGGATGAAGTTAATTCTGGATTTGATGTCAGCCTTTCTATCACCCTGAAAACCCTCGGACAGAGCTCGACGAGCCTGTTCTGATGCCCCGGATTCAGCGACACTCCAGGCCGAAAGGGATCCCGGCAATGAAATATGTTCGTTTCGCCGTCATGGCGCTCGCCGGTACCCTCCTGTTCTGGCCCGGGCCAGGGCAGAGTCAGGAGGTCAACCGTATCGCGGCGGTGGTCAATGATGAGATCATCTCCATCCGCGACCTGGAAAGCCGGATCAAACTGGCGATGGTGGTGTCGAATCTGCCGGACACGATCGAGAATCGCCGCCGCCTGCTGCCCCAGGTCATGCGTAAGATGATTGACGAACGATTGCAATTGCAGGAAGCCCGGCGGATCAAACTCCAGGTCGGCAGCGACGATATCAACCGGGCGATCGCCACCATCGAGAAGCAGAATCGGATGCCCCCGGGCGGCCTGCTCAGCCAATTGGGCCGGGCTGGGGTCGATCCCACCGCCGTGCGCGAACAGATCCGCGCCGACGTCGCTTGGCTGCGGGTGATCGGCCGCCTGCTTCAGCCCACGATTCGCGTCGGGGAAGAAGAGATCACCGACCGGCTTGACACCTTGCGCCAACAGGTGGGCCGCCCGGAATATCTGCTGGCGGCGATCGAACTGTCCTTCGACACCCCGGCTCAGGAGCAGGAGGCCCGTCACCTCGGCGAACGCCTGCTTGATCAGTTAAAATCAGGGGCGCCGTTCCAGGCCCTAGCCCGTCAGTTCTCCCAGGGGACCAGCGCCTCGAATGGTGGCCTGATGGGCTGGGTCAGCGAAATCAACCTTGATGAGGACTGGCGTGGCCCGGTCGCGGCCTTGCACAAAGGCGAGATCAGCCCCCTGATCCGCACCAGCAGCGGCTATGCAATCCTGACCCTGGTCAATCAGCGGATTGCCGGACTCCAGGGCGAACCCGATGCCCTCAGCCTGTTCCGTCTGGTATTCCCGATCCCCTCCGGCAAACCGCCCTCGCGCGAGCAATTGGCGGGGAAAGCCCGCGACATGACCGCCAACCTCAAGGATTGCGACGGGATGGAAGATCTGGCCGGCGAACTGAATTCGCCGAAATCGGATCGGGTTGATAATGTCCGGCCGCAAACCCTGCCGCCTGAGATCGCCCAGGCGATTGCCGGCTTGCCGGTTGGCAAACCGAGCGCGCCGATTGACACTGCCGACGGTCTGGCGGTGTTGATGGTCTGCTCGGGCGGCGGTGGGGCTGGTCTGCCCAGCCGCAGCCAGATCCGCCATCAGATCGAGGAGGAACGCAGCGAATTGCTGGCGCGCCGCCATATCCGCGATCTGCGCCGCGCCGCTTTCGTTGATTTCCGGCTGTGACGGGCTCGCTCCCCCTCGCCCTGACGATGGGCGAACCGGCCGGGATCGGCGGCGAGATCGCCCTGGCCGCCTGGCTGCGCCGCCGCCCTGACGGGCCGCGCTTCGTCCTGATCGACGACCCGGCCCGCCTGGACAGCCTGATCCACCGCCTCGGCCTGAGCGTGCCGCTCCGGATCGTGGCCAGCCCGGCCGAGGCCAATGCTTGTTTTGCCGAAGCCCTGCCGGTGTTGCCGCACCCTGTGCCGGTGGCGGTTGCCCCCGGCCAGCCCGACCCGGCCAACGCGGGAGCGGTCGCCGGGGCCATCGAGCGCGCGGTGCGACTGGCCGAACAAGGGGCAGTGGCCGGGATCGTCACCAATCCGATCCACAAAGCGGTGATGCAGCGGGGCGGCTTCGCTTTCCCCGGCCATACCGAATTCCTCGCCGCTTTGACCGGCACTCCGGCGGGAACCGAGGTGATGATGCTCGCCTGCCCGGCGCTGCGAGTGGTGCCGGTAACGATCCATGTCGCCCTGCGCGCAGCGATTAGCCAACTGACCACCGAGGCGATTGTCACCGCCGGCCGGGTCGCGGCGCGGGGGTTGCAGCGGGATTTCGGCCTTGCCGCGCCTCGACTGGCGGTGGCCGGGCTTAACCCCCATGCCGGCGAAGAGGGCGCGATGGGGCACGAGGATCAGGAGATTGTCGCTCCGGCGGTCGCACAATTGCGGGCGGAGGGGATTGACGCGTTCGGACCGCTGCCGTCCGACACCCTGTTTCACGCTGCCGCCCGCGCGACCTATGACCTCGCCCTCTGCATGTATCACGATCAGGCTCTGATCCCGCTGAAGACCCTCGGATTCGATCAGGGGGTGAATATCACCCTCGGCTTGCCGGTGGTGCGGACCTCGCCGGACCATGGCACCGCTTTCGCTTTGGCCGGCCGTTTCCAGGCCGATCCCGGCAGCCTGATCGCCGCCTTGGAAACGGCGGCGGCGATGGCCCGTCGCCGCGCCGCTTTTGACCGGAGTTTTTCTGATGTCTGATGTCCTGCCGCCGCTGCGCGAGGTGATCGCCCGCCATGGCCTTGATGCCCGCAAGGCGCTGGGGCAACATTTTCTGTTTGATCTCAATCTGACCGGACGGATTGCCCGCGCTGCGGGGGATTTGAGTGTTGGCACGGTGATCGAGATTGGTCCTGGCCCGGGCGGCCTGACTCGGGCTTTGCTTGATGCCGGGGCGCGTCAGGTGATTGCGATCGAACGCGACGACCGTGCCATTGCGATTCAGCAGGAAATCGCCGCCGTCTGGCCGGGGCGGTTGGAGATCATTGCGGCTGATGCTTTGACGATTGATATCGCCAGTCTGGGCGAAGCGCCGCGCCGGATCGTCGCCAATCTGCCCTACAACATCTCGACCGTGCTGCTCCTGTCCTGGCTGCGTCAAGTCACCGCTTTTGAGCGGATGGTGTTGATGTTTCAGAAAGAAGTGGTCGATCGTCTCGCCGCCGCGCCGGGAGATTCGTCCTATGGGCGTCTGTCGGTGATCACGCAATGGCTGTGTGCGGTGCGGCCGTTGTTCGGGGTTGACCGGCGGGCCTTCACCCCACCGCCGGCGGTGGCGTCGACCGTGGTCGAGATCGTTCCCCGGGCGGTTCCGTTGGCCCCGGCCCGGTTCGCCACGTTGGAGCGGGTGACGGCAGCCGCCTTTGGTCAGCGGCGCAAGATGCTGCGCTCCAGTCTCAAGGCGTTGGGCGATGCCGAGGCTCTGATCGCGGCAGCCGGGCTGGAGCCGACTCAGCGCGCGGAGACTGTTCCCGTGGAGGGATTCTGCGCCCTGGCCCGGGCGGTTGACAGTGCCGGGGCTGCCGCCCCGGTCCCCGCTTGAGGGCTGGCGCCCCCAAACCCCCGCTTTTATCGGGCCAGGACCTGTGCCGCTTCCTTGGTTTTGGCGACCAGCCCGCCCGCTTGCGTCACCGCGCTGACGATCGCGCAGATATTGCCGCTGATCTCATCAACCTCGACTGAGGCCCGCTGCATCGTCGAGGACATATCGCGAGTCACCGCGCTTTGCTCCTCGACCGCCGCCGCCGTGCTAGACACATGGTCGCGCACCTGGGCAATCGAATCGCGGATATGCTCCAGCGCCCCGACCACCTCATTGGCGATGCCCTGGACCCCTTCGATTTCGCGCGAAATCTGCCCAGTGGCCCGCGCCGCCTGATTAGCGAGATTTTTGACCTCGTTGGCGACCACGGCAAAGCCTTTGCCCGCCTCGCCGGCCCGGGCGGATTCGATCGTCGCATTCAAGGCCAGAAGATTAATCTGCCCGGCAATCGTCTGGATCAGACCGACAATCCCGCCCATCGCCGACGCCGCCTCGGACAAACGCCGGGTTGCTTCGCCCGCCGAGGCCACCTGTCCGACCGCGCCATCGGTCGCATCCTGCGATTTGGTCATGCTGGCGGCAATCTCCCGCACCGAAGCGGCCATTTCCTCGGCACTGGAAGCGATGGTCTGGACATTGGTCGAGGTCCGCCCCGCCGCCTGCTCGGCCAGATTCGAGCGTTCCTCGCTCTGATGCATCGCCGTCTCGATTTCGGAGAAATTGACGTCAATCAGTTGTTTGAGATCGGTCAGCAGACTGACCTGCCGGGTGATGTCGGTGGCAAATTTGACCACCTTGCACACTTTGCCATTCAGATCAAAAATCGGGTTATAGCTGGCTTCAATCCATACCACTCGGCCGTTCTTGCCCAAACGCTTGAACTGGCCCCGCTGGAACTCGCCCGCCCGCAGCCGTTCCCAGAAACGCCGATACTCCGCCCCGTCGCGCTCCGCCGGATCGACGAAATGGGCATGAGGCTGGCCCTGGATTTCATCAAGCCGATAGCCCATCACGTTCAGAAAATTCTCATTGGCGGTCAAGACCATGCCATCAAGATGGAATTCGATCACCGCCAAGGCCCGGTCGATCGCATTGATCTTCCCCTGAAGATCAGCATAGTCGGTCTTGGCAGCGGTAATATCGCTGGCATATTTGACCACCTTGACCACCTGACCGCGCCGGTCGCGTACCGGATTGTAGCTGGCTTCCAGCCACACTTCGCGCCCGCCTTTGCCCAGTCGCTTGAACTGGCCCTGCTGGAACTCGCCCAGGCGCAGCCGCTCCCAGAAGCGACGATAGCTCTCGCTCCCCCGCTCGGAGGCTTCGATGAAAGTATCGTGCCCCCGGCCGGCAATCTCGTCGAGACGATAGCCCATCACCCGCAGGAAATTGGCGTTGGCAGTCAGAACCCGGCCATCGGGCTGAAACTCGATCACCGCCAGGGACTTATCGAGGGCGGCGAGGACCGCTTCGGCGCCGCCGTTCTTGGGTTGCAGGAAGGACACGGGCTCACTCCTTACCCCGGACACTGAACATGGGATATAGGCTGAATTTCATGGAATTACGAGAGGGGCAAACGGATAGAGGCTCCGCTTTTTAGGAAAACAGTGGCTTCCCCCGCCACAATCGAACCAGAGGCCAGGAAAGCAACGTGGCGCCCAAAGAGAGTAACGCCATCGCCAGAAAGGCGCCACCGCTGAATTCCCGGTAGAGCGGCCCGGCCAGCACTGTCGTCAAACCGGGAATCAGCCCAACCGCCAGGGCAGCATAAAGTCCTTGTGCTCGCCCAGCCAGGGTCTGCGGCACCGCACGTTGCAGGAAATGCATTGCCCCAAGATGGGTACAGCCGAAGGTCGCGGCATGCAGCCCCTGAACCAGAGCCAGGAGCAACGGTTCGGTGGTCAGGCCGAGAGTCAGCCAGCGCACCACCCCGCCCACCCCGCCGAGCAGGATCATCCCGGCCGGACCAAAGCGGGCCACGACCCGGTTACTGAAAGCGAACAGCAGAATTTCGACCACCACCCCTTCCGACCAGAGCAGGCCGATCGTGGTGTCATCGACTCCGGCGCTGCGCCAATGCAGCGAGGCAAAGGCGTAATAGACCGCATGAGCGGCCTGACTCAGCGCGGTCGCGGCGAGAAACAGCCAGAATAACGGGGCACGCAGCAACGGCCGCAGTGGCGGTGGGGTGGCATCGCGGCGGATGACCTTGGAATCGGGCAGAAAGAGGCAGCTTCCTACCAGCAGCACCAACAGCCCGGCCTGAAGCCAGGGCAGATCGGCCGGCGGACGAAATCCCAACCAGAACCCGACCAGGGTGGCGGCGAGAATGAAGGCGAGCGAGCCCCACAGCCGCACCCGTCCGTAATCAAGGCGATGGCGCGTCACCAGGGTCATCGCCAGGGAATCGCCGACCGGCATCAAGCCATAGAGCGGGATGAACAGCAGCAGAGTGGCGAGCAGGACCGACCAGAAGCCGCTACAGAATGGAAAAACAAACCCGGCCAGAGCCGCGAACCCCGCCAGGATCAGCATTGGCCGGCGCCGGTCGCCCCGTCGGTCAACCCAATCCCCCACCAGCGGGGTGGCCGCCACCCGCACCAGCGACGGCACGGCGATCAGCCAGCCGATTTCGACCGGATCGAGTCCGCGTGCCGCCAGCCACACCGGCCAATAGGGCAATTGCAGGCCGATCACCAGAAACAAAGCGATATAATACAGCGCCAGCCGGGGCGTTACGCCGCCCGCTCTCATCGGCGCGGCAGCCTCCCGAGCGTGAGATGGCGCGCCGCCAGCGAATCGACCATTTGCGGCCCGGCGAGGAAGGCATATTCGACCTCGCGCTGGTCGGTCAGCCGCTCACAGGCGCGCAAAGCGTCATCAACCTCGCCGGGATGACACATCACCAGCGTGGCCGCCCCCGGCGCGGCGGTGAAACGCTCGAACAGAGCGGCATAAGGCACCCGGCCGGAAAAATCATACACGCCGCGAAAACGGCGATTGTGCGGGACTCCGGCCACGACCAGCCGTCGCCGCAAACCGATCCCCAATCCGGCAATCAGCCCGGCCCGCAACGGGTCAATCCCCCGGCGCAGGATCGCCAGCGGCGGCTCCCAGCAGGAACGGACCCAACCGCCCGGGGCCAGCCGCCGCGCGGCCAGATCGAGCACGATCTCACGCACCCCCGGCAACTGATGGACGTGGTGATGGCCGTCGAGGAAATCCGGTTTCCGCCCCAGTGCGGCCTCGAAAGCATCAACCTGCCGTTCCAGTTCGGCGGCGATCTCGCGGCGATCGAGCCGGCGGGCGAGGGCCAGCCCCATCAGCCGCCCGAGCGACGGAAAACGCCCGTCTGGAGCCAGAGACGGCAGGGCTCCCAAGGCCGGATGATCGGTCAGGGTCAGATGCAGCCCGAGATCAGCCTGCTCGGCCAGCGGCCGCAGTTTTGCGGCTTCCTCCGGCCAGAACGGACTGATGGTCATGCAGCCGGTGGCGTGAAGTCGTCCCGCCGCGATCAGCGCCCGAATCGCCCGCCCCACGCCGGGGGCAAGGCCGTAATCATCGGCGCACAGAGTCAGAGAAGGATGGATCATGATAGAGGAAGCATAGAAGCACCCTGCCCGCCGCGCCACTCGAATCCGGGGGGATGGCTAGTCGAGCGGAGCTTGTTGCGCCGCGAGCGCGGCCAGAGTCCCGACCAGAGCCGCCGCCGAGAGTGGCTTGTCCAGCACCGCATCGGCCCCCGACTCCCGGGCGATAAAGTGGCGTTCGGGACCACCGGGGGTCAACAGCACCATCGGCAGGGTCAAACCGGCTTCACGACTGGCCCGGATCAGCGTGGGACCACCGTCTGGCCGATCTTCGCACAGCATCAGATCGACCTGACCCGTATGCAAGGCCCGCTGGGCCGCCTCGGCCCTGGCGACCATCATCACCTTGTCGCCCCGCCCCCCGGCCCCGAGCAGGAAGGTCAACAGCACTTCGCGAAAGGCGAGATTATCCTCGACCAAGAGCAGGGTCAGGCCGCGCCAGTCAGCGGCGGGACCGGGCGGTGCGAACAAAGGCTCGCCGCCGAGACCGGGCAGAGTTGAATCCGGGATCATCAGCCAGGAACGATAGCTCATGTCCGAACTACAGATATGATCGATCAGCCAATGATGGAGAAACTCCAGGCAGGTTTTCGCCCCGGTTCGCTCCAGATCATGGCGTTCGCGTAAGTCGCGCAGGGTTTTGACAAAGCCGCGATGGGTCTGACGATGGCGGGAGAATTGGGGAAAGCCACACATCAGCATCAGCCGTTCTTCGCGGGCAAAGTGGATCGCGGCATAATCCTCGACCCCCCGCAACACACTGCCGACCACCAGATATTCGTCGCGATCTCCAATCGCCCGGTCGAGATGGTTGATCAGGGTGAGCAGGAAGCGGTGATCTGCGTCCAGGGCCGGAACCCCAACACTCATCAGCTCGTTCCAGCGCACCGCCATGCCGTCTCCTGTGCAGATAGGCGGGCTCCCGCCCGCACCCGGCCGGGGCGATGCCCCGGACCCCCTTTGACTTCAGAGGGGGTTTGGGGGTCACCCCCAAGCGGGGTGCGGGGCGGCAGCCCCGCCTCTCTTAGCGACGTTCGACCTGTGAGACGTCCCGCACAGCACCACGCGCGGCACTGGTGGTCATCGCCGCATAGGCCCGCAACGCCGGCGACACCACCCGGTCCCGCCCGGCCGGCACCCACGGCGCCAGACCACGCTCGGCCCGCCGCCGCGCCAACTCTTCCTCCGCCACCTGAAGCACAATCCGCCGCTCGGGAATGTCGATCTCGATCCGATCGCCGGCCTCGACCAGACCAATCAGCCCCCCTTCCGCCGCCTCAGGCGAAACATGGCCGATCGACAGACCGGACGTCCCCCCAGAGAAACGACCATCGGTGATCAGGGCACAGAGCTTGCCCAGGCCGACACTCTTCAAATAGCTGGTCGGATAGAGCATCTCCTGCATGCCGGGGCCCCCCTTCGGCCCCTCATAGCGGACGATCACCACATCACCGGCCTTGACCGCCCCGCCGAGAATCTTCTCGACCGCCTCTTCCTGGCTGTCGCAGATCACCGCCGGCCCGGCAAAGCTCAGCGATTTCGCATCCACCCCGGCAGTTTTGACGATGCAGCCTTCCTCGGCCAGATTGCCGAACAGCACGGCCAGCCCGCCATCCTTCGAGAAGGCATGCGCGACCGAACGAATCACCCCCTTGGTCCGATCCAGATCCAGCCCGGCCCAGCGCCGATCCTGACCGAAAGCCTTGGTGGTGCGGAACCCGCCCGGGGCGGCCCGATACAACAGCGAAGCCGCCGGATCCTGTGCCTGAGTCACATCCCATTGCTCGATCGCCGCCCCCAGCGTCGGGGCATGAACCGTCGGACAGTCGCGGGCAATCAGGCCGGCCCGGTCGAGTTCGCCGAGAATCCCGAAAATCCCGCCCGCGCGATGCACATCCTCGATATGCACGTCGGCGACATTCGGCGCCACCTTGCACAGGCAGGGAACCCGCCGGCTGAGACGGTCAATATCAGCCATGGTAAAATCGACTTCAGCCTCCCGTGCCGCCGCCAGCAGATGCAGCACGGTGTTGGTCGAGCCGCCCATCGCGATATCCAGCGTCATCGCATTCTCAAACGCCGCCTTGCTGGCAATGACGCGCGGCAGGACACTGGCATCATCCTGTTCATACCAACGCTTGGCCAGATCGACGATCCGCCGTCCCGCCTCGCGGAACAGATCAGCGCGATCAGCATGAGTCGCCACCAGAGTCCCATTGCCGGGCAGGCCGAACCCCAGCGCCTCCATCAGGCAGTTCATCGAATTGGCGGTGAACATCCCGGAACAGGAGCCACAGGTCGGACAGGAATTGCGCTCATACTCCAGCGCCACCTCATCCGAGACAGTGCGGTCGGCGCCCTTGATCATCGCGTCAATCAGATCGACGGCATGAGTCTCGCCGGCCACCTTGACCTTGCCCGCCTCCATCGGTCCGCCCGAAATGAAGATGGTCGGGATATTCAGCCGCAACGAGGCCATCAACATGCCGGGGGTGATCTTGTCGCAATTCGAAATGCAGACCAGCGCATCGGCACAATGGGCATTGACCATATATTCAACCGAATCCGCGATCAGATCGCGCGACGGCAACGAATAGAGCATGCCGGAATGGCCCATGGCGATCCCGTCATCGATCGCGATGGTGTTGAATTCCTTGGCAACCCCACCGGCTTTTTCAATCTCCCGCGCCACCATCTGGCCCAGATCCTGCAAATGGACATGGCCGGGGACGAACTGGGTGAAGGAATTGGCCACCGCAATGATCGGCTTGCCGAAATCGGCGTCGGTCATCCCGGTGGCGCGCCACAACCCACGGGCACCGGACATGTTGCGGCCATGGGTGGAGGTGCGCGAACGATAGGCAGGCATGACGATTCGATCCTTTCAACGTGCCACGGGGCATCCCCGTGCAGAGCCTGACCGGACGATCAGGCGCGGAACTGTTCGGGAGACTCGATGCCCAGCCGATGGGCTTCGGCGTCGAACGCCTCGCGATAAATCGGGAAAGCGCGGGTCTTGCTGATCGCCTCCCCGGTCCGGGCATGGGTATAGGTCTCGCGCCCCAGCAGCGGATGCGCGTCTGACCGGGGGCAGGCCTCGCCCTCGGCAATCAAAGCCTTGATCTGGGCGGTCAGCCCGGCAATGTGACAGGCATCCAGGTCAGCTTCCTGCAACGCCTCGGCCAGATCATTTTCCAGATCCTCGATCCGTTGGCGCAAGGCTTCGTTCTCCGCCTGCAACGCCTCGATCTCACTCGTTCCCACCCACGTTTCTCCTGATTGTCCTGAACTCTGCCGCTTAGACCCCGGCCAGGGTCGCCACCTCGGCCAAGCTGGCGATCACCGCCGCCGGACCCGCCGGCAGGCGTTCGCGCGGCGCGCCGGCGCGGTTGACCCACGCCACCCGGAAGCCGAACGCCGCCGCGCCGGCGACGTCCCAGCCATTGCCGGAGACAAAACCGATCGCCCCCGGGGTCACGCCAAACCGGGCCGAGGCCAGGGCATAGACCTCGGGATGCGGCTTATAGCGCCCCACCGCCTCAACCGACAGCACCGCATCCAGCCGGTCGCCCAGCCCCGCCGCAGCCACCGCTTCCCCCAGCATCGCCGGCGGGCCGTTGGAGAGAATCGCCGTCGCCATCCCGGCCGCGCGCAGCCGGTCGAGCAGCGCCAGCGCGTCGGGATAGGGGCGCGGCGCCCGCCACCTATCGAGCAACGCCGCGCGCAACGCCGGATCATCACTACAGCCGAACGCCTCCAGAGCGTAATCCAGCGCGTCGGCGGTAACCTGACGGAAATCGGCATGACGGCCCATCAGGGTCCGCAGCCAGCTATATTCAAGCTGCTTGCGACGGATCAGATCGCCGAGAGCGGTGGCCCGCTCGCCCAGCCGGGGCCGGGCGGCGGCGGTCAGATCCCCTACATCCAGCAAGGTGCCATAAGCATCAAACACCCAGACCCGGATTCCAGCAAAAGCGGCGGCTGCATTCATGGCGTCACCTGTGAAACGCGCCGGTTTTGCCGGCGCAGGTCTGCGTCAAGGGTTGCTCCGGTCGGAGTCCCGAGCCGGGCGCGATAAACGGCAACACTTTCCATCACCCGCTGGACGTAATTGCGGGTCTCATTAAACGGAATCATCTCGACCCAATCGACCACATCGACCCGGGGGTCGCGGGGATCGCCATTTTCCTGGATCCAGCGCCGGACCCGGCCCGGCCCGGCGTTATAAGAGGCCAGAGCCAGCATATAAGAGCCGTCGAACCGGTCGATCATCGCCTGAAGATAGGCCGAACCCAGCCGGATATTGACCGCCGGATCGTCGAGCCGCTTGGCGCTATAGGCAATATCGGTTCCCCGCGCCACCTGCTCGGCGGTCGAGGGCAACAATTGCATCAGCCCCCGCGCCCCGGCCGGCGAAACCACTTCCGGCATGAAGCCGCTTTCCTGGCGGATCAGGGCCAGCACCAGCGCCTTTTCTGCGGCCACCTCCTGAGCGGCAAAAGCCGGCACCGGCCAGCCGGCCTCCAGCAGAGTGACGCCATCGCGGTCAGAGCGCCGCGCCACCAGCAAACCGAGATCATCGCGACCGCTGTCACGGGCCAGACGGGCGACCAGCACCCGCTCGCCTGGATTTTGAACGGTATCATTCAGCCGGATGAAGAACGGCCGCAGCAGATCATCCTCGCCGAGCCGCAGCAGCCAGCGCGCCGCCTGGACCGCCTCGCGCTGTTCGAACCGGGTGAGATCCGCCGCATCGGGCTGGGGATCACCGGGCAGGGGAAGGGCCGTATTGCCCAGCCGGGCCGCCGCGAGCTGACCATAGAAAGTAGTGGGATAACGCGCGGCGCGGCCGAACCATTCACGGGCACGGGGATCGTCCAGGCTCTCGAACCCCCGCCCCGTCCAATAAGCGGCGCGGGCGCGGGCAATCGGATGGGTCGCCCCCTCGGCGAGGCGGAGGAAATGCGACACCGCGACACCGCGATCGTCGAGAAAGCGCAGAGCGATCCAGCCGGCGAGGAATTCCGCCTCAACATAAGGCGTCCCCCCCTGCAATCCATGCTCGGCGGCGGTCTGATAGGCGCGCGAGAGCAGCCCCTTCTGTAACGCCCGCCGGGCCAGAATCGCCCGTTCCTGCCACCACAGATCGGGACGAACCTGATTGCGGGCCGGATGGGTCAACAGTTCGATCGCTTCTTCATCGCGATCATGCAGCCGGCGCCAACGCACCCGCTCATAGACCAAACCAGGATTGTCGCGCAGCCGGGCCGGCACGGCGGCCAGCAACGGCTCGGGCGCCTCCTGATTGGCCTGCAACGCCATCCGGGCCAGGGCCAGAGCCCGATGATCGGGATCGAGCCGGGGCAACATCCGCTGCGCCGAAGTGTCCTGACGGTCCCACAGCAGCCGGTCCAGCCGGCGCCAATGATCCTCCGGCCGCAGCAGATCGCCGAGCAGGGCCAGGAACTGGCGTTCCTGCTGCGGGCCGAAACTCTGCTCGACCCAGGTGTCGCGGGTAACCTGGGTCGCCTTCTCGCCCCGCCCCGCCGCGCGCAACGCCCGGGCATAGGCCATCCCGCCATCGGCACTGACAGGGGGATGCGCCTCAAACCAGGCAATGACACTGGCGGTCGGGGTGGCGGCGGTGATCGCGGCCTCGGCCCGGCGGGTGATCTGCGACAGCAGCGGCCAGTCGGGATTCGCTTCGACAAAAGCGGACAAAGCGGCGAAATCGGCCTCGACCGTGCCGGAACTGTAGTCGATCCAGGTCACCAGCTTGGCCAGCACCGGATCACCGGAGGCCCGGGCCAGCCGGACCGCTTCGTCCAGACGGTCCTGTTTGGCCGCCGCCACCGCCTGACGGGCCAAAGCCAGATCGGGCGCGGCAAACGACGGAGCAAGAGGCGCGGCGCTCAGGCCGGCGGCAATCAGCAGAGCAGCGGCGAGACGACGGGTCACGGGCGAGCCTTGGGTCAGGGTCAGGTCTTCGTGGTTGACGGCATTCTAAAGGCGCTCTGCCCACGGTTTCAAGCCGAACCGGCCGCTGTTTATGGCGCCGCAACCGAAATAATATTGCGGATAGGATAGGTTTTGAGTAAGGGACTTGCTTCGGCACCGAAGCCTTGACTATTCTGCCGCTCCTCGCGCCCCGCGCCGCCGCCCGGCGGGCGGGCGTAGGAACCGGCAGTGCAAACAGACGGGACAAGAAATGACAGAGAGGGCTTTGATCACGGTCGATGGCAACGAGGCCTGCGCCTCGGTCGCTTACCGGGTCAGCGAGGTTGCGGCGATCTATCCGATCACCCCGTCCTCGACGATGGGAGAACTGGCCGACCAGTGGGCGTCCGAAGGGCGCAAAAACATCTGGGGCCAGGTTCTGGAAGTGGCCGAGATGGAGCATGAGGGCGGCGCCGCCGGTGCCGTCCATGGCGCGCTCCAGACGGGCGCACTGGCGACGACCTTTACCGCCAGTCAGGGCCTGCTGTTGATGATCCCCAACATGTATAAGATCGCTGGGGAACTCACCAGCTTCTGCATGCATGTCACCGCCCGGACTCTGGCGACCCACGCTTTGTCGATCTTCGGCGACCATTCCGACGTGATGGCCTGCCGCCAGACCGGTTTTGCCCTGCTCGCCTCGGGCTCGGGTCAGGAAGCGCACGATTTCGCGGCGATTGCCCATGCTTCGACCCTGCTCTCCCGCGTGCCGTTCCTCCATTTCTTCGATGGCTTCCGCACCTCGCATGAGGTGAGCAAGATTGAGGAGATGAGCGACGAGGATCTGCTCAGCCTGATTGATGCCGAGGCGGTCGCCGCCCATCGTTCGCGCGCTCTGTCGCCGGATCATCCCTCGATTCGCGGCACCTCGCAGAATCCCGACGCCTTCTTCCAGATGCAGGAAGCCCGCAACCGCTGGTATGATGCCTGTCCGGGGATCGTCCAGGCGCAGATGGACCGTCTGGCCGCGGTGACCGGACGCCAGTACCGCCTGTTTGATTATTACGGCCATCCCGAAGCCGAACGGGTCATCGTGGTGATGGGCTCCGGCGCCGAAACCGCCCATGAGACCGTGACCGCCCTCGCCGCCCAGGGCGAAAAAGTCGGGGTGATCAAGGTCCGGCTGTATCGTCCGTTCTCGATCGACGGCTTCGTCTCGGCCCTGCCCGCCACCACCCGCGCCATTGCCGTGCTTGACCGCACCAAGGAGCCGGGCGCGATTGGCGAGCCGCTCTATCTCGATGTGGTCGCCGCCCTGCGGGAAGCCTCCGTCGCCGGCCAGCGCCCCACCGCCACCGATCCGGTGGTGATCGGCGGCCGCTATGGCCTCGCCTCGAAGGAATTCACTCCGGGGATGGTCAAAGCGGTGCTGGACGAACTGGCCAAGCCGCAGCCCAAGCCGCATTTCACCGTCGGCATCATCGATGATGTGACCCGTCTGTCGCTGCCGGTCGATCCGAGCTTCCGTCTCGACCATCCCGGGGTCAAGCGGGCGGTGTTCTTCGGCCTCGGCGCCGATGGCACGGTCGGCGCCAACAAGAACTCGATCAAGATCATCGCCGAGAATGCCGGCTTCCAGGGCCAGGGCTATTTCGTCTATGATTCAAAGAAGTCGGGCGCGATCACCATTTCGCACCTGCGCTTCAGCAACGATCCGATTCAGTCGGCCTACCTGCTCGATGAAGCCGATTTCGTCGCCTGCCACCATTTCGTCTTCCTCGACAAGTACGATGTGCTGCGCTACGCCGCGCCGGGCGCGACCTTCCTGCTCAATTCGCCCTATGATAAGGACGAAGTGTGGGATCATATGCCCCGCGAGGTGCAGGAAGAGATCCTGGCCAAGCAGCTCAAGCTGTATGTGATCGATGCCCGCAAGGTGGCGCTGGCCGCCGGGATGGGCAATCGCATCAACACCATCATGCAGACTTGCTTCTTTGCCCTGTCCGGGGTGCTGCCGCGCGACGAAGCGATCAGCCACATCAAGGACGCGATCAAGAAGACCTACGGCCGCAAGTCGGAAAAGCTGGTCGCCAAGAACTTTGCCGCGGTGGACAGCAGCCTGGAAAACCTCCAGGCCGTGACTCTCCCCGGTCAGGTCACCGCCAACCGCACCCGTCCGCCGCTGGTGCCGGACAATGCCCCGGACTTCGTCAAGACCGTCACCGGGCCGATGCTGGCCAACCAGGGCGATCTGTTGCCGGTGTCCTGCTTCCCGGTGGATGGCACTTGGCCGGTCGGTACCGCCAAATTCGAACGGCGCAACATCGCCGCCGAAATTCCGGTGTGGGATCAGGCCCCCTGCATCCAGTGCAACAAGTGCGTGATGGTCTGCCCGCACGCCGCGATCCGCGCCAAAGTGGCCGAGCCGGCCGCCCTGGCCGAAGCCCCGGCCAGCTTCAAGCACGCCGATTATCGGGGCGGCGAGTTCAAGGGCAGCCAGTATCTGCTCCAGGTCGCCCCTGAGGATTGCACCGGCTGCACCCTCTGCGTCCAGGTCTGCCCTGGCAAGGACAAGACCGATCCGTCGCGCCGCGCCCTGCGGATGGAAGATAAGAATCCGCTGATCGAAGCCGAAATCGCCAATTGGGACTTCTTCCTGTCGCTGCCCGAGGTCGATAAGGCCAAGCTCGGCGCACCGACGGTCAAGACCGCCCAGTTCCTCCAGCCGCTGTTCGAGTTCTCGGGCGCCTGCCTGGGCTGCGGCGAAACCCCCTATGTCAAGCTGATGTCCCAGCTGTGGGGCGACCGGCTGCTGATCGCCAACGCCACCGGCTGCTCGTCGATCTACGGCGGCAACCTGCCGACCACGCCTTACACCTGCAACAGTGAAGGACGCGGACCGGCCTGGGCCAACTCGCTGTTCGAAGACAATGCCGAATTCGGCTTGGGCTTCCGTCTCGGCGTCGATAACCACAAGCGCCATGCCCAGTTGCTCCTGACCGCTCTTGCCGTCGATGGCAAGCTGCCGGAAAAGCTGGTCAATGAACTGGCCCATGCGGTCGAAGACACCGAAGTGGCGGTGGCGGCCCAGCGGCTCCGGATCGAGGATCTGCGCCGGCTGCTCTCCAGCCTCGATGATCCGCGCGCCCGCCGGCTCGAACAGGTCGCCGATTACCTCAGCGACAAAGTGGTGTGGATCGTTGGTGGCGATGGCTGGGCCTATGACATCGGCTACGGCGGTCTCGACCACATCTTCGCCTCCGGCCGGAATATCAATATCCTGGTGATGGATACCGAAGTCTATTCCAACACCGGCGGCCAGCAGTCGAAGGCGACTCCGATCGGCGCCGCCGCCAAGTTTGCCGTCGCCGGCAAGTCACTGCCGAAGAAGGATCTCGGCATGATGGCGATGGCTTACGGGGATGTGTATGTCGCCAACGTCGCCTTCGGCGCCCGCGATGTGCAGACCGTCCGGGCCTTCCAGGATGCGGTGGCCTACCCCGGCGTGTCGCTGATCGTGGCTTATGCCCATTGCATCGCCCACGGTTACGATCTGTCGAACGGGCTGCATCAGCAGAAGATGGCAGTGGATGCCGGCTATTGGCCGCTGTTCCGCTGGGATCCGCGCAAGTTCGCCACTGGCGAAAACCCGCTGACGCTCGACTCGAAGGAGCCGTCTGGCTCGCTGGCCGACTTCATGAAGGGCGAGGCCCGGTTCCAGATGGTCCAGCGCGCCAATCCGGAGCGGTATGACCATCTGGTGCATAGTGCCGAAGATGCGATCAAGCGTCGCTTCGCGCTGCTGCGTCGCTTCGCCGGTCTGCCTGACGCGACCGACACCGCCGCCGAGTAAGGCACAGGTCTGGTGTTTTGCCCCCCTCTTCCGCTCGGGAGAGGGGGGATTTTTTTACGAAAAACAAGTCAGTGGGCTCTGCCCACCCCCGCCAAGGGCGAAGCCCTTGGAACCCGTTTCTTTTGGTCAGAGTCCCTCGGCTTTGCGCAGGGTTTCATTGACGCGCGATTGCCATCCCTGGCCACTGGCGCGCAATCTGGCCACCAGATCGGCGTCCAGCCGGATTGTCACCGGCACCTTGGGAGCATCCATTGGCGGGCGGCCCCGTTTCACGCTGACCTGGGCGAATTTGGCCTGCCATTCGTCGGTGGACAAGTCCGGCGCATCATCAGACTCCATCGAATCGTGGGTCGTAGAGGGCTTGTTCCCGGTCATTGGCTTTCCTCATGCTGATAATCCGTCGTGCTGGTCCCCGTTCGGTCCAGACCAGCACTACCATTCGGCCCTCCCAAAAGCCGATGGTGATGAAGCGTTTCTCCCCATACTCGAAACGGTCGTCCGCGACGGTCAGAGTTGGACCGGAAAACACCGCTGCCGCGTCAGCGAAATCCAGCCCACGTTCGCGCAGGGTGTTTTCCCGCTTGACCGGGTCGAACTCAATCTTCATTGATTTAATGTATTTACAGAAAACAACGTCGTCAAACGTTCCCTGATAATTTTAGGGATCAGGGATGTATGGGGTTGCCCTTGGGGAATTTTGGACGAACAGGTGGGCTCTGCCCACACCCGCCAAGGGCGAAGCCCTTGGAACCCATTTTTTCAAAAGCCGACAAAATTTATGGTTTCTTTATGATGATTCTTTTTGACTCGCCTCGATAACATCCAAAAATCTTTTTGGCCTATTATCTGAAAGCCAATCAGGATCAAGAGAAATTTTCTCTAAATCATAGTGACAACCAGGGTCTTTTATCTCCACCATCTTGTAATAAGATGGTTTTTTTAATCTCAGGTCCATCATCGAAACTATTGAATACATAATATGTATCGGACATTTTAACCCAAACAAAATCTCACTTAACTCCAAAAAACTTTTATTAGATCCAAAATTTCCAAAAAAACGTTTTTCTTTTTCATAACCCCATTCACTTGATTTAGCTAGAAATATTATTTCTTTTATTGAGTTCTTGGCGTCTTCATCGCCTTCAATCATTTTTAAAATATCACTAGCTTTAACTATCCGACTCATTCCATATTTGACATCAAACAAATCACGTTCAAATTTATCCGGAACAGAATATCCGACTGCAACTCCATGATGATTATCTCCATAATGACTCCACATTAAAACGGAATTTGAATTTTCTGAAACACAAAACAAACCCATTTTTAAACAGTTTAACAAAAGTTTTTTTATTTCTTTTTCTGCATAATTTAACCTTCTAGAAGGAGACTGAACGCTAAAACGTCGTTCCGCATCGGAACCGACACTTTCTGAGAAATTATAAAGATAATCAATTGCGCCAATTTGGTGAAGCGTGGCATGAACTCCGCTGCCGATCGAACCTTGAACAAAACATTTCTTTTCTAGAGCATTTATTATTTTACCTAAAATACATTCATCAACATCAATATCTATAATTGGGTTAACATCCATAGGATCGTTAAATGACGTAGGATCGGCATAATAAATAGTGTCATTGTAAAGTGAGCCGATTAGGTTTTGATCAAATTTTCTATATTTGTAATATATTTTCGAACTCATTTATTAAAATCCTTTAATCTTGTAGGATTTCACCTATCCGCGGACAAATCTATCTTATTATTAAGAAGCTATCCAACCGATAAAAATCATGAAAATTTTCTCCAATCTTAAACTTATCTTCAAAGCATCAAAGACGGGAGGGATTGGTGGAGCGCAGTGAGTTTGAACGTCTCCGGAATTTACCCGACAAACGTATCGTTGGCGATATTCGCCTTACACAGCGTAGCGACATTTCCGCCGCCTGGGAGGCAAAAGACATCCCGATTATAAATGCGGAGGGAGTGGACGCTCAATTAACGGTTCAGGTTGTCTCCGAGACAGGAGCGAAGACATTGAATGTCAAAATCGCCGGTATCGGGCCAATCTGCCGCCTTGAAGTTGACAGCCGGCCGCACAAGCCGGCGGGCCGCAGTCACAAGCACGCGCTCCGGACTCCGAACTGTCCGCATGAGAATCTCAAGCATGATGTAATCGACCGGAGCGACCTCAGCGGGTTTTCCCTGAAAGAGGTATTTGACGCTTTCTGCCAGATGGCGCACATAATACATGAAGGCACTTTGATCTTACCGCCCGATTTGAACGGCGTATAAAGAGGGTCAGGGCTTATGATGGCGTTAAAGGAAGCCACGACACTCTTGAACGGCAATCCGCTGATTGAAGCGGTTGACGAGGTTCCAAGAGGCCATCTGCGCCTTGCCTCGGCTTTTCGGTATCCGGACGGATCAACGGTGGATCTGTTCATTGTCCGCCAGCGCGACTTATTGTCGGACGTCGCTCCGCTGACCTTGACCGATTTCGGCAATACCTTCCTTTGGCTGGACCAGCTTGATATCCGTCCGTTGAAATCGGCACGCCGCAAGCAATTGACCCAGGATGTTCTTGAAACTTATGAAATCAGCCAGACCCGAGGCGCGCTATTCTGCTCTGTGGACAAGAAAAACCTCCTGCCCGGCCTGATTCGGTTGGGACAGGCGTGCCTTCGGATTGCCGACCTTATCTTTACCCAGTGCCACGATAAGGCACAAAGCAGCATTGATAATAAAATTAAAAATATAATTTCTAATTCTCGTCTAGAATATAAAAAAAATGCTGAAATAATTATACTATATCGTGACAATGTTACCGTTGACTTTCTTATTAATGGCCCGCACCTGGAAACAGCTGTATTCACTTTACCTGCCGAAAGCACTTGTCCAAATGTGGCGCGAAATCGGGCAAACGATGTTTTTGTTCGCTGCTACGACCTTCAATCCTGGAAGGGGCAACGGGTTGCCGTGTTAGATGACCGCGGCCACTTATACCGGGTCAATGACCTCGACCGAATCCGGGAGGTGGCCACCGTCATCCCGATTTCCGAGACGGGCTTGATCAAAACAATCCTGCTCGCCGCAGCGTAACCCCCCTTCAAAAAAAGAGGGGTCCGGGGCTCTGCCCCGGGCGGGTTTGGGCAGCAGCCCAAGCGAAGCCCGTACCCCCTCGTGACAGCCCCCCAAATCCAGGCTAGTGTACCCCCCTTTTCCAGCCGTTCCCCAGGAGCCTTGTCCTTGGATTACGTGAGCACACGCGGCCTTGCGCCGGGTTTTGGGTTTGACGATGTGTTGTTGGCCGGTCTGGCCGGTGATGGCGGCCTGTATCTGCCGCGCGACTGGCCGTCGTTCTCGCCAGCCGAAATCCGCTCCTGGCGCGGCCTGTCCTATCCTGAACTGGCGGCACGGGTGATGCGCCCCTTCGTCGCCGGCAGCGTGATCGAAGCCGATCTCCCCCGCCTCTGCGCCGAATCCTATGCCGGTTTTGCCCATCCGGCGGTGGCGCCGCTGCGCCAGATCGACAGCGACCGCTGGGTGATGGAGCTGTTCCACGGCCCGACCCTGGCCTTCAAGGATTACGCCCTGCAACTGGTCGGCCGCCTGTTCGATGCGGTGCTGGCCCGGCGCGGCGCCCGGGTCACCATCGTCGGCGCGACCTCGGGCGATACTGGCTCGGCGGCGATCGAATCCTGCCGCGACCGCGCCGCTGTCGATATCCTGATCCTCCACCCCAAAGGCCGGGTGTCCGAGGTCCAGCGGCGGCAGATGACCACCATTCTGTCCGGCAATGTCCGCAATCTGGCGGTCGAAGGCACCTTTGACGATTGCCAGGATCTGGTCAAAGCCCTGTTCGCCGACGAAGCGTTCCGCGATGAGGTCCACCTCTCGGCGGTCAATTCGATCAATTGGGCGCGGGTGATGGCCCAGATCGTCTATTATTTCTGGGCGGGCCTCGCCCTGGGCGCCCCGGACCGCCCGGTGGGGTTCTCGGTGCCGACCGGCAATTTCGGCAATGTCTTCGCCGGCTATGCCGCGCGGCTGATGGGCCTGCCGATCGAGCGTCTGGTGGTCGCCTCCAACAGCAACGACATCCTGACCCGCTTTTTCGAAAGTGGGGTGATGCAGACCACCCGCGTCGTCCCCACCTTGTCCCCTAGCATGGACATTCAGGTTTCGAGCAATTTCGAGCGGCTGATGGCCCTGACCGTCCCCGGTGGCGGCCCGGCAGTGGCCGAATTGATGCAAAATTTCCGTCGCGATGGAACGATGAGCCTGCCGGACTCCGCCTGGCAGGCGATGCGGGCGGTGTTCTCGGCCGACCGGATCGACGATGCCGCGACGCTGGAGACGATGCGGCAGATCAAGGACCAGACCGGCGAGACCCTCGACCCTCATTCGGCGATCGGCGTGGCCGCCGCGCTGCGGGCCGAAGGCGTCGCGGGTCTGCCGCTGGTCGCCCTGGCCACGGCGCATCCGGCTAAATTCCCCGATGCGGTCGAGCGCGCCACCGGCCTTCGTCCCGGTCTGCCGCCCCATCTGGCCGATCTGTTCGAACGGCCGGAACGCAGCGAAGCGATTGGCAATGATGCCGAGGCCCTGAAAACAATTGTCCGCGCCTTTGCCGGGCGGAACCGGCCATGAGCGAAACGATCCGGGAGACCCGGCTGGCCTCGGGCCTGCGGGTGGTGACCGACCCGATGGAGACGGTGGAAACCGTCTCGCTTGGGGTGTGGGTCGAGGCCGGCACCCGTCATGAGGCGGTGGCGGTCAATGGGGTGTCGCACCTGCTCGAACATATGGCCTTCAAGGGCACCGAGCGGCGCAGCGCGCTGGAAATCGCCGAAGAGATGGACGCGGTGGGCGGCCATCTCAATGCTTATACTGCCCGCGACCATACCGCTTATTACGCCAAGGTGTTGAAAGAGGACGCCGGGCTGGCGCTCGACATCATCGCCGACATTCTCCAGCACTCGACCCTCGATCCCGAGGAACTGGCGCGGGAACAGGCGGTGGTGGTCCAGGAGATCAATCAGGCGATCGATACCCCGGACGACATCATCTTCGATCATTTCCAGGCGACCGCTTATCCCGACCAGTCGCTCGGCCGCGCCGTACTGGGAACCGAGGCGGTGGTGCGGGGGATGGAACGGGAAACCATCCTCGGCTATATGCGTGACCATTATTCGGCTCCGGCGATGGTGCTGTCGGCCTCGGGGCGGATCGACCATGACCAGTTGGTGGCCGCAGCGGAACGGGCCTTTGCCGCTTTGCCGCCGCCCCAGCCGGCCGCGACCGACCCGGCCCGCTACCAGGGCGGCGATTTCCGCGAGGAACGCGACCTCGAACAGGTGCATATCGTCCTCGGCTTTGACGGGATCACCTATCAGGATCCCGATTATTACGCCGCTTCGGTGCTGTCCACGTTGCTCGGCGGCGGGATGTCGAGCCGTCTGTTCCAGGAAGTGCGGGAAAAGCGCGGTCTGGTCTATTCGATCTATTCCTTTGCCTCCTCCTATGACGATGGCGGGCTGTTCGGGATTTATGCCGGCACCGGCG
>Ga0209373_10001107_pt1 | contig 34583 bp, 18 predicted proteins | sample Higcelweek5metaG_FD_187173 | JGI IMG/M metagenome (GOLD analysis project Ga0209373, IMG submission 187173) | Freshwater pond sediment microbial communities from the University of Edinburgh, under environmental carbon perturbations - High... | ecosystem: Environmental > Aquatic > Freshwater >... | reverse complement strand
AAATTAGCCAGAAAAGCCCCTTTATAAAAACAGTTATGCATTATATATTCCCCTTTATTAACCTTGCCTTTATAGTACAATAGTTTACATAAAAAATCAAGATGATAAGATTTAAAAAGAATAAAACAGCAAAAAAGTCTTTTCGCACATGTTTACTATTTTTAGAAAATATGGTATTCTAAAAAGAATAATGGACATTAATAAGTTAAGATTTTAGCATGCCTATATGGCTGGTGCAAGGGGGAAAAATAATGAATTTAAAAAAATACAGTGCAGAGTTGATCGGAACATTTGTTTTAGTCGTATTTGGTTGTGGCAGTGCAGTGGGAACCAATACATTGCTTTTCTATGCAGGAGAACCGATTCCTCTGGCTTTTTCTACTTTATTGATTGCATTTGCATTTGGTCTTTCACTTATGGCGATGGTATATTCGATAGGAACGATTTCAGGCTGCCATGTTAACCCGGCTGTTTCTCTGGCTATGTTTTTATTAAGAAAATTGTCTGTGATCGATTTCATCGGTTATGTGGTGGCACAGTGCCTCGGCGCGATAGCGGGAGCAGGACTGCTGGTATTTCTGTTTGGCAGTAAGGATAGTCTGGGCGCAAATGGATATGGCGCATTAAGTATATTAAGCGTTTCACTGTGGCAGGCAGCTGTCGTGGAGATCATTTTGACGTTTGTATTTGTATTTGTCATTATTAATGTGACATCAAAAAAAGAATTTAATTTTGTATCAGGTCTGGTCATCGGACTGACACTGACATTGGTTCATATATTTGGGATTCCCTTCACAGGAACATCGGTGAATCCTGCGAGGAGCTTAGGACCGGCACTGTTTACTGGCGGAGAAGCACTTACGCAGGTCTGGGTATTTATTGTCGCACCATTGGTAGGCGCGATTATTGCGGTATTTGCATATAATCTGCTCAGAGGGAGCAGGCAGCCCAAACGGGTACAGGAAAAAGCGGTTATGGAGGAAGTCAAGTAATTTTTTGTTGACTATGCTTTTTGTTTTTTAAATTCTAATTTATGGGAGGCTACATTTATGAGAAAGAGATATTGCAGATTCTTAGCAGGATGGATGGTTTTAGCACTGATTTTACAGAGTATGGTAATACCAACATATGCAGAAACAGGAACGACATCTGTGCAGGAGGTCATACAGTCGACAGTCAGTGGAGAAACCACGAGTCTGAATGAGGTAGAAAGTGATAATGAGCTTCCAGCAGAAGAAGTGGATATCTCTCAGAATGTGATAGATACCGAAAAAGAAGAGATCAGCGCTAATACGGTCAGTGAAAATGCAGAAATGCAGGGCATAGATTTAAATAATATAAAAGATACCGGTGATTACTATGGCTATAATTTTATAGACTATGAGGCACCGGCTTCAGCCCCGTCACGCTTTTTTCTAAGAGCCAATAGTGAAACGCCACTCCCAGCGGCCTATAGCTCAGTAGCGGAGGGCAATATTTCTGCAGTTAAGAATCAGGCTTATTTTGGGACCTGCTGGACATTTGGAGCCATGAATTCTGCAGAGGCATCTTTGATCTCGCAGGGGCTGGCCAGTAATACGATAGATCTTTCAGAGCGCCAGCTGGCTTATTTTTTCTATAATTATAAAAATATAAATGATCCTTTAGGAAATACAGCTGGAGACTATACGCAGGCGCTTGGGCTAGATAGTCTGATTGGGGCTGGAGCGTGGTCAGGGACTGTTTATGACAGAGGTGGTAATAGCAATTTTTCAATGTGGCATCTCGCAAACTGGAGTGGTGCAGGGGCAGAGGCGGATGCACCATATAGTGTACTGGTCGATCATGCTGCCGAATATGAAGATAGTACAATAGATCATTATCCGCTAAATGCAAATCTGGCATTTGATGACGTGGCACATTTACAGGATGTATACAATATACCTAGTGAAGATACCGCCGGCATAAAAAGAAAAGTCATGGAGGGCGGTGCAGTTTCCATTGCTTATACACATAATGATTATTGCTATAAAACAACAGGAGATGACAGAGAAGCATTTTTTTATCCAACTATCTCCATTGGTGGTGGTGGGCATGTGGTATCTATTGTCGGATGGGATGATAATTATAGTAAGGATAATTTTAATACGTATACAGTTTCAGGAAGTACACTTTACAAAAATCTACCCAATCCTAACTATGCCGTACAGAACAACGGCGCATGGCTGGTAAAGAATAGCTGGAGTGATACCTGGTCGAAGGATGGCTATTTCTGGATGTCCTATGAGAGCGACAATATAAGGGATGTGCAGGCACATGTGTATGAAAGTGCTGATAATTATGATAATAACTATTTCTATGATGGAAGTACAGGAAATTCATATGAATATATTCAAAGTGGAGGATATATCGCAAATGTATTTAAGGCATCTTCACCAACCGCGTTTACAGAAAAGCTGGAGGCAGTTGCGGCCGGTTTCGCAGATAGTGATGTTTCCTATTCCGTACAAATCTATAAGAACCCAACAGCGGGAGATCCTGATAGTGGGACGCCTATGCTGGCGAGTCCTGTAACGGGTACGACCACATATGCTGGTTACTATACGATTCCACTGGCGGAACCTGTGACGCTCATGGCAGGCAACACTTTTTCAGTGGTTATTAAAGTGACGAAGTCTGGATTCAGTTACGTAAGGTGCTATGTGGATGAATCCTATACAAATGGTACATGGATCCAGTTTATAACGACGCAGAGTGCAAACCAAAGCTTTCGAGCAACGAGTGCTGGCAGCTGGACAGATCTATATAGTAGCGGTGCCACATTACGTATCAAGGCCTTTACGAAGAATACAGACTATACGGACAGTTTCTATCTTTCTGATAAAACTGTGCCCAGTCAGTATGTTTCTTCTGAGGGACGCCGGTGGTATTTATCTACTCCAAATTATCTGACGACTTCCTACAAAAATAAGAAGATGGGCGATTCTTTTACCTTTTCGATTGATAATATGGCAACTGGCCTTTATGCAAATGGAGATGCGAATCAATATATTGAGTCCCTGTCGGTAAATTTAATTTCACAGGAGCTGGATGCAGATTATGTGAGTGAGAATGGACTCGCAACAGGAGAACATGCAGGTGATGTCGCATGGTTTGAGGATGAGAGTGGCGTTTCTACTAATATGACCTATATGGGTCCCAGAACAGAGGATGGGAAATATGCCGCACAGCTGTGGAGAGGATATAATGCCGGTACTGTGAATGCCTGTGCTTACCTGAGATTTAAAAATGATGCTTCTGTGCCAGTATCCGTACGTGGCAAGGAAATCAGACAGCTCTTTACGATTAATATAGCAGAATATTATCCGGGGGAAACCACAAGATATGTGGAGGAGCCGGACTATATAACGGATACGCAGATGGAGACAGACGGATTGTCCGAAACTGCGGTCTATGCGAAGCAGATCGAGAACTATGAACTGCTGCAGGAGTATATTAATCTGATGAAGCCTGTTGCCGAACAGAATAATTTGCAGAATATTGGTATTAGGATGCCAGGCGATGTTACATTTAGAGTCATAGATGATCATAATACGTTAGCGACTGGAGACGACACACCAGCTTATCTGGAAGTGGATTCCAGAATATCCTTGTATTCTGGTTGGGATGCTAGAGAGCAAATAGGTGTAGACCCAGGAGAGGATGCACCAGCTATCGTTTCAGGAGGAATTTCAGTCAATTCTCTCAGTGGGAGTCGCGCTAATGACGCGACCTATATCGGGGGAATCACCTTCGGCTATGCGCATGGCAAGTATGTGGAGCAGCCTGCGGAGACACCTTTCATTACAGGTGGGCCGATAGGCGCAGAGGAGAATGCAAAGATAGATATATGGGGATGTCTGTTTGCTTCTTCCAGTCAGGCAAACACCATGGATATCGATCAGGCAGAGTATTTCGATGCGACAAATATCCCGATTCAGGTGAGGTCGTCTAAAATAGAATTTGCAGGAACCAGAATGATGACTTTAGATGCCCGTAATGCGACAGAGTCTTGTTTTGTGGATAATACAATCTGTACATACAATGATACTATCAATCCGAACAGAGCACTTTTTACATTTACTGCAGAGGATGGTGATCCGATAGACTGCAAGAAGTTTGTTATGCAGAGAAATAAGTTCTCGATGTGGGGTGGTATTTCAGAAGCCTACTTCGCGACGGATGGCAGTGATACGGTTGATTTTTATATGGCTGGAAATTATCTTGAAAATCTGAGTGGGTGGAGATTCCCCACTGTTTATAGTCATGCCCTTGGCTCTACAATCAGAGCAATCATGAACGGCGAAGGAGATATCGATTATTCGAGAGTAGATATTCATTTTGGACTTGATGGTAACGAAGCTACCCTGATGAATCCCTATGAAAGCGCGTGCGAGAGCGGTAATTCATATGTGGTCAATGAAGCTAGTCTCGAGGAACAGTCAGGTGTAGCAGTAGGCGAAATCATTTCCATTAATATCATAAATAATGCTGAAGATGCTGCAGAGGCCTATACGCTGGAGTTTGTAGCAGAAGAGAGCGGAACAGAGGGAGAAGGCTTCTTTTCTCCGTATGGGAATGTGACAGATACGAATACTGCCATGAAAGCGAAATTACCAGCAGGAAGTGGTAATAGTAAAACGATAGTACTTACACAGGAAGGTGATTTACCAATGGCGGCAACGGTCAGAGTGCCGTATACAGCAGCCTTTGCAGCAGGCTTTGCGGGACCTTATTATCCAGTTTATAAACTAGAGGGGACAATCCTGAAGGCAACTGGAAAGTATGCGAGTGTGGATGCTGCATCGAGAGAGCTTACGTTCGAGACCGAAGCTGGTGGTACCTATGTGATCGCCTCTTACACGAGACCAAATACATTTGGGTTTGCTGTAGATGCGGCAACAGGAAAAGCAGCCACTTATGTTATGACAGATAATATGGATGGAATTTCGATAAATGAGGTTTCTCTGGTTTTAAATCCTACAAGTAGTACACAGTCAGCGCTTACAGCAGCAGATTTTGCGCGTGTTACCATTACAGCAGGCACGAAGCCTGCATCGGCAGCCGGAGTGACATTTGAAAAATCGGCTACGCCAGGAATCATAAGTGCAAAGATTCCAGATGGAAACTATGGGACCGTGAGTGTGACCGCAAAATATGTAAATCCTGATACGAATGTAGTGACGACTTCCCTCTACACGCTATATGTATCAGCTGTTTCTATGGATATGAGCCAGGTGCGCTCTGTCAAGCCAGATACGATGTATCAGACCTTTGATATCGAGGTGAGGAGCCATGATGCTTCTCCAGTAAAATCTGTATATATGCTGAATCCTGATGGAAATGGTGGTACCTATCGGACGCAGGGCAATGATAATATGAGTATAGAGGGCTATAAGCTTACAAAAATCACTGGTGGTGTGAAGGCAACGGTAACGTATCATACACAGGCAAGACAATCGGATATGATATATGTAGAGATACCGAACAACTCCTGCGGCGTATATGTGGATGTTGAATCACTCGTGAAGATAGATGAAAACGATTGTCAGAATACTTATAAGGTCGTTTCAATCAATGGTATTGACACACTTCCTGAGGGTTATCAGGCGGTTTATCTATACTCTGATCGTTGTGGTGCTGTTACGATACCAGATACGATCAGCGTCAGTATCAATGGGACAACGCAGGATGTGCCAGTTACTGCAATCGCACGGGGTGCGTTAAATTATGCTTTTTCAGGATTAGGCGTGAAGTATCCAGCTGCTAAGGAAATCAAAATTGGTGCAAATGTAAAATATATCGGTGTGAATGGATCGGCTTATTGCTATCAGTATCTGACGGATGTCAGAAATACATTGGGAGAAGATATTACCTTCATTGCGCCCATCTGCGAGGGTGATGAGACATATGGCAGACTCGAAAAGATTTATGTGGTTTCTGAAAATACAACCTATGCGGGAAACAACAGGGAAAACGAAGCAGAGGATTATGATAACCGCCATGACTTTAATCTGTACAGTAAAGACGGAAAGGTACTATATGAATATCCTGCCTACAGCAACGAGTGGGAGTGGGAAATGCCTGCAGCGATGGAGCGCTTCGTAACGATCAGTGAGAATTTCTTAAATGATGAAGGGGAGCCAGAGGTCAATAATACCTTTTTTGATTCCTTATATATCGATACGAACAGGCTTTTAAAGCGCATGGCTATCGGAGAAGGTTTCCTTGACCCGATCACACAGGAATTTGATGATACGGCAGCAATGCCTATGAATCAGGATGTCATGAATGAGTACGGTGTTTCCACGTCTGTATGGGAAGCATCGGCACCAAAGTATTTCACAGAGGATGGTGTCCTATACTACAATGATGGCTCAGAGATCTTGCTGGTGGCTTATCCAGCAAATAAAGATGCTGCAGCAATCATTCCGATCGAGGGCGTGGACAGTATTGCACAATATGCGTTGTCTAAATCCAAGATTGCGACACTTGTCATTCCGGCAGGGACGAAACAGGATGACGACTATTTTTATAGGACAAATGCAACAAAGATTTATTTATATACAAATTCAACAGATGCAGCAGACGAGTATCCGTTATACCAGATTGAAAGAGGTTATATCTTAGTCGGACCGGTAAAGGGTGTGACGGTATATGCGAAGGCAGAATATAGAACGTGGGCTGTATCAAAAGTGTGGCCAGCGAGCGATGGAAAACCGGAGAAGAGTAGTTATGCATTTTATGCGATGGGAACTCCTACTTATACTGTAAAAAGTAATAAGACAATACAGCAGACAATCAGTGGAAATAAATATATCTATCTGAACCAGGGGGATGTGTTCAGAGTAGGTGATGCTACTAGCGGCATAGCCCTGAATTCTCTGACTGTAAATACTTATAAAGAATATGCTGGAAGTGTGCAGTATATATTTTCAAATCCTTATGGAAATGGAAATGATACCGCAAGTGATATTTTCGCAGATAATTCTACAGCTGGTGCTGTGTCATATGGTAGTACATTTGTGGTAGATGCCCCTGGTATTAAAAAGTTTACGATATCGGCAGGCAGTATATCTGAGAATATCTATTTAGTAGCCTGCCCGACTGGCGTAACCGTACCGAGCTTAACAGAGGTGCTGTCAGGTGGAGTGGGATGGTCTGAGATTAGCCTGGCATCAGGTATGCACGAGCGGGAGAAAAAAGTACTATGTGCTTATTATGATTTTGGACTCTATAGTACAAGCTTTACAACATATACACCTAACCCTATTGCGGATATGTATATGGATATTACGGGAACAAATCCGACAGGTCAGGTTTCATTTAACGCAGTAGCTACGACGACTTCAGCGACGCAAAAGCCAGTCATGAATGTCAATCTGCTCGGAAAAATCTATAAGAGTACGATTGTGATATATCCTGTAGATTCTGACGATACGCTTACACTTCGTCCAAATAGCAATATCGTGAACGGCAAACTGTCAAAGGGAATCACGCAGACTTATATTTCACCAAAACTCGTCAGTGTCAACAGCACAGAGTATTCAATCAGTAGTGGGATATACCCAGCAGATATGTTTACAGTAACCAGTTCTGTGCCGTCTATTGCGACAGCTACACTTGAGGTAGTTGGTGGTGATGTTGAGATTAAGGTCACACCTATTAAGGCAGGCAGGACGACGATTACCTTTGCAATCAAAAACGATCCGTCAGCGCGCAAAACTTCTTTCGTGCTCGATGTAGTTAACGGTGCAGCCATGGATCTGGCGGTAGAACTCGTTCCAGATCAGGCAGGATATAGCCATGCAACAGCCAGATATACAAGTCTGTTGGGTAATCGTATTTTGGTTCCCGTCAATAGAAAAGGGATTGCAGGTGAAGATATTTCTTATTATGCAGTCAGCGTGAATGAAGTCATCAATACAGAAGGAATTTCCTGTTCTGGAAATGAATATGCGTTGACATGGGTTTCTTCTGACCCCACGGTCGCAAAGTATAATACAATTACAAATAGAATCGATGTCGTAGGAGATGGTGTCGCTACTGTGACAGCAACTGTGACAAAGATAGCCTCTGGTGGTGTGCTTATTTCTGATACGGCAGGTGTTGCAGTGCAGTTTGTTTTCGATATCCGCAATTACACACCAAAGATGAATGAAAGCTATAAAGTCAGCAGACTTTCGACGGTTGGTGTTCCTATGGATATGATACCGGTAGATGGAACGACAATCAGGGAAGATTCTCTGAAGCTGGTTCCGATTAATGGTGTCCTTGAAAGCGCAGCGATAACAGGCACACAGATTTCTTATAATGCAGTCAAAGATTCCTATAACCTGTTGGCGTCAGGGACATCTCCTATCGTAACGGGACAAAAATATAAAGTGGTGGGACAGGTGGAGAGTGTCAGCAGCGCTGATATTGTCTCATTTAATAAGATAGTGACGGTAACGTTTAATGATGCAAAACCGACTGTCAGCGATATTGTAGCAGCAGTTCCAGCACTCGATTATTATTACTATGAAGATGCACAGGAGCCTATTACCTTTACGATGAAAAATGGGTATGAGATTCTGAGTGTAAATGCGGTCGCATACAGTAAATATGATGCAGGGCGGCGGGCTGTCGTGAGTGCATGCTATGCGATAGAGAGGACAGATGACATATACAGGATGGTAATCCAGGAGGACCTTACAGATTCTTCCGTTACGGATCCATATCCGGTATTAGGGAAGTATGGTTTCCTAAACATAGTAGATTTAAAAATTACATGTAAGGGCTTTGAGGGAGAGGCATTTCAAGTTACAAAGACGTTAGCCTTAACCTTTAAGAATGGACAGGCAAAGATCGTGCCAGATAAGACTACGGTATCACTTGATAATGGCGTGCCGGATGACTATGATGAAATGACGTTAAGCATTACACCTCACGGAGATACCGAGCAGGCAGATTTACTTTCTATTGGTATAGGTGCTGATAACAGTAGCCTGAAAGCATATAACCTCGCAGCAACGAGACTGCTGGGAACGGATGCTTTGGCAGAGGATGACACGAGCGCGCCGATATGGTTCCATCTTACGACAGAGGATGATAACACGAATACGCTGAGAGTCTCAGCTTTAGAAACGACGCCGGTAGGTTCGTATACCTTTATGCTGACCCCGAAAGCACAGATTGATGCAGCGGGAAGCTGTATCAGGGCACTGACACCGATTGTTTTTACAGTAAAGGTCGTGGATACAAAGCCTACACTAAAGCTTTCTAATACATCACTGACAGTGAATGGATATTATCCGAGCGAAGAGGCACAGACCTCATTTGTGACAAATAAAACGGTCAGCTATGCCAGTTATGAGGCTGGCTGGATTAGCTATACCGCACGCCCCGTGGGTGTGGATGCGGGTGATGAGCCACTTACCTTTAGTATTGATGAAGGGGGCGTGGTTTCAGTTACACCAGCTTATAATGCGGCACAGGGTACGTATAGAGTCAGTATCACACCGAAGCTGATCGGTGTCGAGGGCACTGAGGATTTTGGGGCAGATACCATTTCTCTGGTGCCTGTAGTGCTAACAGTTGTCGTGAAAAATGTGATGCCGACAGTGACACTGAATCAGTCCAGCATTACGATAGATAATGCATTTCCTGATCGGCAATATAAGATTCCTATGAACGTAACGGGAAATTACGACTCTTTTGCAGTCAGCAGTAATGTTTATCGCACAAGCCTGATGACTGACGTGAATCCGATAGGCACTGCAGAACAGCCTGTGCAGGACTATGAGCCTGAAATTTCTATTTCAGGTGCAGATATTGTCGTCAAGTCAACAAATGAAACGTTAGCAGGTACCTACACCTATTATGTGGCACCATTGATGAAGCTGGATGCGACGGAGACGGATGAGACGGAAACGACCCGAAAAGCGATTACAATAGTCGTAAAATCAACGCGGCCGACTGCCACAGCATCTGCCACAGCTTTGATTTTACAGAAAAAATACAGCAACAGTGCAGTGCAGGGAATTTCCTTCTCGACGACAGCAGGAGATGTCACATTCCGCGATTTCGTAGTGGAGGGTGTGGACCAGAGTGCAAGAAATGTACTAGGGACAAACAGTGGTGCTCTTTCTGAAAACAAGGTATCACCGGTCATCAGTAATAACAAACTCAGTTTTGTTGCAGATTGTGGAGCACCAAATGGAACATACAGATTTTATGTCACACCGAAGGTAGAGATGAGTGTCTGTGGTGTTAATTATGATGGAACGACACATGGATATATGAGTCTTGCCCGTCAAATGGTTACAGTTACCGTGAAGGATACCAATCCCGCTATGGGAATCAGTGCAACCTCGGCAATCCTGCTTAAGCAATATAATAATCGTGTCACATTGGCGGCGATTGATAAGGAAGATGCCTTTAGAAGTGATTCAGTGGAGAAGCACTGGTGTCTGAATAAATCAGGTTCCACCTATACTTTTGTGGAAAACGGGGTATCGGGTAACAGTACTGTGGCTGTGGTAACGAGTGAAGAAAATGGAGACATTACGGTTGTTTCTGGAAACGGCATGCAGAATATCACGACTAAGGGTATCATTTACAATCTGGCGATTACAAGAGAGCTTAAGCTTGATAACAGGCTAAGTACTGTAGTGACTGATAAAAAAGTAATTTCGATTACACTAGATCCGTCAGGAACGCCAGTTTCTTCTATAGACAAAACGCTGATCACCCTGCGCAGACAGTTTGATTTGTTATATGATAATTTGACACAAAACACAATAACCTTATCCTCTAGTGGAGGATATATTACGAAATACGATACTGTCATTACACCGACAAAGAGCTCCTCACGTGGTGGTATTTCTATTACACCGGAGGGAGGCATATTAAGCGGAGAAGAAGCCTCTGTGAGACTGAGAATCAATGCAGACAATAATTCTCCTCTGGATACGTATACGGTAAAGGTGACACCATATGTATCAACTGTTCCTGCAAGTAGTGCGAGCTATAATAGAAGTAACCTGAAAAAGCTTGCAGAAAAAACATTTACCGTAAAGCTGACAAATGGCATACCTGTGGTATCCTATAGTACAGCAGATATAACATTAAACAAGCGGGAAGCAAGTCAGACCAAGGATATTGCGATAACGGTAGAGGAAGGCATACAGATTCATGACCCAATCATTCTTGCAAGTACAAGACCGAGTCAGGCTACGAGTGATATGGTATTCTTAGATTATGCAGAAGGAACGGGATTTAGGGCGAGATGCAATAGCAATGCCATAGATGGTGCCTACTTGTTTTATGTCACACCACAGACGAGGGCAACAAATGGAGAGAATGTTCTGCTGGCAAAAAAGGCAATTGTCGTAAGGGTTATTTCGTCGGCGCCTACAACATCCTTCCAAAATCCTACGCTCCTGATTAATACTTCAATGAGCAGAGAAGGAAATCCAAATGCATCTACGAAAGTGATATTTGCGGGTGAACTGGCGGATAATATTACGCACGTAGGGTATGGCTGGACTCTTATATCATATCCAAAAGGAGCAGATACTAATAAACTATATATAGAAACCGATGAAAATGATTCCTATAAACTGATTGCCAAGTGTAGTGATTCTAATGCAACACCAGGAACTTATAAAATAGCAGTCACACCATATGCCGATGGGACGAATACAGATTTTTCAGGTATGGCTAGTGTGATACTTACGGTCATAATCAGCAATAATAATCCAAAAGCAGTATTGAGTCAGAAAACGGTGACTCTCAATTCCGATTTCGAGCAGGAAAATCAGGATACTACAGTATTAAGCCTAACGACAAATGATTCACTGGTAGAAAGAGAAAGTCAGGTTACAATGACCTCGTATCCTACTAAAAATGGAACAAACACACGTAACAATGTGGAATTGTGGCTCAATAGAGTAGGAACAGGCGATGCATCTCGTGTATATGTAAATACGAAAGTTGGACAGAGCGCTTTGCCGGGAACCTATACATTTAGCATCACACCAGCAGTCAGGTTATCCACGAACAATAATGTTGTGAGTATTACACCGATTACCTATACAGTTTATGTGATTCAGACGAAGCAGACGCCGAAGCTCGCGAATAGCACTTTAACAGTGAATACGAATTATCCGGATCTATATTCACGATCCCGGATTTATGTGACGCCTACATCCTATGGTGAGAGTTATCTCGATTGGGACAGGACAAATAGAAGCATTTCCTATAAGGGAACAGCAGCTACGGCAGCAGCGGCAGCGTTATTGGATCTGGAAGTGATGAGTGAAGATAATGGTCACTATGGAGACAACCTGTTTTTACAGGTCAGAGGCAGTGGTGAGCGCAAAATACCAAATGGAACCTATCTTTTTACTGTGACACCGACGATAAGGAGTTCGGGAGCAGAAAAAATAATTACACTTGCAACAATACCATTTACGATAGTCGTAACAGATAAGTCTCTTAGCGTAACGGCAAAAGCACTGAGTGGTGCAGTGGACCTGGCAAATAGGGAAACGACCCAGGCAGTTTACCAGATTGCTATTTCAGATTTAGCTTTAGATTCCATTAACCTGGAGGATGAAGATAAAGTTCTTCTGGTAGGCGCGCAGAAGGGTATTGATTACAGTGGATGCTTTGAAATCGTAGACAGAAGCAATACAAATAAAACAATAAGCATACAGGCTTTCGAGGATGGCAGAAGCAATGAAATCAGTCTGAAAGCTGGTGTAGGTTATCCGCTTCAGCTGAAATGTATCACAGAAGCAGGAGAAGTCATATATAGTGCGATTACGATCATACCAAAGCAGACAAAGGCAGTGATTGCGACAAGCACAACTTCAGTACCACTGTTTAAATCAGTTTCAGAAAATTTAACACAGAAATTTACACTGACAAATACTGTGGCGACTGCACCCATCGATGCGAATCTCGTGACTACGACACATAAGAACTTTACGGTCGATGCTGTGGAAGTAGAACCGGGCAAAGTAAGATGTAAGATTTTATTTGCTGGCGCAACTGAAAAGGAAAAGGCGATTAATAAAGCAGCAATTAAAATACCTGCGATGCCGGGCTATGTATATGTGACGGTACCCGTGGTCGTGAAGTTGGAGGGTGGTTCGACTGCGACTACCATTAATATAATAGTGAAAGTAAGTAATTAGCTTCTATAAAGAAGAAATTAGTTTCTAGAAGCAAGAAAATGGTTACTAAAATAGCGTTAGAGAAGTATGACGGAATGCGCGATAAGGAGAACACAATAGTGACTGCTATTGATACTGTGAGCATATTAGATATTAATATAGCTGCCATGAAAATGGCAGCTGCAATAAAACTTTTTCAGGCAAACATAATTGACCTTAATGGTCAATATGTTTGCTTTTTGAACGTCCATACAGCGATAACAGCATACACAGATGCAGCATATAAAGGGGCCATTCATGCAGGCAGCATTATTTTTCCGGATGGTCGTCCGGTTGCCCGTGAGGTGGCGAAAAGAGCAAAGGTACCTGCTGAAAAGATTTCGGGTCCTGATTTTTTTGCGAAAATCATGGAGCTTTCCGAAGAAAACAACTGGTCACATTATTTCTATGGGGCAGCGCCTGAGACGCTTGCGGCAATGCAGAAAAAGCTGCTTTCGCAGTATCCACAGCTGCAGATCAGAGGTGCCTGCTCACCGCCCTACAGAAAGCTGACGGCAGATGAGGAAGCGGCAGATATAGAGGGCATAAAATCTGCAGATGCAGACTTTATCTGGATCGGTCTGGGTGCTCCAAAGCAGGAATACTGGATGCATGCGCATAAGGGGATGTTTCGTGGCGTGATGCTCGGTGTTGGTGCAGCCTTTGATTTTACAGCAGGAAGCGTAAAACGTGCACCAAGGTGGATGCAGAAGACTTCGCTGGAATGGCTGTATCGTCTGACACAGGACCCCGCGCGGCTATGGAAGCGATACCTGAAGACAAATATTAGATTTCTGTTTCTCAAGCTTAGGCATAAACTATAAAGGTTTCTGTAACACTCTGTGGTGAAAATGCACGAAAATGCAGCAGAATTTTTTGACATATTTGCATAAAATGAGTATACTATTTTAGGAAAGAAACAAGTAATTTTTGCGAGGAGATATCATACAATGAAAACGAGTCTGTATCAAAAATTAAGGAATAAAGAAGAGGCAATCGCAGTGGTAGGTCTGGGCTATGTGGGCATGCCGTTAGCGGTGGCTTTTGCAAAGCATGTGAATGTAATCGGTTACGACCGAAATGAAGATAAGATTGAGCAGTATTTAAGTGGTTTTGATCCGACAGATGAAGTCGGTGATGCAATCGTACTGGAAAGCCAGGTAGAGTTTACTTATCATGAAGAGGCGCTCGACAATGCAAAGTTTTTTATCGTGGCAGTTCCGACACCAATCAATAGTGATAAGACACCAGATCTGCGGCCGGTAGAGGGTGCCAGTAAGACAGTCGGAAGACATATAACAAAGGGTTCCATCGTCGTGTATGAGTCTACGGTTTATCCAGGTGTCACAGAGGAAATCTGTATTCCTATTTTAGAAAAGGAATCGAAACTCAAGTGTGGGGAGGATTTTATGATAGGTTATTCCCCAGAGCGAATCAATCCGGGTGATAAAGTACACAGACTTGAAAATATCGTAAAAATCGTGTCAGGTTGTAATGAACAGGCACTGGAAGAAATAGCAAAAGTATATGAAATCATCATACAGGCCGGTGTCCACAGGGCTAGTAGTATCAAGGTTGCAGAAGCGGCTAAGGTAGTCGAGAACAGCCAGCGTGATATCAATATTGCATTTATCAATGAACTGGCAATGGCTTTCGACAAGATGAATATCGATACGAAGGAAGTCATTGCAGCGATGAATACAAAATGGAATGCACTTGGCTTTTATCCGGGACTCGTCGGTGGCCATTGTATCGGCGTCGATCCTTATTATTTCGTATATGAGGCAGAGAAGTTAGGCTATCATTCACAGATTATTTCTTCAGGCAGGCGTGTAAATGATGATATGCCACGATTCATGGCAGAGGCGATCGTCAAACAGCTCATACTTGCCAATAAGAGAGTCAAGGGAGCGAGAATACTTTTCTTTGGTGCTACATTTAAAGAAAATTGTCCGGATGTGCGTAATTCTAAAATTATTGATATTTTAGAGTGTTTGAAGGAATATGAGCCAAAGCTCTATATTGTCGATCCACTCGCTGACCCAGATGAGATTAAGAGAGAATATGGATATAAGCTGTCAGACATGTCTGCCATCCATGATATTGACTGTGCAGTTATGGCAGTAGCCCATGATGAATATGTAAAGATGGGAATAGAGGGAATCGAGCCTTACTATGCCGTTTATCCGCAGTCACAGAAGGTGCTTATTGATATTAAGGGAATCTATAGTAAAGCAGAAGCGCAAAAGAGAAACATCAGATATTGGAGATTGTAAATCAGGGGGAATGAAGATGTCAAAGAAAAGTGCAAAAGTGGAAATCGTACCAATAGAGGTTACCCGTTATATGCTTCGTGTGATAGTGTCTGGGTATGTACTTTTATTATTTGTATTGTTACCATTGGTTTATCATAATAAATACTATGATATTGGGGATTTTAAATTTGAACTTTATGCCAAGACAACGATAGTCATGCTCGTGTTGGCAGGATTAGTTCTGGCGGTACATCTGGTGTTTTTTTACATACAGATGCAAAATGGGAAAGCCCTGTTCGAATATCTGAAAAAAGCAGTAAAAAAACTTACGATACTGGATTGGTTTGCGATCAGCTATGCCGTAGTTGTTACATTATCCTATTTACTGAGTGACTTTAAGGATAATGCGTTATATGGCTATAAAGGCTGGGAGATGGGATGGGTCAGCCAGATGTCATTTGTTTTATTGTATTTTCTCATTTCAAGATTTTGGAATAAAAACTGGAAGTATGATTTTATATGGGTGATGGGCGTTGCTTCAGGAATCTCCTTTTTACTGGCAGTTCTTCACCGATTTATGATAGATCCTTTAGCACTCTATGAGGGAATCGACAGTAGCTACTATATTCAGTTTCTGACGACGATGGGACAGGCAACATGGTATTCGAGCTTTTTATGTACGGTGCTTCCGATTGGGATGGTGCTTTTCTGGTATTGTGACAAGAAGTGGCAGAGAATATGCCTTGCGACTTACTGTTTCCTAGGATTTTCTTCCTTGGTCACACAAAATAGTGATAGTGCATTTTTTGCATTGGGTGCTATGCTCTTTACGCTGTTTTGTTTATCCTTTGGTACAAATAAGGAATTTAAGAGATTTTTAGAGGTGGTAATGCTGATCCTGGCTTCTATGAGACTTATGGGACTTCTGCAGATTATTTTCGCAGACAGGGCGGTACAGCTGGATACATTGTCTGTTTTCTTTTCACAAAATGTAGTACTATGGGGCGTTTTAGCGGTAGTCGCATTGGTATATATACTAATTTTATGGGCAGAAAAAAATAATAAATTTAATATCGTAGATTATAAGTGGCTCCGCGTGTTAGGTGTGATACTGTTAATCGGTGGCACTATGGTCATTTTTAATCTAATCGTGCAGACGACACGTGGTGAGCTACCCTCCTCTATGGCAAAGCTATATGACTCACAGTATCTCAATTTCAATAATAAATGGGGTAATCAACGTGGATTCACGTGGTCGTATTCAGCGAAGATGTTTGCTGAATATCCAATCAAGGAAAAACTCATAGGCGTCGGACCGGATTCTTATGCTTCCTATACTTATCTACACTATGCAGATGAAGTATCAGCGGTCTGGGGGAGCAGCGTTTTGACAAATGCCCATAATGAATGGTTCAATATTATGATTAATGAGGGAATACTGGGCCTCATAGCCTACGGAGGCATTTTTGTATCGGCAGCAGTGAGCTTTATTAAGAATCGGTCAAAAGAAATCATGCTTATGGCTGTTGCGATTTGTATCTTATCCTACGCATTTCATAATATGTATTGTTACCAGCAGGTTATGTGCACCCCGGTAATATTTATACTGATAGGAATCGGTGCCTCAGTCTTTACTGATCAGAAATCTTAGAAATTCGAGTGCATGTGCAGATTGTTTTGAATCCAGGATAATCGTGAAGATAGGATTGTCACCTTCTGCATAGGTTCCCAATTCGCCATCTTCATGGAAGCGGGTACAAGTTTCCATGTTGATGCCGACCGGAACGGTTTGACCGTCCTCATTACGATAAGTATAGTAGGTATAGCCTTTTTCCTCTAGCTCCTGCGCCAGATCATCTGGCAGCAGCTCCTGCAGATTTGTATAGGCCCCGACTTTGGCATAGTTTTCAATGATTTCTTCATTGCCGATGATAACATCTACTTCATTAGAAGAAAGTAGTGCCAGTAGCTTCTGCTGATAGCCTATGGCTGACTGGTCGAAACCCTCTGGGTCAATATGCATAGAATAGTCAAAGGTCAGGATTTGCGCCTCCGTATCTATTGCTGCATAATTTGTGTATTCTATGGGAATGGTAGTATCTGTTTCATAAGTGTAGTTTGAATTAAGGATACAGGTATACAGGTATGTCGGACGGCTGTTCAGCACGACATCCTTTATCAAAAGCACTGCAAATAGGATGACAATAACGGTGGCAATGATAGGAACTTTATAATAGTCCCATATATAGCTACATTTTCCAGCAAAGCTAAAATCCTTTATTTTTTTTTGTTCTTTTTTAAGGTTGTCAATGACCTGCATAGTCAGTATTTCCTTTCGATTTAGAGTACATTTTATGGCATATTAATCAGCATACTTGCCCGCTCGGGTGAAGTCAATCAGAAATCGCTGAAATATTTGTTAAATAACTGTGAATTCCATATTTCTACAGGGTAAAAGGGTTGTGAGAAAAACAAAAATCTGCTATATTGATGATAATAAAACAAATTAGTTTTTAAGGAGTGAAATCATGAATGATTCTTATGTAGAGTGTTTAGTTTCGAGAAAGCCAAATCCGCTCAATGCGGTGTTTAAGATATTGATTTATGGGGTGACTGCGATCTGTGTGATTATGGCATTGTTTACGGGAGTGACAATTATGTTTATCCCTGCTATTGCTCTTTGTGTATTGATCTATTTTTTGATTCCTAATTTGGATCTGGAGTTTGATTATCTTTATCTGGACAAGGAAATCAGTATAGATAAGGTCATGAATAAGGCGAAGCGAAAGAGGCTTTGTGTATTAGACTTAAATAAAATGGAGTTTATCGCACCTGAAAATTCTCATGAATTAGATTCCTTTAAGAGCAGAGGCATTAAGATAAAGGACTATTCTTCTATGGATCCAGAAGCGAATAAGTATATTTTGGTTTATAATGGAGGAAATGGCATAGAGCTATTTTGCATGGAACCAGACATTGCTTTATTGAAGTGCATTAAGACGGTTTTTCCAAGAAAAGTGAGGGAATACTAAAAATATATGTGACTTTTAACTGATTGACATTAGCTAAGCGATTTGGTAAAATCCTAGGATATACTTTCGAAAATAATAGTTCTTATTATTATAGGTAGTCGATTGACACAGGAGGAAAATGAAATGAGTCGGATAGTGAGTGAAGGAATTACCTTTGATGACGTATTGCTGGTACCTTCGTATTCAAAGGTGATAGGGAATCAAGTGGATTTAACAACATACTTGACAAAAAAGATTAAACTTAACATACCGATGATGAGCGCTGGGATGGATACTGTTACAGAACACCGTATGGCTATTGCTATGGCGAGACAGGGTGGAATCGGTATTATTCATAAGAACATGTCAGCAGAAGAACAGTCAGAAGAAGTAGATAAAGTCAAACGTTCAGAGAATGGCGTTATTACAGATCCTTTTTCATTATCACCGGAGCATACACTCGAAGATGCGGATCATTTAATGAGTAAATTCAGAATATCCGGCGTTCCTATCACCGAAGGCAAAAAGCTGGTCGGTATCATCACAAATCGTGACTTAAAATTCGAAACAGATTTTAGTAAAAAAATAAAAGAATCCATGACTTCAGAGGGCCTGATTACGGCGTTGGAAGGCATTACAATAGAGGAAGCAAAGCAGATACTGGCTAAGGCAAGAAAAGAGAAGCTTCCCATCGTAGATAAGGACTTTAATCTGAAAGGGTTAATTACTATAAAAGATATTGAAAAACAAATTAAATATCCTGATTCAGCCAAGGATGCGCAGGGAAGATTGCTCTGTGGTGCTGCTGTTGGTATTACGGCGAATATTCTCGAGCGTGTAGAGGCACTTGTAAATGCAAAGGTGGATGTCGTTGTTCTCGATTCTGCACATGGACATTCTGAGAATGTGCTGAATTGTGTCAGGATGGTAAAAGAAGCATATCCCGATTTGCAATTGATTGCAGGTAATGTGGCTACAGGAGAGGGTACGAAGGCTCTGATTGAGGCAGGTGTAGATGCTGTAAAGGTCGGGATTGGACCAGGCTCCATCTGTACCACGCGTGTAGTGGCAGGGATTGGTGTCCCACAGGTCACGGCAATCATGAGCGCCTATGAAGTGGCAAAGGAGTATGGGATTCCGGTTATAGCTGATGGTGGGATAAAGTATTCAGGAGATATTACAAAGGCGATTGCAGCAGGTGGAAATGTATGTATGCTTGGTAGTATATTTGCAGGTTGTGATGAGAGTCCGGGAACATTTGAATTGTTTCAGGGAAGAAAATATAAGGTATATCGTGGAATGGGTTCTATATCAGCGATGGAGAACGGAAGCAAGGACAGGTACTTCCAGTTAGATGCGAAGAAGCTCGTGCCAGAAGGCGTCGAGGGTCGTGTTGCCTATAAGGGTTCTGTCGAGGACACAATCTTTCAGTTAGTCGGAGGACTTCGTTCAGGTATGGGGTATTGTGGAGCACCTACGATAGAGGATTTGAAGCAGAATGGAAAATTTGTGAAAATATCTGCTGCTTCCCTGAAGGAAAGCCACCCACATGATATTCATATTACAAAAGAAGCACCTAACTATTCGGTAGATGATAATTAATCTTTTATAAGCGTTAGAAAGGATTTATATTTTTATGATAAAATATATTGTTAGAAATCTTGAAATAGCATTGCGCAGGAGATATACGCTGGCATATTTATTGGGAATCGTTGGATTATGTATTTTGGCTAATGTTGCTGTTGTTGGGTTCAGAATGATATATGGTACCAATGATGGTACGTTTGCGTATAATATTATTGATTATGCAACGTGGTGTTTTATTATACCCTATTATAGCTGTATTTTTATAACGGATATCGTATTTGGAAAGATTTATCCAAATCCGAGAATTAAGGATAATATTACGAAAAATCTGAATCGGACACAGATTTATTTCTCGAAGCTGATCAGTTCCTTGATCGTGGCAATCCTTTTCTTAATTGCTGCATTCTTGATTTTGATATTGACTACGACTGTATTCCAATTTAGTGATGGAACGATGCAGTGGTGGGTAGTGGAAGACTTCTTACAAAAGATGTGTCTGGCACTTCCCTTATGGCTGGCTGGTATTTCTATCGCTAATATGTGTTTATTTATCACAAAGAATAAGAAGAAGGCATTTGTGAGCTTCTTTATCCTGACCTTTCTGATTCCTCGTGCTATTATGTTCTTTGCAGCAGAACCGTTTGAGTGGCCAGTATTTAGGACAGCACGCGCATATTTGATTACACAGAATTTTAGTTTATTGCCATATCCGGCAGACCCAGAACGTAATGTGCTTCTTATTGTTATCATCGGAATCTTATATATGGTGCTTGCTAATGTGGCAGGCATGATAGCCTTTAATAAAAAGAAATTTTAGCTGTTAGGATTGAAAGTTTGTTAGTAATCGTGTATGATAAAAACGGTGGAGAATAAATGAAAAGTTAGGGCATATGACTTTTGAAGGGAGTACTATATGGCGGCTTTGGATGGGCAGAGCCGTGGTTCTTTTGTGGCAACAAACATAATCAACCACACTGACTTACAAAAGCTGCAGGATGGATTTGCAGCATTAGCAAAAATTTTCTTGTTTTGTGTTGATGCCGAAGGTAGAAGAATAACGGAAATGTCGGGACCTCCTGACGAAGTAAGCAGAATTTTAAGCATATTAAGTGAAAAACATCTGGTTGGAGTGATTCATCGCGTGGCAGGCAGTTCTATTGAGGAGCAGGTCATAGAAGATACAGAATTTTCCAACATCAAAATAGCAAGCGTATCTACAAAAATTGAGGGTAAACCAGTGATTAGCTGGTTTGTTTGTGGTATCATCTCGGATATCGACAGTAGTGATAAAAGTGCTGCACTTAATTTTTCTCATATGACAGATCAAAAAAGTTTCTTACAAAGTATCGATTATCTCAGAAATATGTCCATGCAGGTATTTCACAGTAAAGTAGTAGCGGCACGAGCAGCGTTTGAGTCTGCGAGAAGCAAAATCTCGGAGCAGGCGATGAGTCATGAGCTTAGAAGAAGTGAGATTATGACGGAGGTTGTGCAGTTACTGGAAAGTGAAGCTGGGTTTGAAAAAATCGCAAATGATATCCTGATTCTGACGGGTACATTTATCAACATCAGCCATGCTTATGTAATGAGACCTAGTAAAAACAATGATAAAATAGATGTCCTGGGAATGTGGGAAAACAAAAATGTGGAGTCTCTACTTGATGGCATCAAGTCTATTTCTTTCAGCAGAGTTCCCTTATTATCGGAAAAGGTAGTCGTTATTTCTACGAAAACTAAAATAGCGGAAGCTGACAGAGACAAGATGAAGGAATATAATCTGGAAGCGATGGTTGCAATGCCTATTTTCATTAATGGAAATGTGGCAATGTATACTTTTTTTGCAGAAGGACGTCACGAAAAAGACTGGGAATTAAGTGAGATTAAATTTTTTGGTGATGTGACGAAGATTTTACAAAGTATATTGACACGCCGCATCCAAAAGAACTCGCTGGCGAGCTCTTATGCCTCTCTGGAAGCTATTCTGGATAATGTAGGAAGTGCTATATATGTACGTGACATCGAGACAGATGAAGTGCTGTTTGCGAATAGAATTTTTAGAACTACTTTTGATAGCGAGATTAAAGAGGGTACCATTAATGACCTGTTAGATAAAGGAAGAAAATCAAAGACCAGCTCCTCGTACTTGGAAATGCGCCATACGGCAAAGGGCAGATGGTATGATTTGCATTATACTTATATTCATTGGGTAGATGGCAGAAAAGTATCACTTTGTGCCGTATTTGATATTACGGATAAAAAATTATATCAGCAAAAGATTGAGCAGCAGGCAAACAATGATTTCTTGACAGGGCTTTATAACCGTATGTGCTGTGAGCGCGATTTGGTGCATTATGTAGATGAAGCCAAACAGTGCAATGGTAAAGGTGCGCTGCTCTATTTGGATTTAGACGATTTTAAGCATATTAATGATGGTCTGGGACATCAATATGGTGATGTTCTGTTAAAGGCTATTTCGCACAGCCTGCAACGCATTACAGGAATCGAAGATACCTGCTATCGCATGGGTGGAGATGAATTTGTTATTATCATACCAGAGAGCAGCTTTAAAGAATTTGAGAAAATCATAGAGGAAATCAAGATCGTATTTAATAAACCATGGTTCTTAAAGGGTGCAGATTATTATTGTACGACGAGTATGGGTATTGTCACATTTCCTGATGAAGGAGAAACCGTACAGGATTTGATCAAAAAAGCTGATATCGCGATGTATGAGGCGAAGAAAAGTGGTAAAAATCGTACTGCTTATTATGCAGATGATGTGGATTCACAGTCTAATAAGCGTCTGGACATGGAAAAAAATATGCGTGATGCCACTGCAGATAATTACAAAGAGTTTGAAGTGTACTATCAGCCTATTATAGATATTCGTAAGGAAGGTATGCCTTGCACTGGTGCAGAGGCTTTGATTCGATGGAATTCTTCAGAGCTGGGCTTTGTTTCGCCCGCAGATTTCATTCCACTGGCAGAGTATCTGGGACTGATTAACCCGATTGGAAATTATGTACTGCAGGAGGCCTGTAAAGCATGTAAGAATTGGAATGAGTCAGGACATCCTTATTATAAAGTGAATGTTAATTTATCTGTAGTGCAATTACTACAGAGTGATATCGTTGAGACGATTGCGGACACGCTGGAACAAACCGGTGTCAATCCGAGGAATTTAACACTTGAAGTAACCGAGAGCCTTGCGATCAATGACATGGCACGTATGAAGGAAATATTGAGTAATATAAAGAAATTAGGTGTGCGTATCGCACTGGATGATTTTGGAACGGGCTATTCTTCCTTAAATCATATCAGAGAGATGCCACTGGATGTGATTAAAGTCGACCAGAGCTTTGTATCTGATTTGGCAGAAAACCAGTATTCGCAGTCATTTATTAAGATGGTAGGCGAACTGGCTTCAGCAATCGGCGTTAAGATTTGTGTGGAAGGCATTGAGACATATGAGCAATACAAGGTAATGGAAAATATGAACGTAAGGCTTGTACAGGGCTATTATTTTGACAGGCCTATGCCTCTGATTATGTTTGAGGATAAATACGTGAATGATTAGATGATATAAGGAGGAGAATGAGGGATGAGAGCATTAATCAGTGTTTCTGACAAGACGGGTATCGTAGAGCTTGCCAGAGAATTAGTGAGTATCGGCGTAGAGATTATCTCAACGGGCGGTACTTATTCTAAGCTAAGGGAGGAAGGTATCCCAGCGATTGAAATTTCTGAACTAACAGGATTTCCAGAATGTCTCGATGGAAGGGTAAAGACATTACATCCTAAGGTACATGCAGGATTGCTGGCAATCAGAAATAATCCTGACCACATGAGTCAATTAAAAGAACTACAAGTGGAGACGATAGATTTTGTATTTGTGAATCTATATCCCTTTAAAGCTACCATTATGAAGGAGGGGGTAACCAGAACAGAAGCCATTGAAAATATTGATATAGGTGGTCCCACCATGCTGCGGAGTGCGGCGAAGAATTATCAGGATGTTGCAGTTGTGACAGATCCAGCAGACTATGAGAAAGTACTGGGTGAACTTAAGGCAGATGGCAGTGTATCTCTGGAAACTAAATTTTACCTGATGCAGAAGGTATTTACCCATACAAGCAATTATGATACTATGATTTGCGATTATCTGCGGAAGCAGAGAGAAGACTATTCTTTCCCAGAAACGTTGACGATGACCTTCGAGAAGGTGCAGGATATGCGTTATGGTGAGAATCCACATCAGCAGGCTGCTTTTTATAGACAGATAGGTAAACAAAGAGGTTCTTTGGTAGATGCAGTACAGCATAATGGAAAAGAATTATCATTTAATAATATCAATGATACAAACGGTGCACTTGAACTTCTGAAAGAATTTAGTGAGCCAACAGTCGTGGCTTGCAAGCATGGCAATCCATGTGGTGTCGGAAGTGTCGCGATCGGTAATGAAGTGGCAGGAGACTCTTGTTCGACGGAGAGTGAAGCTATTTATAAGGCTTGGCGGAAAGCGTTTGAGACTGACAAGACTTCTATTTATGGTGGTATTGTCGTGGTCAATCGTAAAGTGACAAAGCAGATGGCAGAAGAAATGCATGAAATCTTTCTGGAGGTAGTCGTAGCGCCTTCCTATGAGAAGGAAGCGATGGAGTTGCTTTGTGAAAAGAAAAATATACGTGTGCTGGAGCTAAAAGATATCGAAGTACCTCAGGATGTGCATGCATATGATATGAAAAAAGTGAATGGCGGGCTGATCGTGCAGACAATCGACGCAGAGCTATATCGTGAGGATGGCTGGCGGGTAGTGACAAAGACACAGCCGACTGCAGAGCAGATCGAAGAGATGAAGTTTGGCATGAAGGTAGTCAAATTTGTGAAGTCCAACGGGATTGCCATCACAAAGAATAAGAGCACGATCGGAATAGGGCCTGGTCAGGTCAATCGCATCTGGCCGACGAAACAGAGTATAGAGCATGCCGAGGAGTTTTTTGGAGCGGGAGCGGCAAAGGATGCAGTACTGGCATCAGATGCGTTTTTTCCATTTAATGATATCGTAGAAGAAGCGCACAGGGCTGGCATCAAAGCAATCATACAGCCAGGTGGTGCGATGAGAGATCAGCTATCGATTGATAAATGTGATGAATACGGGATGACAATGGTATTTACAGGTATGAGACATTTTAAGCATTAATAGAATAGTAAGAGGGCGGATGCAAAATTTATATATTCTGCGTCCGCCCTCTTTAAGTTTCTTTAGATTTATTCTTCGTCTTTCTTTTTGATGAATTCTGGTCTGTATAGATGATCGCGTAACATCTTTATATATTTTGCATATTCAACATTCATATCGTCCATATCTGGGTCTGATTCAAAGGCTTCTCTCATAAAACCCTCCGAGCACCAATTTAGTATATGAATAACCTTCTTAATATCTATTCGATCCTGAAATTTGGTAAGATCTGTTTGTCTATAGAGCCCGTTATAAATCTGCTCCATAGCATTCTCTTTTTCGCCTTCTCGCAATGCAGCAAGCGCATCAGGATGTTTTTCAAACTTAACACCATTGAGAAATTTTTCCATGTAGGGATAATTTTTCATCACTCTTGTTTTCGCATATTCGATCTGACGAATCAACTCAAAAAAATCCTTCTCTTCTTTTTTGACTGATTGGGTCAGCTCTAAAGACATAAATCTTACGCTGTAATCATAGATAAACGAATACAGTCCTTTTTTACTGATAAAGTAATGGAATAGCAGGCCTTTCGAAATACCGGCACGGCGTACAATGACATCTGTGCTCGCACGCTTGTATCCGTCCTCACTAAATGTTCGTAAGGAGGCGTTGATAATAGCATCTTGCCTTTCTTTCTTTATATCGAAGAATTTTTGATTCATAGATATATCCTACCTTTCAGCATAACACGTACAAAAAAATTGACTTTTCAAGTCAAGTCTAATGTTAACATAAAGTGTTGTAATAATCAAGTAAAAAGTATTTGCTATCTTCCCTATTTCCTTGATATAAAAAGAAAAAAAGAGTATAATTTTATTAGTAGTATAAAATAAATATATTATTGTAATAATGTGACGAAAAACGGTGGAGGAATAAGATGGGCAAATTTGTAGTGGCAGGAATCATTCAGGTTGAGACAATTGTACAAGTGGATACTATTCCGGTACAGTACTCACCGATTACCAGTAAATCAGACTCTATTTTTACAGATATCGGTGGGGATGCATACAATGAGTGTCTGGCGCTTAAGTCACTGGGCAATGAAGTAACTTTTATGTCTATGATTGGAAAGGACGCGCAAAAGGATTTAGTCAACGTGTATGGGATGTGCCAGGATGTCAATACAGGATTTGTGTTGAATGTTCTGAAGAGCACACCAACAGCAACTATTTTGTATGATGGTTCGAGAAGACAACAGATATTTGAGGATATTAAGGATATACATGAGTTTGCGTATCATATGGATGTTTTTGAAGAAGAGATAAAGACAGCAGATATGGTGGTTCTGGCAAATGCAAATTTTTGTAAGCCATTAGCTATAAAAACCAAGGAAATGGGGAAAACACTGGCAGTTAATTTTCGTGGTTTTTCTGAGGATAAGGTTAAATTTAATGAGGATATGCTACGTGTTGCTGATATTGTATATATCGGCGATGATAATATCGTGGATTCCTCGTATGATTTCGTCAAGAAGCTCGCAGAAGAGTTTGGTAATGAGATTATTATTCTCGGACAAGGCGAAAAAGGTCTGATTATCTATTCTAAAAAGGATAATATTCTGGTACATTATAATACCGTCAAGACAAATGAAGTAGTCAATACAGTCGGTGCCGGAGAAGCATTGTTTTCATGCTTCCTGCATTTTTATTTAAAAACGGGAGAGCCGATTCATGCAATAAAAAATGCAATTTTATTTGCTTCTTATAAGATAGGATTTGTAGGTTCTTCAAGAGGTTTTATGACGGAGGAGGAAATAGAACATTGGCATAGTCTGATCTGGGGCGAGATGAAAATCGAGTAGCAGATAATCAATAGGTTTTTTGAAAGATAAGGTTATTGTTCTGGCAAAGTAAAAATTTTTGCCGGAGCAATAACTTTTTTATTTTAGAAAAAATTGAGAGGCAACCTGCACAGGCACAGAAAATGAGAAAAGGCACATTTTCTACTTGCATTCAGTATAAAGGTATGATATTCTAATGAAAAGAACAAGAGTTCGGAACATGTATTCGAACCAAAGCCGGAAGAGCCGAAAGAGCCGAAAGAAAATAACAAGGTGCGTAGGTATGAAACAGGTGAAAATATGAAGTATATCGTGCAAGAAGAAATGTCTGTCATGGACAAATTAAATATTTTATCAGACGCCGCTAAATATGATGTTTCCTGCACGAGTAGCGGTGTTGATAGAAGTGGCGATGGTATGGGCATGGGTAACGCAGTAAAAAGTGGTATCTGCCATAGCTTTGCAGGTGATGGACGATGCATTTCTTTACTGAAGATACTATTTACAAATGAGTGCATCTATAATTGCAAATATTGTATCAATCGTGCAACAAATGATGTCCCACGGGTTTCTTTTACGCCAGATGAGATATGTGAACTGACGATGCAGTTTTATAGAAGAAACTACATAGAAGGTTTGTTTTTGAGTTCAGGAATTCTTCATAGTCCTAATTATACGATGGAGCTTATCTATCAAGCCATATGGAAGCTCCGTAAAGAACACAATTTTCAGGGATATATCCATGTGAAAGCGATTCCCGGTACGGATGAGAGCATTATTGAAAAACTTGGATTGATCGTGGACAGGATGAGCGTTAATTTAGAATTGCCAACGGCAGAGGGACTTAAGGCAATAGCACCGAATAAGACCAGACAGACGATTCTGAAACCCATGAAACAAATTCAGACGGGTATTGCAGTAAATAAAAATGAAATCGTTTTATATAAAAATGCACCGAGATTTGTACCAGCAGGACAGAGTACCCAAATGGTAATCGGGGCGACACCTGAAAGTGATTATCAGATCGTATCGGTAGCAGAAAGCCTGTATCAGAAATTTGATTTAAAGCGTGTTTTTTACTCGGCTTTTATTAATATTAATCATGACAAGGATTTGCCAGCAACACTCGATGGACCGCCGCTTCTTAGGGAGCATCGATTATATCAGGCTGATTTTTTGCTTCGCTTCTATGGGTTTAAGGCAAATGAGCTGTTAAGTGAGGATAGACCGAATTTTAATACGATGTTTGATCCGAAATGTGATTGGGCACTGCGCCACTTGGAGTTTTTCCCAGTTGAGATTAACCGTGCAGATCAAAAAACACTTTTGCGTGTACCAGGGATTGGAACGAAATCAGCGCAGCGTATCGTATGGGCGAGAAGACATGGCAGCCTGACCTTTGAGGATTTAAAAAAGGTAGGAGTAGTACTGAAGAGGGCCCTCTATTTTATTACCTGTAATGGAAAAATGATGTATCATACGAAGCTGGAGGAGGATTTCATCGCCAACAATCTACTGGAGGTTAAGGAGCGTTTGCCAGTAGGAATCAGCCGGGATGGTCTGACCTATAAGCAGATTAGCTTGTTTGATGATGTAAATTTCGGTTTTCAACAGCAGGTTACGGAAATACTGCAGACGGGTTCTGGTTGAGACTGGTAATATAAAGAGAGATACAAACGCAAGGAGAGAAAGATGAATCACAAGATATTTATATGTGACAATTCAATAGAAGGTATATTCTCAGGCGTGTTTGAGGCATGGAAGGAAGCGAGAACGATTGGCCACAGTCATTGCAAGCTGGAAACGCGTATGCCGCAGTTTGCCTCAGAAAATGATGGATACCAGTTGCTGGGTGTAGGGGAAAACATGACTGGCGGTGACTATAGAAATTTTGAATTGTTTTCAGAATACGTAGAGGTAGAAGCCGACGAAGAAAAGGCACGCAAAGTGACAAAGGCGGTTTGTGATCGGTTGGGCTTTTTAACCTATCAGGGAATTTGTAAGACCATTGCAGCTGAGGATAAGGAGATTATAGGGAAAAGAAAGAATGCGACTGACTATGATAAGGGTGATGCTGTATACCGAACGATTGTCTGCGGCTTTTCGATGCAAAATGGAGAAGAGGTCCTGACGAATCTGGGAAATCCTTATGTGGCGAGAGTATTCGAATTAGCACGCAGAGTAGATAATGAAATAGGACATTGGCGGGAATTTTTACGTTTCAAAGAACTTAAGAATGGTATCCTGTTTGCAAAAATAGGACCACTAAATAATATTCTTCCAATGTTAATGCCACATTTTACCGATCGACTGCCACTTGAGGATTTTATGATTTATGATGACAGGAGAGAGCTCTTTGCTATTCATAAAAGCATGCGGGGTATGAATGGGCAAAAAACTGGCTGGGTAATTGTCAGAGGAAAAAAACTGGCAGAAGACGAATTATCGGACTATTCTGATTCTGAAGTATATTATGAGGAGCTTTTTACTGCATTTTGCCACTCGATTACGATAGAAGAACGTAGAAATAAGCGATTACAACAACAAATGCTACCACTTAAGTTTCGAAATTATATGGTAGAATTCGAATAAAATGTGGCGAAAAGACAAGGGGTACTTTAGCACACTGAAATCTAGGTTAGTCATTTTGTATACTATAGCCACAATATATGGAAGAATGTAAAACAAGTATACAAATATCTTGTGTTTTTTTAAGAACAACAGCACTTTCCATATAATGGGATATTATTTGACTTTTTCATTTTATGGCGTATAATAACTAAACACGGGGAGATTTGGAGTGTACACAATAACGCATGCGAAGAGTGAAAATATCTGAAAGAGGTGTAATTATGTGCGAATATAGAATCAAACTGTCGTTTGACGATGCTAAAGAATTTGTCAGAAGAGCCTCAAACTGTGATTTTGATATCAATGTCTTTTATAACAGAGTTATTATTGATGCAAAGTCTATCTTAGGCGTTTTGGGTTTGGATTTCAATCAACCGCTGACAGTTCAATATGCGGGTAAGAACGATGCATTCGAGAATTTTATTCAGCGATATGATATTTGTGAATAGGCAATGATACTATAATTCACGGGAACGATTATGGAGCAGCTTGAAAGAGGCAGTATAAGAATTTCGGTACGCAATTTAGTTGAGTTTGTATTGCGTTCCGGCAATATTGATAATCGTCATCGGGCAGCAAGCGATAATTCCATGCAGGAAGGCGGTAGAATTCACCGCATGATTCAGAGACGAATGGGATCTGAGTATCATGCGGAGTTTTTTATGCGCCATACGATAGCAGTAGGGGATACTTTTGATATTATTATTGAAGGGCGTGCAGACGGTGTTATTATCGAGCAGGCGGCTACGGAAAAAGATGTTATAGTAACAATTGATGAAATAAAAAGTGTGTACAAGGATTTGGAATATATTAAGGAACCTGTTGGGGTGCATTTGGCACAGGCAAAATGCTATGCCTATATTTATGCAGAGCAGAACAAGCTACAGGAAGTAAGAGTCCGAATGACATATTGCAGTATTGAAACAGAAGAACTAAAGTATTTTTATGAGAGATATACTTATGTAGAAATCCAGAGCTGGTTTCAGGATCTGATGAATGCCTATACGAAGTGGGCGAGATTTGAATTTGAATGGAAGAAATTACGAAAAAAGTCTATTAAGGAAACTGCATTTCCCTTTCCTTATCGTGCTGGTCAGAAAGAATTAATCTCACAGGTGTATCGTACCATTTACCATGAAAAAAAAATATTTATAGAAGCACCAACAGGTGTCGGCAAAACGATATCCACGGTATTTCCGGCAATAAAAGCAGTAGGTGAGGACAGAGGAGACAAAATTTTTTACTTAACAGCGAAAACAATCACCAGGACTGTCGCAAAAGAGTGCTTTGCACTTTTGCGGAAGCAGGGACTTCGCTATAAAACGGTTATGCTTACAGCAAAGGAAAAGACCTGTATCTATGATGTGGCAGACTGTAATCCTGATGCATGTCCACGCGCAAAAGGGCATTATGACAGAATAAATGATGCAATCTATGATTTGCTAATGCAGGAGGATGTTTTTGAAAGGGATTGTATCGATGAGTATGCAGCTAAATATGAGGTCTGTCCGTTTGAAATGTGTTTAGACATGTCTCTTTTTTCTGATGCAGTTATATGTGATTATAATTATGTTTTTGACCCCAATGTATATCTCAGACGCTTTTTTGCAGAGGGTGTACAGGGAAACTATTTGTTTCTGATTGATGAAGCGCATAATCTGGTAGACAGGGCGATGGATATGTATAGTGCCATTCTTTTTAAAGAAGACTTTTTGGAACTAAAGAAGCAGGTAAAGCCTTATCATAAAAAACTAGAAAAGACGTTGGACAGTGCAAATAAATTTATGCTTTCCATAAAGCGGGAGTGCGATGTGTTTCGGGTTCTCGATGTAGATGGCTCTGCAGATGGGATGAGTCTTTCCCCTTTTTTAGTCATACTGACGAGACTCATGGGGCAGATGGAAAAATTTATGGAGGAAGAGGACCGCAGAGAGGTAAGAGAACCTGTTTTTGATTTGTACTTACAGGTGCGGCATTTTCTGAATATGTATGACAATATCAATGATAATTATGTTGCTTATTGTGAGCACAATGATGAAGGCAAGTTTATGATAAAGCTGCTGTGCGTGAATCCAGCACCGAATATTACGAAGTGCCTCGATAAGGGAACCAGTGCGGCTTTTTTTTCTGCGACACTGCTTCCAATCCCATACTACAGGAATCTTCTCAGTGGAAATGATGAAGACTATGCAGTCTATGCGCAGTCAGTATTTGACGAAAAAAAGCGTGGTTTATTTGTCTGCAATGATGTGACAAGTAAGTATTCGAGACGCAGCGAAATGGAATACTATCATATTGCGAAGTATATTCATCTTATTGCAAAAGAAAAGCTGGGTAATTATCTGATTTTTTTTCCTTCGCATGCATTTTTGAGTCAGGTACTCAGAGCCTATGAAGAATATTTTATGGACGATAGCATGGAATATGTCGTGCAGAAGGCAGGCATGCGTGAAGAAGAAAGAGAGCAGTTTTTAATGCGTTTCGAGGGGAATGAGGACTATGAAATCAGCGAAGTGATTCATATGGATATCGAGTATGAAAAGGAAAAGACATTGCTGGGATTCTGTGTGATGGGTGGCATCTTCAGCGAAGGGATTGATTTGCAGCATGACCGTCTGATTGGTACCATTATTGTGGGTACAGGCATTCCAATGGTGTGCAATGAGCGGGAATTGCTGAAGGATAGTTATGAGGAAGAAGGATTGCCAGGCTATGATTATGCATATCGGTACCCTGGCATGAATAAAGTGCTGCAAGCGGCAGGACGAGTCATCAGAACAGTAGAAGATATGGGTATCGTAGTATTATTAGATGATCGTTTTCTGACGCATCCATATCAAAAAATGTTCCCACGTGAGTGGCAACATTTTAAGACTTGTAATATCACTTCTATTTCTAATGAAGTAGCAGAATTCTGGGCTCTTCAAGAAGATGACCTGAGCGGTCAGCTATAGAGATTTATGTAGGGTATGGATTATGCAGGATAGGGATTCGCATGCAGGATTTTTGCGATTTCCTCTTTATAAGGTGGTAATTTCACTCCAGAATGGTCTGGGTCATCAATATAAGGTGTTTCGAGTATTTTAGGGACATGCAAAAAGTCAGGGTGATAGACAACTTTTTTTAAGGTCTCAAATCCGATTGTTCCCATATCGATGTTGGCATGGCGGTCTTTTGCGGCGCCAAGCTCGTTTTTACTGTCATTAACATGAAATACAGCAATCTGCTTTTTCCCAATCAGGTGATCAAAGCGGTCAAATACACTTTCTAAATCATTTACGATATCGTACCCAGCATCATTGACATGACAGGTATCAAAGCAGACACGTAGCTTATCATTATACCGTACACCGTCATAAATGCGTGCCAGTTCTTCGAAGGTTCGACCGATTTCTGATCCTTTTCCAGACATCGTCTCAAGTGCAATATTACATACGGTATCAGCCGTCAGCACCTCATTGATTCCTTCTACTATTTTAGTAATGCCGATATCTGCTCCTGCTGCTACATGTGAGCCTGGATGCAAGATCAGAGTCGAAGAGCCCATTGCGGCAGCACGTTCCAGTTCGAGCGCAAGAAATTCCACAGCAAGCTTATAGGTTGCAGGATTGATAGAATTGCCGAGGTTAATAATATATGGCGCATGGACTACAAATTCATCTATGCCGACTTCTTTCATATAAGCCTGTGCAGCTGGAATATTTAACTCACTTATGCTTTTACGTCTAGTATTCTGTGGAGCGCCGGTATATACCATGAAGGTGTTGGCACCATAGCTTACCGCTTCCTGTACAGAGCCTAAGAACATGTCTTTTCCACTCATTCCAACATGAGAACCAATTTTAATTTTCATTTTGGCAACCTCCCCAAAAATAATATTTACAATAATGTAACACAAATAGAAGAAGAATGCACGCAGGTCTTTCCTGATTAGGAAACAGATATCGAATAAGTGCTTAAAAATGTAAAAAAAAGCAACTATTATGTGTATTTACAGTGTAAGCTAATTGACTTCTACCTTATAAAATAGTAAAATTTTAATGTAAGATTCTATTTTTAATTGGTAATAATAGAAAGGGTGGTATGCATTATGTCTAAAGAGGGTAAGGCAGATAGAAAGGGTGTAGGATTTTTCCGTTCTGTTTCATTTAGGATAATTATGGTGGCATTTTGTTCAGTTGTGATTGCAGTTGTTTTTTGTTTGTTATTTATTATCCCACGTGCGCAAAGTATTGTTAGTGATATTACACAGAATTATATGCTGAGTATGGCTACAGCAGAGAGAGCCAGACTGGATGCAGTGATTGGAGACACTGCTGGTACGACAGAGCAATTTGCAAGTATATTAGAAAATGTTAAGGTAGAAGGTGTCGAGTCTTCCTATGCGTATCTTGTTAGTCCTGATGGTACGATGCTATATCATCCTACGGCAGACAAAATAGGAAGTCCTGTTGAAAATGCTGTTGTGACCGGATTGGTCGCAGAACTAAAGGGTGGCAAGGTGCCTGCGGATGCAGTCGTTGGATATGAATTTAAGGGTGTCATGAAATATGCAGGATATGCAATTACAAGTCAGAAACAGATATTAGTTGTTACAGCCGACGAAGCGGATGTTTTGGCTCCAATTGCCGAAATTCAAAGAATAGCAAATATTGTGGTCATATTTATTTTAGCATTATGTCTTGTGTTTGATTATGTATTCAGCACAATGATTGTTAAACCATTAAAGTTACTTACCGTTATTATAGAAGATACTGCAGCCTTCGACTTTAAAAAGAGTGGCAGTATCGATAGAATCTGTTTGAAAAAAGACGAAATCGGTGTCATGGGAAGAGCCATAAGTGATATGAGGCAGAA
>Ga0209373_10001105_pt1 | contig 34590 bp, 28 predicted proteins | sample Higcelweek5metaG_FD_187173 | JGI IMG/M metagenome (GOLD analysis project Ga0209373, IMG submission 187173) | Freshwater pond sediment microbial communities from the University of Edinburgh, under environmental carbon perturbations - High... | ecosystem: Environmental > Aquatic > Freshwater >... | reverse complement strand
CTGGTCACAAATAGCAATATACCGTTCATCAAAATAACCGACATACTCATGTACGTTGCGCCTCCACATCGGGTGAGGCCCCACACAGCAATTTTCAATATGATGTTCAAAAGAATAGGTTGGCCAGGCAAACTGTCCACAACAATCATGCTTTTCAAAGGTTTGGTGCGGATGCAAGGTTAACCGGGTATCACCATAGACCAGCATCACGTCAGGATGCTGGTCCAACGCTTTCTTCAGTACCTCACAGGCATTGGGTGCCAGACGGTCATTGGTGCTGAAGGAAAGCAGGTAATCGCCAGTAGCTTCTTTGATTGCAAGATTCCAGGCAGCATAAATACCTATTCGTTCAGACGTCCTAATATACTTGATATTCCTGTAGAACTTTTGAAAGCCTTCAATAATATGCTTCTCATTTTCAGGAGATGCAGCATCAATAATCACAACCTCTATCTGATCAAAAATTGTCTGGCGAACCAGATCTTGAAGGCATTCATGCATAAAGGCTTCAGAAGCATAGGTTGTAACAATTACAGACACAGCATACTTTTGTGGCAACATGGTATACATGGCCTCTGCAGCACTAACCATTTGGCTCGAATAAAAGCAGAGCCATTCCTCGTCAAGTCGATAGACAGGATGTGTGACTCCGTTGGAGCGCAGTTCAGGTTCTATTTCAGACTGGGCGATAAACGTCAATTCCCGGCTAAAATCAGTAATATTCACCATTCCCAATCGGTTTGGTTCATACTTCTTCAGCAGAACCACTCCCCAACTATGTATAGCCTTGCAATAAGACAGTACACATAGCTCGACAATGTCAGAGGTAAGCTGATACAAAGCATGCTTTACTGGCAGCATACACCCTGGAAAGACAATAGAAAAAGCATGGAAGTGATAAAAAATCAGCGGCAGCCCACTAATCTGAATCTCACCATTATCGGTACGCGTTATGTAATACTGTCCATGATTCCAGGGAGCAACTCCGGCTCCGTGGTGCTGCAGTACATGGACTCCTGCAAAACGTTCTGGCCAGTCATTTAAATAGAGCTGGTCGCCAAACCGGCCATCTTCAATCCGGTCATAGCACCATTCGTTGCAACGTGCCCGCCACCAATCCAATACCCTGAATGCCCTTTCATCTCGCCTGAAACAAAGCAAGCCAACATTATAGATGCCATGCTCATCAAGATACTGCAGTTCAGGTGAAAAACGATGGGGATGAATAAGCACCGAGGCATCAGCAAATTCTGTAAAGATGGGGGTAGGTGAAGAATAAAAGAAGAGATCAGCGTCTACATAGGTTAGTACCTGAACTGTCGGATACCAGGAAAAAACTTTTAACAGCACACTTGGGGTCAGGGTCCAGTAATACTCCTTTTGCGTCCGGTTTCCCTTTGCCTGAGCCAGGTCAGCATCACCATATTCAAGTGCGGCTAACGGAACAGGTGTCAGGCAAGCCAGCCCAAGTTCGTTCAAGATGCGGTAACTTAACTCATCAAGGCAGACAACATAGATATGAAAACCCAGTTCATCATGCTCTGCCAAGGATTCAATCATTGCTAATCCACGGCTGAGATAGTTACAATCAAAGTAGGTGCAGTAGTAACGTGGCATCAGCTTCTCCCGTGCCACGATGAAAGAGTTGAACAGACCTTATCCACCTGTGCTTCTGTCAACTCTGGAAACATCGGCAGGCTTACAATCCTGCCATACAAGCGCTCCGTTATCGGCAAGACAGCTCCTCCACGAACCCTGCCTGTATATGCCGGTTGCTGGTGGACTGCCATAGGATAATGTCGGCCAGTAGCCACTTTTCTGGCTGCGCAAAATGACTCAAACGCCTCTCTGTCTGGCGTTTCGATTACATAGAGGTGCATAGCATGTTCAATACCCGCAACAGTTTCTGGAGTACTCAAAGAGGAACAGCGTACCGCCTGATTATAACATTCAGCAATCGTGCGGCGCCTGACATTTGCGGCTTCCAAAAAAGGCAGCCTGACCCTTAAGACCGCTGCTTGCAGTTCATCAAGACGTGAATTAAAACCGGGCAGAAAACTAATGTAACGTTCCTTCCAGCCATATTGCCGCAACCAACGGCAATGGTCTGCAACTTCGGCATTGTTAGTCACAACAGCCCCACCATCTCCCAAAGCTCCCAGGTTTTTTGTTGGATAAAAGCTGAATGCAGCAGCATCTCCAAAAGAACCGACTTTTTGACCAGCGATACGTGCACCATGGGCTTGAGCACAGTCTTCGATAACCTTGATCCCATGTTTGCGGGCAATCGACATAATCTCAGGCATCATGGCAGGCTGCCCATACATATGTACAGGTACGATCGCCTTTGTTTTACTGGTTACCAACCCGGCAATTAAGTCCGGATTCATACATCGGCTTGTCGGCTCTATATCAACAAATACAGGCACAGCGCCTATCTGCTCGATAGCTGCCACTGTTGCGACTGCCGTATGGGAGACCGTTATCACTTCGTCCTCTGGTTCTACTCCACAACTTTTTAACGCCAACGCCACAGCATCGGTACCCGTGGCAACACCAACACAGTGGCTTACGCCGCAAAAAGAGGCAAACTCCTCTTCAAATGCAGCTACTTCACTACCCAGAATATACCAGCCACTCTTTAGTACCTGCGTTATTGCTCTGTTTATATCTTCTTCATGGTTCTTGTACTGAGCAGCAAGATCCATCAACGGGATAACTTCAGTTTCCATGCTAAAGCTCCCAATAATGCGCTGAATGGTCACGATAATATGACAAGGTTTCAGTCAGACCTTCAGCCAGCGGCACCGTTGGCTTCCACCCCAACCGAGACCGTATCTTGCGATAATCCGCGTAGTAATCGCCAATATCAATGGCTTTGCGGTCAGCAGGAAACGCAACTAACTGGTAACTGCCACAGCCTGCCATCTGCACCAGCAGTTCAGCAGTATCCTTCAGGTTAATCGGATCATCAGCTCCCAGATTAAATATCTCACCATTGGCTTCATCAGAAAGAGCGCAGACAAGTAGCGCGTTCACAACATCATCCACATAGTTAAAGTCACGGATCTGTTTGCCATCGCCAAACACCAGAATCGGTTTCTCTTCAACGATATTCCTGATCCATATGCCGAGAAAGGTCTGACGTGCATCTTTTACCCGCATCCGAGGGCCGTAGGTATTAGTCAGGCGTAATACAGCAGCCCGGATACCATAGACATTGTTATACAGCAGGTGATACCATTCGCCAGCCATCTTGTTGATACCGTTCACATCCACAGGAGCCAACGGATGTTTTTCATCTACCGGAAGATACTGGGGAGCACCGTATAACTGGCGCGTGCTGGCAAAGACGATTTTAATAGTTGGGTTATATTTACGGCAGGCTTCAAGAATCGAAAGCTGGGCGCGGGCGTTAATCTCCAGGTCAGGAAATGGATTCTGCATTGAATCGATATGGCTGGTCTGACCAGCCAGATTAAAGAGATAATCATGCCCCTGAATCAGGTACTTCATGGCATGTTCATCGCGCACATCAGAGATATTAATCTTCACGCGATCTTTAAAAGACTCAATATTCCATAAATTGCCGCCGTATTCAGGGATCAGGCTATCAACCAAGGTAACCTGAGCCCCATACTCAACCAAGCGCTTTGCGACATTGGAGCCTATAAAACCAAGGCCCCCCGTAATCAACACCAATTTATCATTAAATCTCTGCATGAATCTGCCACCCAATCTGTTAGTCACACGTTACGAGAGACAAGACCCATTGAACATTGAATCAGAATCTCGAATACCTTCTCATGAAAACGCTCTGCCCCCTGCAAAGCAATATCCAGAGAAAAGCCGTGCTGGCCTTCAATAAGAGCAAAAATCCACCCAAGAAGATAGTCTCGTAGCTCCAAGTGAGATGCATGGATACCGAATTTATTCAAATACGAAACTTCTGCCCAACAAGGTGATGTTCTAAACGGCAATGCATGTACCGGTTTTCCGTTATAACCAGCAAACTGCTTATGTAGTGCATGCTGACTTATCCGCTGGGTACCACATATCTTGATATCGTTCATCCAGAACGGTTGTGTGTCCATATACCCCATAAGGGCATGGAGTTTGTCTTCTCCCTTGTAGCCGTCAACAATACCCGGTTCAAATTCAGCAACCAATGTCTTGCTGATCGCTACAGCCCCCATACTGGTAAATAATCGCAGGTCTGTGCCCTGCGAATCTGTTTTAAACCAGTCAACCTTATCCACACCGATTTGGGCAAGTGCTTGCGATAAAGAAACCGTTTTCATCTGTGCAACCTTGCCTACTTCAAACAGATCTCCAAAATTGTAATGACTCAAACCTTCATGGTTTGGTTCCAGCAAACTGGAACAAAATGGCGATTTTGTCAGAAAAAAGCTAGCCAAGCCCTCCTGCGCATCTGCAACGAGACTGTTAAACAGGTACAGTTTTTTGAATCCCTTTGATACATCAACTGCACAGCAAAACTCACGGTCATCAGCATCAAAGGCGATACAGATTGAATGAGCGGCTATTGGTTTCCACTTTGCGTGAATTTCTCCCGAAGCACCAATATCAAGCAAAACCGGTGGATTTTCTACAAACAGATCAGAGCCAAGAATTGTGTCAATTATATTTCCGCTATCCATGAGTTACACCTTTTTGCACAGTTAACAGCCGATACCCAGCATTTTGTTCCATTTCTGTTTTATTTCATCGTACAGACGCTGCATCTCGAACAAAACAGCCATAACTTCATTATCAGTCATTGCGGATAGATTTACCACTTGCTTGAACTCACCCGGCGTTGAAAAATAGCGATCATAAAACTCCTGTTCGTCCTTCAGATAGCCCTTCTCAAAAACGAGATTGTACAGAGCTGAGCCAGGAAAAGGCGTGGCAAGAGTGAACGCATAGTTTAGGTAAGGATCCCTTTGCATGGTACGCTGCATCAAGGCAACGGACTGCACCGCGTCTTCCAGCGTCTCGGTATATTGTCCCACCATGATGGACGTTGTTGGATAAATCCCAACAAGGCGTAACCTTTCCAGGCCTTCTTCAATCTGTTGTGCGGTACAGTTCTTACCGATTATCTTCAGGATACGGTCAGAACCGGACTCAAGACCAAGTCCCATACTGCGGCAACCAGCCCGTTTCAGGTCTCTCAGCAGCTCATCATCCATTTTGGCAAGAATGTCAAAACGGGTGGAAACCTGAAAAGAAACGGGTCTGTCCAGTTTTCCAATCGCCTCAATCAGTTGACGTGTCCGTTTGGGGTTTGCCATCACCAGATCATCTGAAAAATAGAGCATGTTTGCATTAAACCGGATCAAAGCTTCCTGTGCTTCGTCAAACATCACCGAAATATCGCGATAACGAGGCTTGCTATGGTGATAACAGAAGTTGCAGGTAAATGGACAACCGCGACCACCATGCACGTTTATAACTTTATCTTCACTCTTCCACTGTGGCTGCGGACAGTTATTTTCATACCATTTGCCAATCGGGAGCCATTGGTCAGTGGGGAAAAGATCATATGGAATAGGCGGAAGACCTGTTGAAAGATTATCTATGAAAGCCCCTGCACCATTACTCCTGATATCATCACCTTCCCGGACGACAAGTCCTTTGAGGTCCCGCACATTCTGGCCCGTTCTCAGGTGCCGGACAAGTTCACTAAGGATGAGCTCCCCTTCCCCGATCACGCCAAAATCTGCACCGGTGACTTTTACGGCAAATTCCGGCGTCGGGCTCACCATCTGTCCGCCAATAACAATGGGAAACCTTCTTCCGGCATCATTAAGTAATTGAATAAGATATTTAATTTCTGCAAGTTCTGGATACAAGTTACCAAAACCAACAATTAACGGGTTGAGCTCCATTATCTGCTTTACCAGCAGGGACGCCGGAACATCCTTGAACAGAATCCTGACGTCTTCTCCATCTGCCCGGAGTTGTCCGGCCAGATAGGCATAAGAAAGAGGGAAGGTAAATGCAATAGCTCGAGAAACAAGTACAACAGGTCCTTGAACAGCTTTTGGGAAGCGCATCATTGAGGATGGCAGCAGTGATGGCACTGTCAATTGTCTTCTTTCCAGCAGATAGCTGACTTCGTACTCGTCATGCTCTGGATGGTTGTCATAGGTAACTTCCTGTTTCAACAGAAAACCATGCTGAGCAAAATACGCCAAAAGCTCCTGTTCATTAAATCTGAATTCAACAGTTTCTACACCATAAGCCATTTTTGACAGACAGGTTGTCGCTGCTATCCGACTGACCGGCGTACGATGGACTACAACCCACTTTTCAGCAACCCGGCAGGTCTCAGCGATATGGCGTGGGTAGTGTACGGTGTGTAACAGTACACATCCCGATATAACAGTCTGGAATGACCGGTCGTTTACAGGCAGATTTGCCCCATCCGCTACAACAAACGAGACACCGGGGTAGTAATCCCTGGCAAGCGTTATCATCGCCTCAGAATAGTCCACTCCGGTATAGTTGAGCTTGCCATGCAAAAGGTAGTCAAGAGCCTCATAATAATAACCACTGGCGCAGCCGATTTCCAGAACCGAAAGTTCTCCACACCCGAGTGACAAAAGCAAATCAGTTAAAATTTGAAAAAGTTGCGGTGTATTCCCCCGGTACATCTCCTGCAGTTGTTGCTGCACCAGTGCGCGCTGCCGCAGAGGTATCTCCGGGTCTCTCCATGCTGCTTCCAGTGCTGCCGGCACAGTGTTCCGGTCAATTTTGTGATAGCCATCCGATATCCGGGAGGGCATGGCAAGCCTGCCCTCATCACAGCGGTTTCTAAGGTGCCGTGCCAGTATTTCAGCGGTTCGCTTCATCCGTTTTTGATAGGTATGGTCGCGAAGCGTTCTGTTCTGGCCTGCTTCAGCAATTTTTTGCGCTTCAACCGGATGTGCCAGATAATATCTGACAAGCTCGATACATTCTTGCGGTGAACGGTAGGTTACAATCTCCTTGCCAATATCAAAGAGCTCGTTCAGGTTATCCTTGTAATCGGTGATGAGCAGCGCACCGCAGCCGGTTGCTTCGAAAAGCCGCATATTATTGGCATAATTTTCGGCCACATCGATATGCCGGTTGATCGTTATTTTTGATGCCCCCAGCAGATAGAACATTTCCTTTGCCCATACCTCGCCGTGATGTGCTGCCTTAACGGCAGAAGTCGCGGGAAGAGTTTCAGCACCATAGCCCCAGAAGTGAATCGGCAAATGCGCTGCAAGCGTTTCGAGCAGGTGATAGGCAGTTCCATGTGCCGGAGATATGCCGCCAACGAATGAGCAGTCTATCGGGCGCTTTTGGTATGAAAATTTCGTTATTAAGGTGAGTACGAGCGGTTCAAAGGCCAGAGGCTGGTAGTAAGCGGCAATCCCGGCAGAACGAAACCGTGTCACAAAGTGTGGAAACGATGAAAATACCAGATCAAAACCTTGCAGATAGGTATGAGGAGAAAGCGGATAGGCAATCTGACCAACGATCAACCCTGTGTACGGCCTCAGCGCTTGATACAGCTCCTTTGTCAGCAGACCGATATCCTGCAGATATACGCAATCAGGCTTGCTTCGCTTCACCTGTTCTATAACCAGATCCAATCCACCGACTACACAGCCATGCTCCCGTGCCCAGGCCTGCTGCAATGGTTCACAATTGACAATCAGATCGTCAGCATGCCAACCGGCGGCTTGTAAACCACGTGAGTAAAAGTCACTGTCGCCAAAACATTGAGACTGCAGCAGCGTCTTCTGCTCCAGGTAAGAAGCAGTGAGCAATGAGGTGTTTTTTGTATAAAAACTGCCAAGAAAAGCATCATAATAGGTGTTTATAAAAAGGCAACTATACCTGTTGGCGGCCTGGGATAGTTGCGTGGAACCTGATGCATCTGCAATGGGACGCGGGAAAGGTTTTTGCCCCATTGCAGCAGTATTCAGCTGATCAATGTTCATCATCCTGACGTATGCTCCCGCGTACTCATCCCCGTAAACTTCTGCACCTCAATCTGCAAAAACATCAGCATACGTTGAGCATCCTTATTATCAGCATATAATGCCAGCTCTTGTTCAAGTTCTTCCCATGCACCTTGGCTATCACCCATGGCATAGTCACATCGGGCCTTCAGGAAATGAAAGCCGAATGGCTGCAGATTCAGAAAAAGATCAATATATTCCAACAGATCAAGAGCTTCTAACACAAGTCCTCTGTCAAAAGCCTCTTTAGCTTGCAGCATCTTGACACGGGCATAATCTGCAGGTGTCGGGTCAGAAAGCACTGACAGGCCATCCCGATCAACGATCTGGAACGTTTCATTCAGTGCCAATCGTGCTGCTCCAGCATTCAACATCTTATTGGCAGCTAAAGCACTATTTCTGGAGGATTCGTCACCATACCATACGTTACGCACACCACCCTTTACATGACCATAGTCGTGGTCCTGATGCACAATAGGTGCAGCTCTGCTTGCATCAACAATAGCCGCATTTTTGCTATAAGCGTACCAGACAAGCCAGTTATCCCAAGCCGTTCTGCCTATGGCAAATGGCGGGATATCTTCATAGAAACCGGTCTTAAACACAAAATAATCCACCCCGGTAGCTTCATGCAGCAAACCTTCATGTCTGGCCTTGTCAAGAATCTCAGAATCCCAGCCTGCCCGGTTAAAATCGAGCTCTTCCCAAACACCAACATCGAAACGTCTTCCCACCATAAGGAAGTTCTGCCCTGTTTGAGCAACAGCCTGAACGCTATTCATAAAGCTTGAAAACAAAATGATGTCGGTATTGACAAATGCCACAATACTACTGGCAGCATTTAACTGTGCAAGTGAGAAAATAGAGTTGACCAGCGGGGTGCCATACTCATTGCATGCGACATGCGGAATATGCCGTAGCCCGAATTCGGCAGCCACAGCTGAGGTACCATATTCATTGCCCATAAGGATAATTTCAGGTTCAGGTACCAAGCGTTTCCAGCTCTGTATTGCATTCCGCTGAATAATGTTCGCATGCCCCTTGAACGGTTTTGGCATGGTGAAAATGGTTACGCATCTTTCATCACTGATATTACTTGTTGTTAAGGCTGTTGTCGCCGGTAATTGCTGCATCAACCTCTCAATATCCTGTTTTAGCGACTGCGCAGCAGAATGGGGGTGTGGTCTTTGCAGCTCTTCCTGCAAGACAGAACTGGCCTCAAGCCATTTTCCCAGCCTGGCACAACAAACCGCTATCGCGTAGCAGATACCGGGTACATCCGGTGCCTTTCTGCAGATATTCACAAAATGGTTGAGTGCCAGCGGAATGTCACCATGTTCAAAAAGAGTTAAGGCCGTGGCATAAGCCATGTCCAGATCATGTTCCAATGTCTGCGCTGATAAAAGCGCCACTGGATTGTAGGAGATCATGCCGGTATGATTCATCAGACACTCCCTGTCAAAAAGCCTACTGATTTAACGCCTGACCTGAAGTCAAGTTCAATGTTGTTGCTATTTACCCACTCCAAAAGGGGAATGACTTCCATGAAACCGAAGAAAGAACCTCTCTTCCAGTATGATGCGTAATAGCCATCAAAACATTGGAGAGGATCAATCTCATTGATCACAACTTCTTTGAAAAACTGCTCGGCGCTCCTCCTGTCCAGCATCTCCGGGCTATACCAGATATCGTCAACAATCACCATGCTTCCAGCAGGCAAGGCAGGCAAGGCCGAAGTCAGAAGATGTTCCATAATAGGTACACCAGAATCATCGTGGGCATCAATGTAGAGAATGACTCGTTCATCCGGCTTCCACAGAGACGCAAAGTCAATGGTCAAAATATCCTGTTCAAGTAATGTTACCTGAGTCAGATCAAGGGGCAGAACCTGGCGACTCCGCAATAACGGCTGAAATGAAAGGTCAATGGCGGTAATGGGGGTGTCCGGTGCGGCAGCTTGCCACGTACGTAATGATAAACCGGAAAGGGTGCCGAGCTCGACAATGCGATCAGGCTCGATCGAATGCACCATATCAACAAGGTACATGAGAGAATCAACCGTTTGGTCGCGGTAGTACAGCCGGTTTTCTGCTGCAGCAACGCAGGACAACCACGTGACAAAAATCTTGCTCAGTTCGGTTCGCTTATTATCAACTTGATCTCGTTTTAATGAGACAGAACATGATGTAGATGGAGCCTCTGCCAACACCTCTTTTTTAGCTCTGGCCATCAGGGTTATGCGCTCGATGTAAGCACTTGCACGGTCAGAGGCGTCTATGGAGGCCATGGCATTCACATATCTGTGCAGCAAAGAACAGACCCTTGACATGTTCGGACTGTAGTCAAAACTTTTTTGTACAATCATTTCAAAATCATCAAAAGCGTTGATGCCGAGGAAGGTAGATCCCATCCAGAGATGAATCCCTGCTATGGCTTCATCTTTCAATGCTAAGACGTCGTGGGGTGTGTCCGACCGCTTCATCAAAGTTTCTATTGCCAGAATTCTTCCTGGCAAGGTTCTGTAGTAATCTGAAACCTGAGACGTGCCGCCAGCCTCGTGCTCTGCAAATTTTGAAGCAAGACCTTCACAGTAATACACTGAATAGCGTATGCCGAGACGAAGCCAGAGATCGAATTCTCCACATTCATTGTATTGAGTGTAGTCTATGTTTTTTAGGTAAGACATTCTAAAAAAAGATGAACAGAACGGCGGGACAAGTTCACAACAGAGATAGCGCCGAAAATCCCATGGTTCAGCCCTGTTTGCCGAAAGAATGTTGCCCATAATATCGGTTGTATAATAGTCGCCATAGATCGCAGCAGCATCAGGATGAGTAGTAAGGTTTGCAACTGCCCAGCTTATGGCGCCAGGCATAAGCTCTTCATCAGCCAGACAACAACACCAAAACTCGCCTTGTGACCTTTTTAACGCATTAATGAATGCATAGCCACCACCAGCATCTGGTTCTGATACAAACTTAATTCTAGGGTCATTATAAGAGTTTACTATTTCAAGCGTGCCATCGGTAGATGCTCCATCCTGTATCAAAAACTCTAGGTTCATGTAGTCCTGAGAAAGTACACTTTCTATGCAGCGCCGAATTGAAATACTGGCATTCTTGCACATGCAGATAACTGAAAAAAGGGGCTTATTCATGTCACTCCTAGTGTTTGATTGTATATACTGAATGATTCAGACAAAATTTCTGATAGTCTTCAGGAATTCCGATATCTATAAATGGTACATCCTGAATCTGTGCAGCGAGCAGGCCTTTATTTATGATAATCGGCAAAATATCATTTTCAAACGATACGTTGCCAGTTGAGAACAGATCAAGCAGGGAACTATTGCATATGTAGGTACCAGAATTGACAAGATTAGAACCGACAGCCTGCTTTTCCAAAAACAATTTCACTCTTCCTTCTGGTGTGACCAGTACCGTGCCATACCGTGATGCATCAGATATTGGGACTACCGCCATTGACACCATGGCTTTCATATTTGAATGAAATGAGGCAAGAGAATTTGTATCCACTGACGAAAACGTGTCACCATTCATGATCAATGCTGTTTCGGCATCAAGTATTTTTAAACTTTCACGGATAGCGCCGCCAGTGCCGAGTGGCTCTGACTCCACGCAATAGGATATTGACGCTCCAAATAACGAACCATCGCCAAAATAACTAATAATTTTGTCATGCAAATATCCGATACTCAGGATGATCTCGGTAATGCCTGAATTGACAAGACGTTTTATCAGAAACTCAAGGAATGGCCGACCGTTAACTGGTGCCATTGGTTTCGGAACATCCCAGACAACGCTCTGCAAACGAGTTCCTGAACCTCCTGCAAGAATAATGGCTTTCATCAAGCGGCCTACTCCTCGGTAAAATAAATAACCTGGCTACCAAGAGTATCAAAGCGAAAAGGCACATGCAATAATGGCTCAAGACCTTGGCGTAACCGCTCCCTATTCTCTGGCTTCACAAAGAAAAGCATGAATCCACCGCCGCCCGCACCAAGTATTTTTCCGCCCAAAGCTCCTGATTTCATTGCTTTAGAGTAGATATCATCGATCACACTAGTGGAAACCTTGCTGGAAAGACGTTTTTTAAGTAGCCAACTTTCGTGGAGTAGCGCACCAAAGTCATCATAACCTGAAAGATCACCATCAAGAATATCAGCAGCGGCTTCTACCGTAGATTGCATAAGCGACAAAGAATGTTTGTTATTTTCGATATTGCAGAGTTTATCCTTCTCTATTTCCACAGCAAACCTGGCAAAACCGGTAAAAAACAACATAAGACAATTTTGCAGGTGAGCATACTTTTCTGCTGTTATTACAAATGGCTTTACCTCTACATTTCCCCGTGCCGAAAAGATAATTTTGTTCAAGCCGCCGAAGGCTGACGCTACCTGATCCTGTGAGCCTACTGCTTCCTTGATCATGTTCTGTTCGATATGAATCGCTTCCAAAGCCAGCCTCTTCTTTGAAGCCATCTTGCCCCTGAGCGCATACAAAGCGTGCAGAAGTCCTACCGTGAATGCGGAGCTTGAGCCGAGACCAGAGTGGGACGGAAGGTCACCATCGTGTTGCATAACTAAACCGTCATTTACGTCCATAAAGCGGTAGGTTTCCCTAACAGCGGGATGTTCTATTTCGTCGATAGTGTTGAACGCCTCCTGCTTTGAAAAGAAGACAATCTTGTGTTTGTAATCAAAAAAAGGCGGAAGTTTACGTAGGCTGACATAGCAATATTTATCAATGGTAGTAGACAGAACCGCCCCGCCATTTTCGATATACCACGCAGGCAAATCCGTGCCGCCGCCAAAAAAAGACATCCTGAATGGGGTACGAGTGATAATCATGGTGTTATCTTTAATCGGATAAATTCCGTTATGGTTTCGAGGACAAAATCCATCTCATCAATGCCGATATCCTGATGACAGCCAAGGTGGATAGCATTATTGCCAATATACTCGGCATTCGAAAAATCACCGAGTTGATATCCAAGATAACCAAACCCCTGACACTGGGTTGGCATAGAGTTAAACAAAGTTCGTGTTTCAATGCCGTTATGTTCAAGATACTGAGAAAATTCTGCGCGTGAGAACGGTGCACCTTCCTGAATTATTATCGGTATGGCGTGGGGGCCGATCTGTTCCCATTCTTCCTCCTTTATGGTTGAGAGGAAGGGAGCGAACTGTTCAAAACGGGTCAGTACATGCATGAGATTGTTATGGCGTTTTTTGAGGATTTCATGGTAAGCCTCCATCGCACCAATCCCGATGGCTGCTTCCATTTCGTTCATTTTACAAGAATAACCGATCCGCTCAAATACAAAACGGATGTCTTCGCCACCCTTTCCTCTAAAACGTTTGGCACAATAACCCGATGTTATGTTGAGCAGACACTGCTTGCATGCGCATGCACGTCCGTGTGAACGAAGCGACCGGATTACTTCGGCATACTCTTCGTTATTGGTTGTGACAACTCCACCTTCCCCTGTTGTTATAATATGCGCAATATAGGTACTGAACGCGCCCATATCGGCCAGACTACCCGCCGGTTTGCCATGGTATAGGGCACCATGCGCTTCAGCGGCATCTTCTACTACAACAAGATTATATTTCTTAGCTATGGCGTTAATAGTATTCATCTCAGCGGGTTTACCCATCAGATGAACCGGCATGATAGCACATGTTTTGGATGTTATTGCCGCTTCAATTTTAAATGGATCAATGTTCAGGGTTGAACGTTCTACGTCAACAAAGACCGGTGTAAAGCCCGCATGGATAATAGCTCCACCGGTCGAAACAAATGAAAGCGCCGGAACAATGACTTCGTCACCACGCTGAGCTCCAAAATCATGAAGCACAGCAAGGGCAAGAATATCGGCATCAGTACCGCTACTCAACGCGACCGCTTCGCGTACACCGACAATTTCAGCAAATGTATTCTCAAATTGCCGAACAAATTTGCCACTTGAAATCCGTTTCGTATCGAGTGATTCGTTTATAAGCTTTTTGGCAGTATCAGTAATAGTTATTGTACCAAAAGGTACCTTGAAGGCCATTCTGGAGATCTCCTTATTTTTCAAAACTAAATAAAACAGGGTGGCTCTTTGTGTAGACTAGACAGAAATTCCGAATGTTCTTTCAACCAGGGTTAGGCCAATAAGTGTTGATGTCGTTGGCATATTGACACAGTCTGTCAGAGGAAAAACCTTAACTTGGATATATTCGCCTTCTCCATGAACGCCGCCACTGCGATTATTGACGGAATCAAGCCAGGCACTGGTAACATCTTTACGAAAACCGTAAAAATAGACAAGATCATCCGAGAGGCTTGAGTTTAGTGTTATTCCTTCGGAGAGCTTTACAAGGTCGTCCGGAGCGACATCGAGTCCGGTTTCTTCCCTCAGTTCCCGGCACGCCATGGTCAGAAAACTTTCGCCATCATCAACATTGCCTGCCGGGAAACCGGTGTGCAGTCCACCATCACAGACGCAACGTTGTTCAGCCATAACGGTATAGAACAGGTTATTATCGATACATCTCAGTACAGGAACGATGACAACACTTTCACCTCGGAGAGTGAAACAGCGAGTAATGCAGTTACCCTCGGGAGTCAGCAGCAGGCAATCCAGAAATGCCACATACCAGGTGCCCGGCCTGCGCGATACGACTGAAAGCACATCAAGTGTCAGAATTTGGTTGCCATGCGATTCGACTCTTTGCCGCCAGCGCTTGTATTTTGGGCTGTCCAGCACCAGACGAGCCAAGTCATTATCAGGTTTATTAAGAGGATCCACTCAGTTTCTCCTGAACCAGTCAACGACATCATTCAAGCCGGCTTCAAGAGACATTTGCGGGCTGAAGCCGAGTGTCTTTTCGGCTTTAGAGCAATCAACGGCACGTACCGGAATAGTTGTTGGTTTTGAATCATCAAAAACAATGTCAGTTTCCGAACGTCCCGCCAGACGCATAACAGTCTTGGCAACTTCAGCAATAGTAGCTGTTTTTCCATAGCCAATATTTACTGGTTCCAGAGATAAGCCTTTTTGTAACAGGAGCAGGCAACCGTGAACTAGGTCAGAAATATGGAGAAAATCGCGAAGTTCATCGCCTGAGCCCCATACCACACAAGGATTCTCTCCTGATAAGGCGCGGCGAACAAGCGACGGAATAACGTGGCCGGAGTTGTCATATCGCCCATATACTGCGGTTGGCCGACAAACCATGACTTTTAATGGTGAAACGCTGGCAACATATTCCCCCAGCAGTTCAAAATAACGTCGCATCCAACCATAGCCGAAATATACCGGTGCGGGTGACGCTGTCCACATATCCTCCTCACGGACCGGGTGGGTATACGGAGGATATCCGGCAGTACTGCTTGAAAAAATAAGAATCTTTTCACAATGTAAAGAGGCTGCTTCCAATAGTCTGGCTGTTATTACCAGATTGTCCATAATTGGAGTAATCAGATTAGATCGGATGCTTCCGGCATTTCCGACGCTTCCTGCGGCATGGATTATATAATCGATCCCTTCACACGCAATGGCGCAATCACGTGGAACAGTAAGGTCGGCTTTAATTGTCTCGACCACACCATGCTGAAATGGAGCTGGCTGATTATGAAGTGTGATTCGAACGCTAATGTCGGCATTGATGAGAACTTCAACAAAGTTTCTACCGACAAAGCCACTTCCGCCGGTTACCAAGACTTTTTTGTTCTGCAAAAAAGTCAGATCCATCATTACGGAGCACCGGGGTTTCTTTTTCTGTAGTCGGCAATTGCCTGAGTAACACTCAATGTCTGCCTCCCGTTTGCCAGAGCAACCAGGTGCTTTCTGTGCCTCTGAAATTCAAACCGGTTGGCATAATCTTCCAGTTCAGAAATCTCCATTTTGTACGGTTTGAAGAAAAATGGCGGATCAACATTAAGAATACGTTGATACCAGTTAGTGTCACGCCATAATGTCTTGAGTCTAGCGTTATCCGTCAGAAAAAGATTGTCGCGAAGACATTGGTCAAAGAGCTTTGTTCCGGGAAAAGGTGTTGCTACTGACATTTTGAAAGAGTCGAGATCAAGTTGTTCAATTAAATCATATGTCTCATCAAGGGTCTCCCGTGTTTCTTCCGGCATTCCCATGAGAAAAAAAGCAGCCAGATGAATCTGGGGATGTCTGCGGAATGATTTTATAACACGAAAAATAGTCTCTATTGATAACTGCTTATGCATAACTTTATTTCGAATAAAGTCGGAGCCACTTTCAATGGCAAGGAAACAATAGGCAAAACCTGCTTCTGCTAAGGCGTCAATAACGTCGTCATCCAAAGTTGTTGTCATGATGCCATTGGGCATATCAAAGGAAAGGTTAAACTTTGCGTCAATAATGTACTTGCAAATTTGTTTAATTCTTTTTTTGTCAAGCGTAAAGTTATCATCCATTATGTTGAAATACCGTACGTTGTGTTCATTATACAGGTATTCAATTTCTTTAAACACCTCTTCTGCGCTGCGAGACCGGAAGCTTGTACCCATAACTAGATTCATTCCGCAAAAACTGCATTTGAATGGACAGCTTCTGCTGGTCAAGATAGGTACTGAAGTGCCGATGTCAAGCTTTTTAGGGTTGTACCACCCGCTGGAGTCAAGTTTGTAGTCTGCAAAATCGAACAGGTCATATGCCGGAGGCGACAAATCATCAAGATTTTCAATAAATGAGGCTTTCTCGTTTACAATCAGTTCACCTGTACTATTTTTGAATGCAAATCCTTCGATCTGTTGCCATTGATCCATATCAAGCGTAAGGATTTTTTGCAGTGTCTTTTCACCCTCACCAATTACAACAGCATCGACATGACTGCAGTTATTCAAGATATCTTTATAGAAGATAGTTGGGTGCATTCCACCAAGAATTGTAATGGACGAAGGGTGATTTTTTTTTACAAGCTCCGAGATATTCAGTACCATCTCGAATTGTTCTGAAAAAAGACAGGTGATACCAACAAAGTCTGGTTTGAGACGCTCGATCTCTTTTTCAACCGCTTCAAGATAAGAAAACTGGCCTGTGTTACCAGACTGAAAAAACTTTTTTTTGACAACATTCAAATCAAGTATATACGTTGCTGCCACTGTTCGTGATGTGCCTGTCAAGTACAACAGCGAAAGAGGCAACAAAAAATAGCCGGGGGATCTTATTTGGTCGGAATTCTGCGGATTAATAAGTAAAATTGATTTCATATAGTGTCGCCATTCTTATTGTTATTTGAGAATAGTATAAACCGTTGTAAGCAATAAATTCATTTGCGGACCGCCTACGCAAAAAATGTGTGTTGTGCATAAATCTCTGAAAACCGTTTAATAACATCAGATGTAAATGAACCAAAGTCGCTGGCTGCTGTATTTTCCACCACATGCTCATCACTCAGCATTCCTGGGATGGTCGTTGAGATTTCAGCGCACGAAAGAACATATCTCAGGGCAATTTGTGCATTGCTTTGAGGCTCTTTATTCGTCAGCTCTGCACTGAACAAGTTGCACGCCTCTGCCCACAGCTCAATCTGCTCACGCTTCCATTTTCTTCGATGATCTCCCTCAGCATAGTCATCATCTGCAGCATATTTTCCCGTCAGGAAACCAAAGCAGAGCGGAGTTCGGGCGATCACCCCTACACCATGAGTCCGACAGGCGTCAAATAGCCCTAATTCTATAGCTCGTTGATCTACCATATTGAAGTTAACCTGAATAGACTTGAACCCAAACTGTTCTACCGCAAGCAAGCTATCCATTGGTGAGCGGGTTGAAATGCCAATAACTCTGATTTTACCTTCATTCTGAAGTTTTTCCAACGTGGCCATTATCGTGTTGTCATTTTTCAGAAGATCAATCGGCGGATCATGCAACTGAAAAACATCCACATACTCTGTCTGAAGGCGTCGAAGGCTACCCTCCAGAGAGGTACGCAGATAATCAGGGGAAAAGTCCTGCACCCCGCTGAAATTTACATAACCTGCCTTGGTTGACAGTACAATCTGATCCCGTACAGCCCGGAACGTTTTCCCAATCAGCTCTTCACTATGACCATAGCCGTAAAGAGCAGCTGTATCATAAAAGGTGACACCTGCATCAAATGCAGCGACAAGCGCCTGCTGAGACACTTTGTCATCAGTAGGACCGTAAGCGCTGGAATCCTGCACAAGTCCGCCAATTCCCCACGCGCCAAAGCCAATTTCAGACACCTGAATGCCGGAATTCCCCAAAGTACGGTATTTCATTCGTTACATCCTTCTGTCCCACAACCAGACAAGGTCACATTCAGCCTGACAAACGGATAGAGATAGGCACCGCGTTTATTCCCGTACCAAACTACTTCGCGAGCCCACTCTTGCCATCCGCGCCACTGTTCATTCGTACGACAAATGTCATAGAATATTGTCTGTTCTTCCACAGAACCATTGCCAATTTTGCGGACGGCATCGCATGCCTCCAACAGGCTGTAATTACACATTAATACCATGTTTTCTGTGTTAAATGGTTGTTTCAGTAAAGCATGATTGAGTGTGATCGCTTCTTGCAGCCACGGTGGTTTCGCAATCGATGCTTCAGATAGCAACTCTGATAAACGCTGATACGCTTCCTGATAAAATGCTTCAAGTTTGTTATCGGCGCACAAACGAATATAGGCGTATTCGTCATGAGGCCAGTATATCCCTAACCAGTCCGGGGCATAAAAGAATTCCGGGCCGCCGTGCTGTATTTTCTCCGCTTCAGCAAAGAAAAATTCAGTCAATTCATTGATTAGCGGAAAACGATCTTTGAGTGCGTCAATAAAGAATTCTATCTGTTGAGCACAGCTAATACCCGTCGTAGCCCGCAGAAGCATGACTGGAATCTGCAAAAGTTTGTCAAAATAGAGGAGAGAGGCCATCCAGGAAAACACACGTGCCCGGCGCCAGTCATTCGGAGGCATAGCGGCACTTCCTATCACCAATTCCTGCGTTTCGTAGATATTATCGCCATAATCAGCTGGAGCGCCATGAATATTGATAATTCGGGATTCAACGGCTATGAGGCCGTGCTGCTCACGGTAGGATGGGTTCGCCATTGGTGCATTGGGAAGAATAGAAAGGTTGATAAACTGGATTTTGTTGTGCTGACCGTTTTCAATGATGCTCTCAATTCCCTTGACAAAGGAATTGTATGATTCTCCGGGCAGTCCGATAATAATGTCAGAGAAGGTTTCAATGCCGTCCTTGGTATAGCGTTGCTGAAGATCCTGAAACATTTCCGAAGGAATATTTTTGCGCCCAATTAGCTCCAGCGTTTCGTGGTTCATTGACTGAAGAGCAAGATTCACCCCTTTGTTCAGCCCCGCATCTGCAAGCGCTTTTTGAATCTCGTAAGAGCGATCAGAATTTTTAGTATTCTGTACCGACAGTGCTTTGGGGAAGCCGGTTTTTTTTTTTGTTTCAGCAACTACAGATACAATTTCCATATCTCGCGAAAAAATACCAAAGTTTGAATCGCAGCAAAAAACGAACTCCACCTTATGCTCGGAAAACCAGGCAACTTCCTGCTTTAGCCGATCCATACCAAAGCAAAAGAGCTTTGACCGGGTGGCGGCTCCCCAGTCGCAGTATGAACAGGAAAATGGACAACCCCGATTGGTTTCCCACAGAGCCAGCCATTGATGATCGTGATGACCTTGCAGCAACGGCTCAAAGACGCCCGCCAGATAGGGTGACGGCACGGTGTCCAAGTTTATGATTCGGGATTCATCCGGTCGACTTACGTAGTGCTCACTGTCCAGATAACTTATGGAAGGAATGTCGCTCCAGGTCCTGTTTGGCCATGTTTCCAGTATACGGAGAAAGGGAATTTCGCCTTCGCCATGGCAGACAATATCCACCCACGGGCAGGTGCGCAGTAATGTCGCTGCATCACCGGGAATATGTGGCCCACCCAGTAAAATCAGTGCATCGGGGTGATGCTCCTTATGGCGACGGGCTATTTCCAATGAAGCTTTAAAATTCCAAGAAGAAACACTTAGTGCAACAATATCAGCCCCGATAAGGTGCTGAAGTGCATCTTTTACCGGGATGCGCCGATATATCGGCGTAAGAAAGGAAAACTTTGTGCTGTAGCATGAGTGATGCTGGAAGTAGGCTTGTAGAAGTCCAACAGCATATGGCAGATAACAGGCATCAGCAAAGCTGTTGTTTATCTGGACGAGGCCTATCCGCCATTTTTTTTTCGATTCAGCAGTCATTTGGAATGCGCCGACTCTTGCCGAACCGACATGAATGACATTCCCTGTGGTGCACTGAATGTGTCGGCCAAACGTGTAAAGGTACTGATGGTTATTACATCGCCCGAGCTTAAAATTGGATCTCCATCTTTACTGACCAGTCCTCCATCAAGTACCAGAATCACTTCCTCCGGCGGGCGTTCCTTGAGAACATTTAGTTTTTCGAGCCGTTCTATCACCAGATTGACCCCGGAGACTGTATAAGAAACCGGGTTTCCCGGTTCCGGCGGCTGAAACCTTATGCAGTCAGTCGTTACTGGTACGATGGCTTCTGAACCTTCGTAGGGCTGTTCCTTGCGTCCGTATGCATCATCCAGTCTGACCAGGTTTGTCTTATCCGGAGGACACTCCACTTCAATTACCTGAATCCCACCATGAGAAATTGCCTTTGTAGAATGAAACAAACCTTCCCGAATCATAAGTTTGCTGACAGCTTTGAGACGGGTTGAATCCTTCAGGAATGAGACTTCAGCCTCACCGGACAAAAGAATATAGCCCGTCTTTTTTGCAGGGTGGCAGTGGAGCGAGGTCTGGCGACCTTCGGCAATATACAGAAACCAGATACCGATCTTTTCGCTTTCATACATGAGGTATTCATATCCCCACGGCTTGGTGACAATGCAGTCCTGGTAATCAAACATGGCTACCTAACTCTGTTGTAAAAATAGTACGGATAGTTTCGGCGATTCGTTTCGCCGTCGGAATCTCATTTTTAAAGGGTTGGCATAAACACTTTGTATGATCTTCCAGCCCGAGTGCTTTGACCGGTATAGCAGTGGCCTGGGTCAGTTGATAAGCAATAGACTGGGAAGCCCCGGCAATTTCGTGCCCGGCATCTATAACGAGACCGCGTCTGGTGTGCATCAAAGGCTGTGTCAGTCTTTCGTCGGCAACAAAAGGTTTCAGCCAGAGGATATGAACGATATTACAGATAATTCCTTCTTCTGCGAGCTGCTGTGCAGCTTTTACTGCTTCAAAACGGGTGGCTGAGATGGGGAACAAAGTGATGTCGGCATCCGGCCGGATAATATCTTCAAGTTCTTCCGTATTTGCATAACTTACCCTGTGTTCACTAACAATCATAGGGTCATCATGAGCCATGAAGTCAGCCCAGATGGCTTCATATTCTTTGGGGGTCATTGGCGAACAGACCCTGAAACCCGGAAAATGCATGAATATGCTATGAACAACTCCCGAATGAACAGGACCGATTCCATCGGCAGCAATGGCGCGCACCAAAATGGGGGTGCTTCTGCCATGCAGCTCTTTTGATTTGGCAGCGTAGAAGATCAGTGGGCTACCATTGAGGACAAGAAAATCCTGAAATCTGATGACGAATATTGGACGTCGCCCAACCATAGCTGTTCCGACAGCAATTCCGGCACCGGCAACATCAGTCATAGGCAATTCTACTATTCCGGCGCAATCAGGAACCGTGTTATTAACCCAACCGACCGCAGATATTGATTGACCGAGCAGCAGGCCATTGTTTTCTTCAAGGTGCTGACGGCTTATATTCCGGATGGTATCTGCAACGGTTATTGTGCCCATAACTGCTCCATTGACGCTTGTTCTTCCTGTTTGATTTCTGCAGCAGCAGCTGACAACCCAAGGTCTGCAAGTGTCTGTTCTACCAGACTGAGTCGATCCCATTCAGGAGGTCCGTCCGTTCCGACGCCGACGTGCCAGTTCATACGGCATGAATATACGTTGATGAGTGCAGGCAGGGAGGCTTGCAGCTCCTGCGCCGTTGTGTGAATGGTCCAAGGATCATCGGTTATATCAACCGCAGACATACCGAGACCTTTGGCCATGTCGGTTATTTTCCAATTGCGCCGTGTGCTGGTTGGCGTCAGGATTGAAAGGTCATTGTCATCACATATAAACAGCACCGGCAGCTTATGGGTTACGGCAAATCCAAGCGAAGGGTATATGTAATCTTCTTCAGCAGCACCGTCTCCTACAACGCAGAGAGTGTTTTTACCGCTTCCAAGGGCGGCACCAACCGCTTGAGGCACGTTCTCACCGATTAGTCCGTGGTGCCCGAACATGGTTAGGTTTTCATCATGGCATTGAAGACAGTTTGAGCCCGCCCGCCCACCGCTTGTGCCGCTTGGCAGTCCCAGCAACTCATCTCGAAGTTTCTCCGGTGGGCCGCCGAGAGCGAGGTAATATGCATGGCAGCGATGTTGCGTAAACAGCATATAGCCGGACATCAACGGAGCAAGTGCTGCTGAAACCGCCTCCTGCCCCAGAGACAGATAGACCTGATAGGAGATACGCTTGTCTTGAACTGCCTTGACAACTTGTTGATCAAAAAAACGGCTCCGGCAAATATTTCTGTAGATTGCCAGGGTTGTTTCTTTATCAGTTGCCTCTGCACGGTTTTTTCGTATGCCGAAATCTGCTGATCTCATAAATGGCCTAATTTACCTGTTCAAAATATTCAATAACAGCCTTCATAAAGTCGCCGTTATTGTTGTAATGCGGGGAGGTAATCAGGTTGCCGTCAACAACTACAGGTATCTTGTGTTGGTAATCTGCTCCCGAGTTACGGACATCAGCTTCAATACTCCAGTAGGCTGTCATCTTGCGCCCCTTGGTAATGTCTGCTGAAATCAATATCCAAGGGCCGTGACAGATGGCTGCGATCAACTTTTTCTGTTGGTCCATCTGTCGGACAAATTCCAGCACTTCTGGTAGCAAACGTACACGATCAGGCGCCTCAAAACCGCCGGGGAGCAAAACAAGCTCGTAGTTCTCCGATTTCAACTCATCCGTACTGATATTCGGCCTGGCCGGTACGCCAAATTTACCGAACACCTGCGCTTTGTCCTTGGTTGCAACATCAACACTGAAGCCAGCCTCAAGAAGCCGATAATATGGGTACACAAATTCTTCATCCTGAAATCCCTGGGCGGTAATTATGACGGCTCTTTTCTGCATACAATAACCTCCTTTATGCAAACGGTCATAGGGACAGTTTACCTGCTGTCCATACTTGAAACTGCCGCTGCTGGTTTTTTTCAGCGCACGTACGTTCACCTGACGCGACGGCAATGATTTTTTCAAGCAGCAATGCGCCAAGCTTTTCTATTGCCATTTTGGAATCTTGACTGTTTAACACCGTACCTGCATCAAAATCAATATCTTCCGGCATACGCTCAAACAGGACTGTAGTAGAGGAAATTTTTATGACCGGCACAATCGCGCTGCCGGTGACCGTTCCGCGTCCCGTCGAAAAGCAGATCATGGTGCTCCCTGATGCTGACAACCCGGTAACCGATTCAAGGTCATTGCCGGGGCCTTGCATTATATAAAGCCCTTTTTTTACAATGGACTCTCCATACTCGACTACGCCCTCAACAGGAGTGGTTCCGCCTTTCATAACCGCCCCGAGGCTTTTTATGTACGGGTTAAACAATCCACCCGCCCTGTTTTCGGGAACCAGATTGTCATCCATGGTATAGCCAAGGCGTTGTGTAAGGCGTTCATACCAACGCATAATGCGCGTAAATGAATCTCTGGTTTCTCGATCTCTCATTCTGGGAAAGAGAAAAGGTTCAGCCCCACGCATCTCAGGAATTTCCGACATTATGGCGGAACCGCCACCAAAGATTATCTTGTCAACGGCTTTGCCAATCACCCGATTTGCGGAAATACCGGAAAATGCGTCAGAAGCTCCGCATTCTGTACCCACAATCAGTGTGCTGAGCGGGCATTCGCTACGGCTTGTCCCGGCAAAAGCAGCAAGTCGGGTTGTGATGAGTCTTTCGGCAACATAAAGCGTTTTTGCAACCCCACCTTCCTTCTGGATGGTTAACCAATCGATTACCAGATCGGAGCGGAATTTTAGGCCGCTTTTCTCAAAAAAACGGCAGACGGAGGCGGCATTGGTTTGTTCACACCCCAGATCGACCAGTAGTACGCCGACAACATTGGGGTGGTTCACAATATTGCGAATAACCGTAAGGTATCGCTCGATTTGTATCCCACCGGCACAGCCACACCCTTCTGTTGACGGGAGGTCAACGACTCCATCTATTCCCGAAAGATCTCCTGTAAATTTTTTCGCAATGAGTGTAGCGGTAGCGCTTGCACACATGGACGTAGGAATGACAAGGTAGTAATTCCGTGTGCCGCAGCTGCCATCAGAGCGACGATAGCCCTTGAATGTTAACGCTTCATATTCGGGCAGTCGACTCAGAGCCGGAGGGGGGGGCTGCTTGCGTAGCCTGCCGGGAAGCTTTGCAATGACATTGGTGCTGGAGATCCGTTCACCGCACTTTATGCCTGCAGAGGTTCCGAAAGGATAGCCAAACTGGACTACCGTGCTGTCGGCGTCAATGGCGTAAAGCGCAAACCGTTCACCAACGCTGATATCTTCCTGCAGGACAATAGTAGAATCACCATAATAAAGAGTTCTCAGTTTCTTTAGCGGCACCTTCGCGACGGCAACATTATCTTTGCCTGATTCAACAATGATTGCAACTTTATGGAGATCGATAGTGTTCATCCAAGAATCATTTCCGTCAGGTCGTGCATTGATACAATTGAACTCTCATAAACATCTGCTGCGCCGCGAGGGTCATACAGAATCGCCTGGGAACCATATGCCTTGGCCACGGCAATATCACTATCAAGCGAATCCCCCACTACGAGAATCTCGTCCTTGTCAATCCCCGCCTGCTTTGACAACAACTCCAGAAGGAGCGTATTAGGCTTTCCGGCGACAAAGTCAATGCCCCTGCCGAGCAGCGCCTCCACCAGATCGGCCATTATGCCGCAACCCGGCATCAGTTCACTGTTATCGCCTGGAAACCATCGGTCACGGTTACATGCGATCACGGGCACGTTCTTGTCAAGCAGTGTGGCAAACTTGGACATTGTGGCATACGTCATGGTCTGGTCGAGACCGACAACAAGGGCCTGCCCTTGCTCAATCCTGTCCATTACCGTCAATCCGGCAGCTATCAGCTCCGTTTTTAATCCGGGCATCCCAAGCAGGCTGACCTGCGTGAAGCCTTTGTTGACCAGATAGTGGGCTGCTGCATATCCGGCGGAAAACACCAACGTGCTGGTTGTTTCAATACCAAGACGCACTAGCTTATCGGCAATTTCCTGGCGCGTGCGGGTTGAATTATTGGTGCAGAAATAGATACCGAATCCATGCTGGCGCAGGCTGGTAATGGAATCTAAAGCGCCGTCAACGAGGCTTTCTCCTTCATACACTGTACCGTCAAGGTCGAGTACCACCGCTTTTATATTAGAGAATTGACGTGTCACAAATTCCTTCATGCCAATGGCTTCAAGATGGAGAGTCCATTGCTACTGGCCTGTTATTTTCAGTCGAAAAAACCCTCAATCTTCCTTCTCTTTGCAAGGTATCTACAATTTCTTTCGGGCATTTTTTGATAACATCAGGATGGGCAGCAATGACATACTTAGAAATTTCATAGCCTATAGCAAACAAGTCTCGAAGGCGCTTGTCGGATATATTGGACATATTATTATCAGATATAGTTGAAAAATTACCCAGATTCTCCCAGTCAATTCTATTTCTATCGATAACTCCCCGTTGGACGAAGTCAGAATAAAAAGGGCTGCCGGGAAGAGGCCGGAAGCAGCCGATTCCTTTCACGTGCAGGAAGTTCATCTCGTTCATAAATCGAAGTGTTTCTATAACTTCCTCTTCAGTCTCAGTCGGCACTCCAATCATAAATGAAGCTGATGCTGCTAAACCAGCTTCATGGATCGCCCTCAGGGCTTTTCTGTTCAGTTCTACAGAACTCCCTTTCGCAAGCAGTTTCAAAATTCGATCAGATCCACTTTCACAGCCGACACTTAAGTAATAACAACCAGCCTCTTTCATATGGCGTAATAAGTCAGACTTTGCCTGAGGAGCTCTGATAGCTGCTGTCCAACGCAGTCTGCCAAGCCGATTTTTTATAAGCAAAGCACAAATTTCATGGATACGTTGATTGTCATTCGCAATTGAGTCATCGAAAAAAGCAAGAGAATCAATATCGAAGGAACTTAAGTATCGAACCATCTCCACAACATATTCAGGACTATGCATACGCAATGGCTTAGACCATTCGCACGCACAGAATTTACAGACATTGGAGCAACTTCTAGAAGTCATTGCATAAAGATTCCGTGACAGCCAACCGAATTGAGAACCGCCTGCACTCCAGGCAGAATAGTATTTGTGATTTACCAGAGAATAATTTGGGAATGGATATCGATCTATATCCATTACAGGATCACGCTTAACAAAGCGATGCTCATACCCCCATGCCATAATACCAGGTATTTGGGAAGGTAATGTTCCATCAAGAAGTTCGAGCATAGGCTCTTCACCAGGCCCTACACAAACAGCATCTAATTCACTGATTTGCAATAATGTTAACTCAGGTTCTACTGACGGATGCACGCCCCCGGCAATGATAAACAAGTCAGGGTATCTATTTTTTACTTCTCGTGCGACTGCTTTGGCATATTTAAAGCCTTGCGAAAGCATATTTATTCCAATAACATCTGGATGAAACGAATCAATTGCATCAAAAATATGTTGAATATAATTGTTTGAACGTGATGTATAAATTTTTTCAGAACAATCAATTAATTGAACGCCATGGCCTTTGGAATGCAAATAGCTCATCAGGGATATTACGCCAATCGGAGGCAGCCTGTTTATGTCCCACGGCATTGAATTGTATGTCGCAAAATCATGTATTCCTGGCAAAGTTACGAATAATACCTTCAATTGTCATCCCCGCTTCATCTATTAATTACCGCGCCAAAAAAACCTTCCCGGATTTTACCCGTTCACGCCAATAATTCAGGAGATCCTGCATGGTTTGCTCAAATGAGATCTCCGGTTGCCAACCGGTGTGATTTTGGAACTTTATTGTATCCGGCACCTGAAGGTCGGCATCCAGAGGACGCAACCGCGCCGGTTCGGTTTCTACCCTGATGGTGTCACTGCAGGTCGAGATGGTAATGAGATGCTTGAGCATATCATCTACAGTGCATGAGAATGAACCACCGATATTGTAATATGCTCCGACAACAGGATTCACTGTAACAAGCATATAGTAGGCTCGAACAGCGTCACGTACATCGGCCCAGGTTCTCATCGAATTAAGGTTTCCTGTTTTAACAACGGGCGGAATCAGTCCTTGTTCAATCATGGCAACCTGCTTGGCAAATGTGGATTCGGCAAAAACATCGCCGCGCCTCGGACCGGTGTGGGTAAACATACGGGTTATAAGCACCTTTTGGCCGTAGGCTTCAGCATGATACCTTCCAACAAGATCAGTTCCGGCCTTGGAGATGGCATAGGGAGAAGCAGGATGAAAAGAGCATTCCTCACTGATCGGCAGTTTTTCCTGTGGTACGCGTCCGAAGACTTCTGATGATGAGCATACATGGACAATCGGGTCAATGCCTGGGCAACGGCGCAAGGCCTCCAACAAACGTTCCGTGCCAAGAATGTTTGTATCAAGGGTCTGTATCGGCGCGGTAAAGCTGGTTGAAGGGTAGCTTTGTGCCGCCAGGTGGAAAACAAAATCAGGCTTGGATTCTTCAACGGCATTGACAAGCGAAATATAATCGCATAAGTCACCGGAAACAAATTGGATGCGGTCTTTTTTATTTGCCCGGTCAAGCAGATGTTCAACATTATCTAGCGGGCTTCGCCAGCGGCACATTCCAAAAATGTGCCAATCTGTTTTTTCCAGAAGGTAATCCGCAAGGTGCGATCCAACCATGCCTGTGATGCCTGTAATCAATACATTCATCTACGTGTCTCCAGTGGCGGACTTTCGCGCCGTAATACAGAGATGCCAGCCCCAGTGTTGCTCCATCCAGCGAAACAGTGAGCTTGGCAGCCACCTGAAATACCATACTTTCTTGTACCGGTAGTTTTTATACTCTGGAATACTGTAAGGAAAAATATGCTCAATGCGGGAGTCTATGATTTCTAAGTCTTTAAGAAATTCTTGCGCTGTTTCCAATGTATATGAGTAGGTTACCGGGCATCCGGTTTCAGCCTCGGAATAACGGGCGATAAGCTCATCAAGTGATTCACCCGGTTTTTTCCCATATTTCATCCGCATCCAGAATACCTTCCAGGATGCGCGGTAATACACCATTATTTTGAAAACGCTGTCCTTGTCCATGTACTTGAGAATCTGCTCAATAACTCTCTCAGGGTGAGGTGTGTGATGGATTACCCCAAAGGAATAAACCAAATCGTAACATTCAACAGGAACAAAATCACTCAGCTGCTCGGCATTGGCTTGATAAAAAGTGATGTTATCAACTCCCAAAACCTCTGCACGCTTCTTTGCCAAAGCCAAAGACTCGCTGGAAAGATCGACGGCTGTCACCTTCGCACCGGCACGAGCAAAGTTCATGGTGTCAGTTCCAATGCCACAACCGATTTCCAACACTTTCTTCCCACGCCATTTATCAAACTCGGCAAACAAGGGAATATGTGCCTCAACAAAATATTTCCGCCCCTCAACCTCGTCAAAATATTGTCTAGTACCTGCCGGACTGGGAGAGTGTCTGACATTGCACGGACGAGCGTTCCAGTAATTTTGAACTTTTTCCAGTGCTATATTGCTGAATGGATTATTGGTACTCATGGCAGATTATTCCTTTGAAAAGCCAATGCCAACAGGAACGTAGGTGAAAGCAGAAAGATCATTGGCCTTTGCAATACGCCAACTGTCAACAACAAGGGTTTTGGCAGGAACAAGCGCAGATATACGATTCCAATCAAGTGATTTAAATTCCGGCCAGTCTGTCAGCAGGATAATGGCTTTGGCGCCGACTGCAGCCTGGTACGGATCGCTGCAATACCTGACGGCATCCCCCAATACCTGCCTGACTGCTTCAAGTGCCCGAGGATCATGCACCGTTACTGAATATCCGTTATCAAGCAGCAGCTGCGCAAGCATAATAGACTGTGACTCCTCAACAATATGGGTGTCAGCCTTGTACGACATCCCCAGCAGAACCACCTGCGCAGGTTGCGTACAATGGGCGGCGATCCTGCTCAAAAGACGCTGCGGAATGCTGTTATTAACCGAGACAACCGCTTTACCCAGCATCGCTTCTGCCCCAAATTCTTCGGCAAAGGACTGAAATGCAATATTGTCGCGGGGAAAGCAGGGGCCACCAAACCCGAGTCCGCCTTTTAAGTATTTGCCCCCGACACGGCTGTCGGCCCCCACCGCCTTTGTCACCGCATCCACGTCAGCACCCGGCACCAGTTCACAAAGTCCGGCCAGGGCATTGGCATAACTGATCTTCATGGTTACAAAACAGTTCAGGCTGATCTTGGCAATCTCCGCATTGACCAGCGACATGACCTGAAACGATGGCGTACTAACACAGGTAGTCGCATACAGCTCCTGAACCATTTTCCCTGAACGATCATCCGAGGTACCAATCAATACCATATCAGGGTTGAGAAAATCCCGAACAACTGAGCCAAGAGCTATAAACTCAGGATTGTAAACCAGGCCAAAATCAAGGCCACAACGTTTGCCGGTCATATTTTCCAATAGTGGTATGAACTCCCGCTCCGCAGAGCCCGGCATAACCGTTGAAACTACATCCACCACATGGAATCCGTTTTTTACCTGCACCGCCGGTGCAAGGTCTTCCAGGGCTTTGATCACATACTGATTGCTGAAACGCCCATCAGACATGCTGGGGGTAGGGACAATAATCAGCGTAATATCTGAACCTGCCACCGCTTCCTGGCATGAATCAACAATCTGCAGGTTTGAACCGGCACGTTCCAGTAGTGTTGCCAGCCCAGTCTCTTCTATTGGACAGTTGCCCCTGCACAACTCAAACCGCAGGTGGTCATTCATGTCATATCCCATGACCATATGACCGGCTGCAGCAAAGCAGGCCGCCGTGCATAGTCCCAGCTTGCCAAGTCCGATTACTGATATATTCACGCATCTACCTCAGATAAATTTATAGGTCATGCTATCGTTGAGAATCACCTGCTCATAGATTTCATTATGCGGCTGGTAGGTGCAACGTGGACATTCGCCGCGAATCTTGATCTTATCGTGAATCTTCCAGTGTGCCTCACTGCCCCAGAGTCGATTGATCTGCTCAACATCATTCAGGTTACTACCAAGTTCAAGCCTGCTGTCTCCACGCCGGTCACAGCAAAGACCTAGTGTAAATGCATCTCTTTGGGCATCGCTGCCGACAGGTGGCATAATGACCGCTGTCATGAAGATGGCATAACACTTCTGGAAATGGTTACATACCTCAAACTGGGAGTTGAACTTGTGTGTAACACCATAGACACTGAAATTTTCATCGTCCAGCTCAAGAGCCCGGACGATCTGTTCGTTAAAAAGCTGAATCTCTTCCTGAGTAAATTGTATTGCATGATTCATGGCACCAACATTATCCCAGGTTGTCCCGGCCGGTCTGAAATGGATATTTTTGCAGCCAATCTCCTTGGCCAGCCTGGCCGCTTGGTACATCTCAGAAATATTATCCTTATAGAGCAGGTATTTATAGCTGACACCATAGGCGGGATGTTTGGCACCGAGGCGATGATTATGTCGTTTGGAATAGTCAACCAGGGTAGAAATATTGTTGATGACCGTATCAAACGTATTTAACTCGGACTTCAAATTTTTCAGCTTGTCCAGAGTTTCCGACGTACCGGCATCCACCGAAACCCCCACCCACGTACAATGGGAAAGGCTATCCATAACAGGATAAATCAGGCTGCCATTGGTGACAACGCCTACTTCAATTCCGTTTGCAATCACCCGTTCAATGAAGGCTCCGGTCGCCGGGTTCAGTAACGGCTCACCGCCACCAGCCACACAGATAGCATCAACTCCCGGCTTCCAGACTGCACTTCCTTCACCCCAACGTGGCAGAAAGTCGGCAATCTGCATAAGTGCCTGTTCAGAGAGACTGCCTTTGCAGTGGGTGCGGACATAGGCGGCATTACACCACTCACAACCAAAATTACACGCATTGGTCGGATCTATCGTGATTAGAACAGGCGGCGGAATCGGCTTACCTCGCCTGATTTGACGCCAACGCTGCACATGGGACAACAGCTTATAACTGTTAAAGGGATTCCAACGCTTTGAGGTTGTCCATTCTTGAACGGTTATAGTTTTAGAAGTAGCCATTATGCTACATGCCTCCCTCAGGCCCAGTAAAGCCCACCAAAATTCCACGTCAGATACAGTGGCATCCACAACCGTTGACATTACCAAATTTTAAAGCCGGTTAGCTGGTTTTCCTCATAAAACAGATCAGAAGATCTTTCATTTAGATCATTATTTCTGTTCGGTACTGCAGAACTTCCCGGGCAATAGAACAGAAGCACCTGCCAAACCCCTTTACCAACTGCAGCGATTCAGATATGGCTACAGTTTCGCGAACCATATGTGGCCCAGGCTGCATCAAGGGCAACAGTTTGTTCAATTGAGCAGCCAACGCAAAAGCATTGGATTTTTCAAAATAAGCAGCATAATCAGGCTCCTGCTCCCGATGTACGGCTATATCTGAAAGCACAAGCGTCTTTCCCAATGCCCGCGCATCTTCAACCACAGTACTCCAGCCCTCGAATAGTGATGGTTGCACCATGCAAAGGCTGCGGCGCATCAACTGCATCTGGTCAGAACGCGGGATATGCCCAAGAATCTGTACCTGATCTGTAATCTTTAGCTCGTGTATCAGCTGTTGCAACTCGTCAAAATAGCCCCGGTTACGATACTCATCAGTACTGCCGGTGCAAGCCAGGTGAACGACCATCCCGGCTTCCCGCAAAAGGGCTAATGCACGGAACAGCGTGGCATGGTCCTTATGCATCCAGAACTGGTTACAACAGAGCAAAAATCGATCCGGCAAGCCATACTTTTGCTGAACTTTGTTCGGATCACCCTGCAGCAGTCCGTCATCCGGCAAGGTATGAAAGTGAAGAATACGTGTCTGTGTCGTTGCATCCGGCACCAATCGCCCAAAATCCTGTTCCGCATCCCGACTGCTCAACACAATCAGCGAGGTATGTCGCGCCCTGTCGCGTATCCAGGCGGTACGTACCTGGCACTCTTCATCCGAAAACAGTTCGGGAAGATGGAGAAACTGAAAGTCGGGAATCCATGCGGCTGAAGGATAGCCATCAAGTTCAGCATCGGCCCCCAGAAAGCAAAAATCTATGTGGGAAAAAAGTTCGGCATAGCCAGTAAAGGGGTAACATGGTACCGACACCAGCTGACTCACCTCATTACACCTTCGACCACAATAACAGAATCCGTCAAACAGATGCAAAAAGCGGGTATGCTGTTCCAATGCCGCCAGATTGGCTTCACCACTGATCAGAAAAAGTCGGGGTTGTTCATGCGTTGGCAATAAACGCACTGCCTTGACGAGGTTTTCCACGTAGGAAACCCCTCCCATCCACTCCCTGCTTCCGATCATGAATATACCGATACGCATAAAACTAACTCAATCCTTCAGAAACAATCCATGCTTGCACACGGGCCAGCCCTTCTGACAAGGTAATATGCGGGGTGAATCCATACGCGGATAAGGCAGAAATATCCGCCTGCCAGTGGAGAGGGTCCCCTGCCCGCATTATCCCATTAAACTGAACATGCTTGTTACTTGCTGTCTGGCTGGCAATGGCACGAACAAGTTCAGCTATCGTCGTCTGCCTGCCTGCCGCACAGTTGTATATTCCTGTTGCCCTGGCATGTACCAGAACATCTATGGCGTGTGCCACATCCTGAGCATGAATGAAATCACGACTTTCGTTGCCACTACCTGACAATTCAACAACCGGGCTGTCGGGGTCGCAAAATTTTCTGAAGCTGTCATAGACCACCTGGCGTCTCAAACGCTCTCCAAAAGCAGAAAAAATTCTTAATATAACAGTCTTGAGCCCGTAGAGAGCCGCATATTCAGCGGTCAGGGTTTCACACAGCATCTTGTGATATCCGTAGGGAGATACAGGGCACAAAGCATCTTTTTCCTGTATCGGTAGTTGTAGCGGATTACCGTAGACCGATGCACTTGAAAGGAAAACAAACCGACAGTCAGGGGCCTCTGTACGCAGAGTTTCCAACGTAAACGCACACACATCAACCGTTCGCCGGAAGTCACTATACGGTGCAAGCACCGAATTGGCAACAGAAGCTGTCCCGGCACAGTGAATCAAAACGGTTGGTTTAAAAGCAGCGACCACTGTCGGAAAAGCCGAATCCGGCAAGGTCATGCCGCACAGGTTCCAGAGATTGGGGACATCTTTGGCATAATCCGGTGAAGCGACGAAACGCCCAACCGCTGCGATGACATGCCCGGATGCGCCCAGATAGCGGGCAACATGAGAACCCAGGAAGCCACCTGCCCCGGTTATCAAGACGCGCTCTTTCATCCTTCAGCCTGTCCGTACAGCAAAGGCAACCCCATAGCCGACATCGGTATAGGCATAACCGGACAGAAATGGAAACCGCATGAGCGTTTTTTGCCATACCTGTAGCAGGTAGGGGTGGGCAGGATGGGAAATGTCATCAAAGACCAGCACACCCCCCACGGAAAGAAACGGAATCACGTTACAAAGGTCATCAAAAGCGCCTGCCTCTGAATGATCACCGTCAACAGTAATCATGTCAAAGGTGGTGTCTGGATAATCAGAAAAGAACGCTGGTATGGTGGTGTGACTATCCCCGTCAAAGAAAGAAACCGTTCCGGTATGCCCATGTTTTTGCAATTCTTCACGAACAAAATCAGGCCCGGGATTCTCCATGCCAGCGTATTGTTGAACCCAGAGATCAAAGGCGACAATATGTACAGATGGACACCCACGTGCCACCATACAGGCAGAACGGCCTCTGCGCACACCAATTTCAAGATAGGTTGTCGGTTGGACAAGTCTTGAGGCTGCAAACAGAACGGTTGAAATATCCATATAGTGCCAGTGCCGACCAAACCGTTGCCTGCCTGCGCGGTAGTATGCATCAACGTACTGTACATATTCATCAGATGCCAGCAGATGGTGAAAGACAAGCAGTTCATCAAGAAGCTCATGGCTTGTCGCAAATGCAGCAAGCGTGGCCGGGGTCAAAATAACCGGCCCATAATGGTTTACACCAGCGTCAAACAGAGAATTCAGCACGTTAACCTCCAATAAAGGCTTGCAGGTTTGTTAGAAGCGGATGTCCCGCATGTAACGCTGACAAGGGCAGATGAA
>Ga0209373_10001104_pt1 | contig 34603 bp, 29 predicted proteins | sample Higcelweek5metaG_FD_187173 | JGI IMG/M metagenome (GOLD analysis project Ga0209373, IMG submission 187173) | Freshwater pond sediment microbial communities from the University of Edinburgh, under environmental carbon perturbations - High... | ecosystem: Environmental > Aquatic > Freshwater >... | reverse complement strand
TGTCCCAATCTTTTTCCCATGATTTCACCGTCTCAGCGGGAATGCCGAGCGTTTCGAGAACGGTCTGAGCAAGATACCTGTTGCCGTATCCGTTGAGATGAAGATGGTCGATCGTAAGAAGTAACCCTGGTTCGCCGTAATTTGGGCCTTTTTCAAGTTGTTCGTGCATACGCCTGTTCCAGTCTGCGAGCGGAATTTTCCGGTTGGCCGCCTCGTTACGGAGAAAATCACAGTATCCGATGAGGCTTTTGTTGTTTTCGGATGGGGCGTGCTCGGTATGCATGGATGGTGTGACTAAAACGATGAGCGCTCCGGCCTTGTTGCATTTGTCGATGATTTTGCCAATGTTGTCCTTATATTCCTCAAGAGTACAACCTTTTGCACCCCATCCGACGTCGTTCGTGCCGCATTTGAGGACCACAATGTCAGGTTTTTGCGCCAGGACCCGGTCGATTCTAGTCAGAATCGAGTTTGAACGGTCGCCGCCCACTCCTGCAGGAATGTATTTGGCCTTGATTCCGACACGCTTCAACCCGTCCATTACAAGCTGAACATACCCATCAGGTCTGTCACCGAATTGAGTTATGGAGTCGCCTACGAAAGCAATGGTTTCACCATTTTTAACAATGGGGATTGCCAGAAGCGGAATTGAACTCATTGCAAGAACGAACAACAAAATATTTTTCATCCCTTGGATTCTCCTTTAGGCCGCATACATCAAAAATCCGATGGAGGATTCTGATGTGATTCGGAATGTGTCATTATTAACACTGTGATTTTTACGTGGTTGTTTTACCTCCCATTATGTTCCAATATGAAACGGACCACTTCGGACGAATCGTCCAATCCATGCGGATGGTGTCCTACGTCCGGGCGTCGGATCACTTTGATGGTGCCGCCTAATTTGCGATAACGACTTTCCACGATATCGGTATTCTCCGCGGGAGGCACCACGTTGTCCGCCATACCAATGACATGAATCAACGCCACTTTTTCCTTTGCCAGCCTTTCCAACGTGTCAATCGGATTGCCTGGATATGCCTTTGCCTCGACATCGGATTGAAACCCGTAACAATTCTTTAACCGTTCCCAGTCCTTGGCGCTGCGGGCACCCTTTCCGAATCCACCGGGCCAACTTTTGAAATCGCAAACCGGAGCATCCGCGTAAATGACCGCGACCTTTTCCGGATTTTCAGAGGCGAACCGATAGGAATAAAAACCGCCCCGGCTAAGTCCAATCAACACTGTTTTTTGTGCCAATCCCAGTTTTTGGCACAAATCGTAAAACATCCGGAAGCTTTTTTGCGCATCGGGACTGCCGAACGTATTTCCCACCTGGATATGACCATGGTGATACCCTGCCTCCAGCAGTTCGAGAGCAGCACAACGTTCCGTGAAGTCGTTTGGGTATTCCATGCTCCAGCTCCATGGTTTGCCCGGAGCGGCGCGGAATGGACACGCAATCCAGGCATCGCAGCCGTTGACCTTGAATTTCCAGCGGGGATAGCCATACCATAAATCCATGGAAACATATTCCGGAACGGACGGTTCCTTCGGCGGTACATATTCGCTGGTCAGTATAGCCAATAATCGCGTGCTGTTCAGAATCCGCAATGCATTCCCCTGTCCTTTCAAGACAATCGAAATGACCGTTCCCGCTTTGGCAAATACAGCTTTACCCCGTTGCAAAACGACTCCGTTCGGATCAATAAATTCGTAATACAGAGTCTGCGGACGGGAACTGAACAGCAAGGCTTCGTTCTGTCGCAGTTCGCCGACCACACTATCTCCGGCACCGGAAATCCGTTTCAGACCGGTAAACGGAATCACCGTATATTCCGCCGTGAAAAATTGTCCAGGCTGAAGGTACTGTTTTTTATACCGCCACTCAAGAGACGGAATCGTTTTTTTGCTCAGCCACATGTAAAAAGCCAGAGGATATGGGTTTACAATCAGCGCCAGCCCTTTTCCCTGCGCCGAAATAAGTCCACACCAATTTGAAGCCGGCTGATAAATCCACTGTTCTCCGGAATCGAACGGATCTTTGACAACGAGAACACCCCGTGCATGAGGAAAATACCATGTATTGGAAACAGTCTGTGTCCCCGCAAAATTCTGGATAGTGAACCCGAAAAGCTGAACCTTTTTTCCGATATTTTCGAAAGCATATTTTATCGTCAGCTCTGGATATTCCGCCGCCAGTTTATAGGAACCGGTTATCTCCAGATCGCTCAGTATATCTTCTTTTCCACAGATATGAAAACCAATTTCAGAATCCTTCGTCTTTTCTACTCTTCCGGTCAATTTCTTGAGTGTATCCACTGCCTTCGTATTATACACTCGGGCAAAACCGAAATGGCCGGAATCCGTGCCGTCCGGCCAGATGAATTTCTGTGCATGAATGCCTTGTTCTGGCGTCACGACCACCCGGCACCAGGAATTGCTTATTTCCTCCGCATACAGAGAAAATACCGCCCCGAAGAATAAAAAAAACATTGTATTTTTCATTTTCACCTTTTTGATGTCAATTCTACTCAAAATTATGATGATGGCCGATGGGGCAAGATAATCATATCCATGAACTTCCGCTTCTTAGAATTCGGGAACAGCCGGTTTTTCAGTTGGTGCAGACTTGACTTCGTATTCGATCTTTTCGATGTCAAAATCGCCTCCCTTTTTCGCGTCGAAGAAAATGATCCCTACGGAAGGACGGTCAAACGCGGAAGTTTCGTTCGGGTTCTTCTGAATTACACCGGTGAAAGTGTAGTCCGTCTTTTCCGGAGTCAATTCCATGTCGGGAGTGTACACAGCGGTAATGAGTTTGATTTTTCCGCTGTAAATGTAGAATCCTGTTCCCAGAGAACTTTTGGCGCGGACTTTCAATTTGAGTTTGAGCGTCACCGTGTCGCCTTGCCCGAGGCTGATGCGTATTCCGCTGACGAGCTTTTTCAGGTTGTCTTTCGCATTAATGCGGAAAACGTATTTACCCTCTTCATTCTTAATGCATGTGATGCCTGTTTTGTCCGGGCTGGCGGCATAGAAACTCCCTGGATTATCACTGTCTTTTGCAGGGGTAATGGGGTGTTCAGCCGCGCAAAGTCCGAAAGAGAGCATGACCGCGGCGCAAATGAGACTGTTTTTTTTCATGGTTCGAATTCCTTTTTTCAGAGGTTAGATTTCATCGAGGATGTTATTGCTTAAAGAGCGTTGTTTTTCCGAGATTTCAGTATTCAGGGCGCCGCAGCGGGAGAGCATTTCAGCCAGTTCCGCGTCGGATACTTTCCGTGTCAGAGTATTCCGCATGGACTTGAATTCTCCCAATACCTGTGAGCGTCTCGGTTCGGTAAGCATGCGTCCGTTGGCTTCGCCGGCGGCCAGGGCGCTGTTCAGGGCGATCCGGTAAATTTCCGTGGCGTTTTTCACTGCGCCTTCAAGCATAATCCCGGAATCGCTTCTCTGGCTGAGAAAATTCTGCAGAACGGTGACCGCGTTTTTCTCCCCGGACATGACCAAAACGCCATATTTGTTCGGGCGGTCATAACTGTTGTCGGGGGTTTTGCTCCATTGGGTTGCCTTCTGACCGCCCAACAAGTTCGAGCGGCATGCGTTGAATCCTATCACCGGGTTGGAATGCGGGAACATGCCGAATACATTAGAAACTGCCACGCCCTTGTCCTGAAACGGAAAGGCGGCTGCCAGAATCCAGCCGTTTTTCCGCTTTTCCGCTTTGACGGCAACATCGTAGAACCAGTCGGAATTGCCTCCGCACACAATCGCGTCATAAATTCCGCCATTGATGTTGGCGACCACCTGACCTGCCAACTTGCGCTGGAGATCAGGATCCAGGAAAAATTCGACGTGACTGGTGTTGAATACGGCTCCGGAATCCCGGTTCGGGGCACTCCCGGAAAAATCCAGTTTGTCAACCATTGGCTCTTCCGCATCCACCCGGACAAACAGATATTTGTCGTTATAGACAGCCCGGAAGACGGTTTTGAGAAACAGTTTGTTTCCTTTCGGAACGTTCAATACGAAGGGGGCGGAATCCGGCACGCCTTCCCAAACCTGCTGTTGAAGCATCTTTTCCGGAGTCACCGTATTGGCCGTGCGCGGCACGAAGTAAATCCGGAGCGGCTCGGACTGTTGTCCGAAGCAAAACAGTCCGCAGAGAAGCAAAGCCGCAGACAAAATCGTTTTTTTCATGGTGGATCGAACCTTTTTTTTAGATCAATTTTCAGCGGATCGTAATCGGAAAGACCGTGGTTTTTCCGGTGTAAACATCCCGCGCGGTTATCGTGTAATTTCCTGGAATTTCATTCAGAGCGACCCGGAAATGAGCCTGTTGAACCGTATCATTTGCGCTGACTTCCTGAACCGTCTGAAGTTCAACGGGCTTGCCGTCCCGTTCATAAGACAGCCGGAGCGGGCGTTCTCCCTTCATGCCTTTAACCGTATAAGTCACCGTCAACGTGTTTCCGCGTTCAGCCGTTTCCGGCACATTCACCGTGATCTCCGGGAGCGGTTTGGAGCTTAGTACGAAGAATTCGGGTTTCGGCGGCGTAATCTGGAAATCGAAGGAGGAAACTTTGCCGTAAGACTTTTCTCCGTCGATGGAGAACACATACACCGGCGCGGGAAGAACGGCATGAATCTGTTTCTTTTCTCCGGGCTTGCTCTTGACGCCCAGAATCAGCATGTCACCGTTTTTCCATTCGCCGCGGCGAAGATCATAGCAGGGGGTTCCCGTATCTCCGGAAGTGAAAACAGGCCGGGCCGGAACATTGGAAAATGCATCGAGCAGAATCTGACGAAGCTCTTTCGGCGTGTTTGCCATTGTCGGCAGTTCGTTGAACGGGAAATTCAACGTGACAAACATCCCTTTTCCGTAATGATTCACGATCATCGCGGGAATTCCCTGTTCCGTTTTCCGGAGTGCTTTTCCGCCTGCCAGTTCAATTCCAGACTCCAAGTGCTGTTTGGAATCGTTGATTGACGGCTTCACGGCCTGATATGCCGCCGGACTCACTTCTTTTCGGCGGATACCGGCGGCCTGGTCGAACGCCCCCGGCTGTCGGAGATTCAAATGCTCATCCATGATGCCAGCCCGGATATCCGCGATGACCGTGCCGCCGTTCCGGACGAAATCATTGATTTTCTTTGCCAGATCGTCGCTGATCGCACAGCTACGCGGCAGAATCAGGCCCTTGTATTGATCCAGCTTATCCTTGCCGTTTTCCAGCCTTGTGTCGGTCACATATCGGAACGAAAAGCCCAGAGACATGATCATATCCATTGCGCTGTTATGGCTGAGGCGGGCATAATCGAAGGTTTCTCCGTGATGGACGCGCGCACCGAAAGCGGAAGACGGATAAGAATAAAGAACCGCCACCGGGTCGTTCACCGATTGGCTCCGGAGCAGCGAGGTTCCCAGACCTTCGCGCAATTTCTGCGTTTGACGGAGCATTTCGCCTGCCGCCGGGAAGACGGACAGGTCCGGCCTTACGATTCCATGGTAGGAGGGCATGCCGTCTCCGGTGGTGGTGTAGAACATGATCATGGCCGGACGGCGGAACATCTCATTCCAGACGCGATCGCACAAGATTGACGGAGACGGGGAATATCCGACCCAGGAATTGCTGATGTAGTCGTCCGGCGAGATGGAACGGCTGACTTCGTTCATCAGATTGTTGTAGTTGCATTCGGCGTAATTCCCCATAAATGCCTGCGCGTCCACCATGCGGTCCGCATGGGAGAGGAAGTCGATGCCGCCCGTGCCTTCCATCCCGGCAAGAATGTTGGGATCTATCTTTTGAAAATAGTCCTTCAGGAAACGGTTGGTTTCGCTGTAGGCATAGCTTTTGAAGTCCTGCCGATCGATCCAGCGGGCGTAGTTGCCGGCCAGAAAAGAGCCGGCTTCCTGATCGATGAACATATTTTCCCAGAACTTTTTTGCCGCGGGGCTTTTGGCATAGGTTCTGGTGACATCCGAAATTTCGTTGGAACTGGTCCCCGCTTTGATCCAGTTGACATAATGAGGCATCATGTGGTTCCAGCGGGCCCGGGTGCCGTCCCCCATGAACTGCGTAATGTATTTTTCAAGATCTTTGCCCTGATTCTTTTCCGGAATCTTGCTCAGACCGACATCCTCCCAACTCTTGAATGCGGTTTTCCAATTCCGGTTGAGCCTGTCAAGGTCGCCCTGATATTTGCGTTTCAGAAAGTCACGGTATTCTTTCAGACACCCCGGAGCAAAGCATCCGTAATGTTCCTGCACCTCATCGCCGAGAGAAACCAGACGCAGTCCGACTTTATAGGCGGCGGTTCTGCCCTTGAAACGGTCGGTCAGTTGTTTGCGGCGCACTTCGGAAAAAAAACAGTTGTTCGGGTTGTCGCCCGGAATTGTATCGAAAACATGCGCGGAATTCAGCTGGTAATCCTGCAATCCATAGGGAGAATGTCTGACATTGGCGCCCGGCATCATCAGCGAGGTCAGCCCCAATTCGGCCAGACGGTGATTCAAATCATGCACTCCGTTATGTGAATAGGCATGGCCCCACGCGCTGAATTCAAACATGCGCGGACGGCGGATGATCCGGTTGCAGTATTCATATCGACGCGAAATCTCTTTTTCTCCGTTGTAAAGAGAGGCTTCCAGGGTAATCGTGGAAGGCATCCAGTCTTCGATCGTAAAGGAGAAAGGCGCTTTGCCGTTCGCTGCGGACAAGGTTTCTTCCGCCAGAATCCGGCGTTCAGCATCGCGCAGACGAATCTTCACCTTGCCGTTGCCGGAGAACAGAACCTCCCCACTGATTTTCTGCCCGACATCGCCTGCGTAATTATCATTGTCGAAAGTGATTTTTTCGACGGAGCCGGCCATGTCTTTCGGAATGTCGAGTGTTCCGGCCGCAAATGTATACACTTTCCCGTTGGAACGGACTACCGCATTCACATAATATTTGCCGGGAACCAGATTCGGAAGGGAGGCCGTAAGCTGTTTTTCACTGTTGAAGGCAATATTCTTGATGACAGGATAATGGTCTCCGCCGCCGACAATGTCCACGCTCAATTCCGAATTGGATGGCATTTTTCCGCTCACGGTGACCTGTTTTGCATCCGCGGCAATCGTAAGGACGGGGAGCTGTTTTTTCATCGTCCAGAACAGGTTTTCGCCGATGTTGCGGAACATGGCATCATAGTCGTCGCGCCAGCCTTCCCGGTAATCCAGCACCAGGGCTTTTCCCGTGCGCCCATATCCATACACAGTGCGATATTTCGGATCGGATAGATCGAATCCCTGAATCTGAACGCCCATCCCATTTCCGATCTTATAATAAGTCGCCTTCATGGGCGCCTGCGGCTCAATGGACGGAGCTTCCACCTTATTCTTTTCTTTCAGCACTTTGGGATCGTCATAATCCACAAGGATCAGCCCCGCCCCGTCACGCACGATCTTGAAAAGCAGCATCGAGTAGAGTTTCGGATATTCCGAGAGCAGTTTGGTCGGAGAATCCTCAAAGAAAACGAAGGCGTCCCACGGCTGATTGAGCAAATCTTCCAGACGTGCCGCTCCGGAGTTTCCTCCGATGATTTTTCCCTTGAAAACCAACACCAGCTGATGGTCCAGATCAAACCGTTCGCTCATCTCCGCGGCATACCTTCCTGCGCCGGAACGATAGGTGGAGAAAAACAGCACCCGCGGCTTCTTTTCGAATGGCGCCAGCGACAGCCATTTCGTGTGTGGCGTCTCATAATTCCCCTGTTTATGGATTTCCTCGACGGCTTTGACTGCTTGTCCAAAGATTATTGCCATAACTACACAAAAGAGTGCCAGCATTTTCCTTTTCATAGACAGAACGCTCCTATTTTTTTTATGATTTATGTTTCAAGGCTTTTTGATAAAACAATGTTTCAGGCTTACTTTGTGCTTGAGAATGCGGCAGCTTTGTCCAATTCCGGTTCCAGAACCTCCCATATTGCTTCGGCGATCGCTTTCATGCCGCGGTCGCCCGGATGCCAGTTCACATTGTTATTCGTAAAATGCCCTTCGCTTTTTGCACTGTTTTTCGGGTCGCGTTGCAAAAGATAAATGGGAACAAACTTCACATCCTGGTTTTTGGCCGCGGCTTCGATCATTTCCGAATGTTTTCCGCCGCCCCAGTTGGAAACACAGAGTAGAATTGCGCCGCGCTCCTTTTTGAAATCCCGGATCATGGCTTCATAAGGCTTCTGAAATGTTTCCACCGTGTTTCCAAAACAGTTGTCGCCCAGTTGAACGATGATGACATCCGCATCTTTTACCTGTCCCACATCATATTTCAAAAAATCACTCTCACGGACATTGCCACCCCATTTCAGTTTCGGTGGCCGCTCTTGCGTCTTTGACAGTTTGTCGCTAATCTTTTTATAAAGGATGTGGACATAATCCTTGTCCTCGCTGGTTGCGGCCATTCCCCAGTTCCCTTCCCAGCCGAGTTCTTTGACGGGGGCCTTTTTCCGAATGCTGTTTCCGAAAATGACGACTTCTTTGATTTCTTTTGAAAATGCGTCCGTGCATCCCGCGAAAATGGTTGACATCAATACCGTAAGGCACAAGAATTTTAAATTCATTTGTCTTTCCTTATTGTTAAAGTAAAAAATACCCAATGAATCCTTTTACCAGCCTTTGATTGGATTTCCTCTATTATACGGGTTGGAGTAATAATATCCCATGGAATCTTTTTCAATGCCTCTGCCGGAGTAACTCTGGTTTTCCGGGTAGTTTCCATTGCTCCCCCAGAGAGCCAGATTTTCCACACCCAAAGGAGCAACGTTCCCCGCCACAAAAACCGTTATTCCGCGTTTGTTGTGACGCAAACCCGGTCCCGCGGCAACTCCGCCGATCAATGTCGAACTCTGGCTTCCTCCCGCCACATAACCTACATCCAGACAAGCTACCATGTGTCCATTGGCTTCCGCGGTACTGATTGCAGCGGCATTTCTCATCCCGCCGATATTATCCACCGCCAGCATGTGCTGCGAGGGCATCTTCACCAATTTCACCGGCAGAAAATTGGCTCCCGGATTGGATATTCCGTATCCTAGATGATGGTTGTTGGTGTTCGGTTTGCTGCCCATCTTGGTGCAGATGCCGGGATCCATGCTGGGACAATACATCGCTTTCGACATCAGATTGGACGGGATTCCGTAATCGGAATGTCCGTCCACCACCGCCTCTGCAGCGGGAAATCCCAGATATTGCATCAGTTTTACGGCCCAGGTCTGTTTGGCATTTTTTGCATTCAAATACATGATCGGCGGACCGAAATCCCGGTTGTCGTTGAAGTACATGTTGAATGCGGTTCCGATTTGTTTGAGGTTGCTGGTGCAAGCGGACGCTCTGGCTGTTTCCCGTGCCTTGTTCAGCGCGGGCAGCAACAGCGCCGCCAGAATGGCGATGATCACAATCACAACCAAGAGTTCTATCAGCGTAAAGCGCATTTTGCCACGCCTCAATAAAGAAATGTGATGATTTGATGCATTGTTCTTCGTTTCCATTCGCCCTGTTCCTTTCGTTACAAATAGGTTGATTTATCCGTTTTCTTTATTCCGCATCAGCAACTTGCCGTCCGCTGATTTTTTTTATTTTCATGAATTGCGCCCATCATCTTTTCCATTGTCTTTAGCGGTTCCCTTCTGTTTCCCATGGTAAACGAATGAACCTCAGTCTTGTTTTTTCGCTAGTATTATACTCGGTTTTTATAAAAATAAAATGTCTATTTTTCTATAATTTGTATACTTATTTCTTTTTTTTGTTTTCTCATCAAAAAGAGTCAACACGGTTTTACAAAAACGCGATGTTGTGTTATATTGTCTCCAAAGTGAAGGAAAAAAGTGCAATGAAGAAAATAAAACCCAACGAGGAGATTTTTCTCCGAAGGGGGGCGGAGGATGAAAAACAGCAACTCAAGCTAGACATCATCCAGTGTTCCCTCATGTATCTGGACAACTGGACATCGAATCATTCCTTCGGTAATTTCTGGCATCTTTACTGGAATTCCCGTAGCGGAGCGAGCGTGTTTTTCGAGGGAAAACACATCAATCTCACTTCAAAGCATGTATATCTGATCCCGGCGTATACACTTTTTTCGACGCGTCTCACAGGACCGGTCAACCATTTTTATGTCGATTTCACGGTCAATTCCCATTTTGAAAACATGAAAAAAGGGATATATGTTCTGCCTGTCGACTTTATGCTCGAAAAACTTTCCCTCTTCCGGAACTGCCGCTCCAATATGAGAATGACGATTGTCAATTCGCTTGTCTGGTATTATCTTTCGCTGATCGGAGAGGAAAATTTCACCGGTCCTGACGAGAAGAAGCTTGACCCGCGCGTGGCCCGCGCCATCGCGATCATGGAAAAAGATCTCTCCGCGGCGGATGTTATAGGGAATATCTGCCGCAAAATCGCGATATGCCCCGCGAAATTCTATCAGCTGTTCAAAAAAGAGACAGGCAAGACGCCTGCACAATTTTTCACAGAGTTGCGTCTTGAGCGGGCAACCAATCTTCTCTCGCATACCAATGAAAGTATTGACGATATCGCACGTCAGACGGGCTTCGCAAATCGTTATCATTTTTCAAGGCGCTTCAAGGAGAAGACCGAAAACACGCCTGCGTATTACAGACGATGCTCTCCCTTTTCCTCGGTGGCCGCGCAGCACGCTTCTTGGATCATCCGGTACTACGAAGAGGAAAAGATCGGTTCGCCGGATAAAGAGAAATAGACCTCCTCCGACGCGAAATCCGACGGAAGGAGTGAGAATCTCTGAACAGCCACACCCTATATCGCGGATGGTGCGTAAATTCTTTTTGTGCTCGCATTTCCGGTAGATTGCGAAATGTTGTTAAAAAATCCAAAATACAGCATCCGACTTGCCGGAGGGGCGATTATAAATATGAAGGAAAAGGATCGATATATACAAACGACTTACAGCCGTTGTGAAGGACGTGGACTGAGACAGTGCAGATAGCGAAGACGTTGCAGTATCAAATTGATTACCTTTGATGTAGTTCATTTCTTCTCAAATATACATTACTTTCACGAAATAGGCCTGCCCGGTCTTCGGATCGGTCGGGCTTTCTGTTTTTTAAACCTTGAACCTGAACATGGAGGTGATTTTATGAAGATCGAAGTGAGCAAGAACATGTTGGTCGGAGCGATGGCGGCTCTGGGGAAGTTGGTCAGCCGGATGAGTCCCGTGGAGGAGTATAAATCCGTGTTGATCGTGCTGGGAAACGGGATCATGCGTTTCCATACGTGCGGTCCGGAGGAGACGATGGAATTTACGCTGAACGCTGAGGCGGAGGGAGCGTTTCGTCAGATCGTGCATTTCGACGCTTTACAGAAGGCGGTGCGGAGCGGGAAAGGTGAGGAAGTCAGCCTCGAAGTGGAGTCGGAGATTCTGTTGGTGTAGACATGATCTATATTACTCCCATTCTACTACTGTTCCTCTCCATGCTCGACTTACGCCGGGCATGAATGGAACATTGTCTTCAGCCTCTATCCGCGTGAATGCCTGAAAAATGATGAGGAAGAATTCCTTTTCCGATTTGCAAAACAAACCAGAACGCGTTATTTTATCTTGAAAATTCAATTGGGGAGAAAATCGACTCATCTGACATAAAAACGAAATAAACAAATTTTTTAGCTGGTTCTTCAAGAATCGGGTAACGTATCAGAAAACACCACTTCGAAACGTTCAAATCCTGTTACTTGGAGGAGTATGCCTATTTGGCGTACTCCGTCTTTGTGTAGGATTTGGGCATGTGGTGTGCCTCTGATACGACGCAAAGTTACGGGGTACGCCTTTTTCATGTACAATTATTGGATCGTGTTTTTTACAGTCTATTTGCCTGTCCTCCTTTGGTCGGATGGGAATGACTTTCCCGTTTGCAGGGGGAAAGTGTCCGTATTCTGCCATCTTTCCCGTATTCCTCATTTTTTTAAGTTCATCCTTCCTCTTTTTTATCCGGATCATCCGCTTGTTTTGATTTTTCTGAAAATGCCACCGTCACACGCAGACAATTCTTCCTATTCCAAAAGATGGGCTTCCCATTATCTCACGTACCGTTTTCATATTCACTCTTTCCGGGAAGATTATCCGTGAAAAAAGAGAAATCGCGAAACAGGATCGTCATAAGAAACAACCAACTATGAAGGAGAAAAAACATGTCTGACAACACAAAAAAATGTCCGTTCTGCGGGGAAACCATCAATGCGGAAGCCATCAAATGCAGATACTGCATGGAAATGCTGACGAAAACGGGATCAGAGGCTTCCGTAACATCTGTAGGGAGACCGGCTGCTCCTCCACCCCGATCAGAAACCGTCAGTTCCGATCATGTGTCCAAAATGAGCTCAAAGAGACCTTTCCCAATCATAATTACGGCGGGGGGAATTTTTGCAATCTTTTTCCTGGGGTGGATATATCTTTGGGTCACAAAAATTCCATTGGCCTGCTATTTCTTCCCTGCCGGATATGGGTTGGTTTCCGGACTTATCGCATGGTTCATCATCGAAAAATCCAACAATGATTCCAGTCGTTTTGTGGGGACGGTTTCCATTGGATTGGGGTTCTGGGCATTATACTCAAATTGGGTTTGGAGCATCAATCATTTTTACGACCGTTTCTCGTGGAATCCTTTGACCCTGCTTCATTACATGGACATTCTATCGGATGAAAGAAAGATTATTCTGGGCTTTGGTGGAAATGCCGGGATTCCTTTTACCGGCGGCTGGCTGATTTTTGCATGGGTTATTGAAGGGGTTCTGATTCTTGGGGGATGCGTCGCAACTGTTAAATGGTTTTATGATAAAAAGTATTTTTGTAAGAGATGCGGATGCTGGACAGGAAATAGCCTCAAATCTCCTGCGCTGTCTTTCAAGATTCCGCAGAAGGAATTGGTCGCCGCAGTAGAAAAGAAAGACTTCTCGTTTCTCTTTCAAGCGGAATCAACAGACGAGCATGCAAATCACTTGGCAATCCATATTCTGTATTGTTCTCAATGCGGGGATGGAATTCTTTTTCTGAAGCAGGTGAGGGTAACAGAAGAAGTTGAAGAGAAATTGAAAAGTTTCAGCATGAAAACAGAAAAGCTCGCCTCGAAATTCAAAGAAGAGGAAGAAAATCTTTGCGAACGGATTCCTTGTTCTGCAGAAATGATCGGGAAGTTGAAAACCTTCTGGCAAACTAATATATCTCCGGTCGAGAAAAGCATTCCGAATGAAAGCAAGGGAATCTGAAATGGTTACAAAGCTAATTGATTTTTTTCAGGAGCATAAAAACAGCTGGTATATTCAGGCCATTGGATTTTTCGTTGGCGCAGCCATCTTTTTTGGTATTGTGGTTTATCTCTTCGGGTTTGGAGCATCCTTATCGTCTCAAAGCGCCGAAAAAAGTGTCATCCAGTTGGTAAACGCCTGTTATAAAAGAAACAATAGTCCCGTTCGCTGTAAGCGAATTACGGGGCTCCCGGCAAATGAAAAAGTGATTTTGAACGGAACGTATGATTTAATGGCCATACTTGACAACGGCCAAACAATAAAAATCCAATTCATTCGCAAAAGAAATGGGTTGGATGACAGCATTCTTATCAGGGAGGAGTAAAATGCAGGAAACAAGTAAAAAATGTCCGTTCTGCGGAGAAACCATTAATGCGGAAGCCATCAAATGCAAATTCTGTAAAAGCTCTCTTGAAACAGTCCCTGATATTCCTGCTGTTCCAAACGAACAACCTGGAAAAAAGCTCAAACCTTCTTTGTGTTCAACAATTGGTTCTTTATTGACGCTGGTGGCATTTTTTCTAGGCAATTTTCTTGCGATACCATGTCTGATTCTGGGCATTATCGCATTGCATGGAATGACTCAGGAAGAAAAAGAACGAAGCTGGTGGAAAGACGGGACCAAAAGTCGTGCATGGGCCGCTGTCATCGGTAGTGTTATTATCATGATTATATGGTTTATCAGCGTCAACGGAGCCTTTGAAGACTGAGGGAATCACGGTGAAAATTATTGTTGTTTTGACGACCGTTATTGCCTATTTGGGCTTGATGCAGGGGCAAATCCCAACATCAAAGATAACTCCGGACATTGTCCGATTTCTTATGCAGGAACAGTTGTAAAAAGAGACACTCTTGAGAAAAAGATGAAGGAAATGGAAGAAAAGTCACCAAAGAAAGCCCTCCCTCAGTGACTTTAACTTCTTCAGCTTTTTATTCTCTGCTGTAGTCCATTTCTCCTCAAACATATATCATTCTAGTGAAATCGTCCCGTCCAGTCTTTGGATTGGTCGGGACTTCCTTAACACGCACGACATTGACAGAAAAGTTCAGCCCACACCTGTAATCACGGTTCTTGCGGCGAATCTGATCCAATAGCGTAGTATTGATCTCAATCAACGATGTAGTTCGGATCTACCAAATGTCCTGATCATGATTTTTTCAGAAAGGAAATCTATAATGAAAAAAATACTGTTGATATTGCTTTTGATGAACGTCTCGTGGATCGTTCGGCTTTTCTTCGAGAAAAACAGCAGTTGTGACGAACTGATTGCGGCAACGGCATTTACCGTTTTTGCAATCCTTCTTTCGGAACTTTTTCCGTGGAAGAAAACACTCTGGCGTTCACTGGTCCTGTGTCTTGTCGGCATCTATCTTTTCTTTCAGTATTGCTACGATACATTTTTCGTCGTGACCGGCAAAGAGCTCGATTTTCAGATGCTGAACAATTTCGATGTTCACGTCGGCTTTATGCTGTTTGGAAAATGGATCGTCATCGGACTTGGTCTGTACGCTGTTGTTCTTTCTCTAATCGGATTATGCATCTTCCTTATTCGTGACGATGAAATGGAAAAGCAATCAGCTAAAAGCAAGTCTGTGGTTCTTGTAGTCTCTTTAGGGATCGCTCTGTATTTTACCCCGGTTTTCTCTCCCTTCATACAGAAGGTAAAAAGGAACCCGGACATTTATCCGGAAATCGTTTTCCAGAATGCCGGGATCAAACTTTCCGGTGTGACAAAAAATGAAGTCACTGCAATTTCCGGAAAAAATCTGGTCGTTATTTTCATGGAGTCTATTGAGAACACTTTCACGGACTCAAAGACACTTCCAGATTTGACCCCTAATCTGAATGCGCTCGCGAAAGAAGGATTGACTTTTACCGGTATTTCCAATGGGCTGAACGCGGATGATACTTTTTCCGCGGTGTATTCCGTTTTCATGGGACTTCCCATCCTGCCGGAACAGATCATATCCCCCCTGTTGTGGGAAGGCGGGTTGCAGGACCGGTATGGCGGGAACCTTCCGTCAATGTCTTTCATCCTTCATAAGGCCGGATACAGACAGACGTTCCTTCAAGGTCCGTCCTTGAAATTCGCCGGAACGAATATGCTGCTCCAGAGGGAAAAAATAGAGTGCGCCCTCTCTTATGAGAGTTCCGGAAACACTCCGGAACCCGGTTCGTGGGGCTGCTCCGACCGGCAGTTGTTTGAATGGGGAACTTCCCATTTTGAGAAAATGGCTTCTTCCGGAAAACCGTTTGCGCTGTATCTGGCGACGATAGACACGCATCTACCGGCAGGGTTCATCTATGACGACAGCGAAGTATATCCGTGGGCGAATGAAAAAGAGAAGCGTTATCTTCGTGCTGTGAAGACAACCGATCGTGAAATCGGAAAATTCATTGTGGAACTCAAAAAATCGAAGTCGTGGGAGAATACCGTTGTCGTATTACTGACGGACCATTTTCTCAATTCATCGAATGTAGAGGATATCCTTGCCGGAAATAAAAAGAGACGTCATGTTGGAATCGTGCTGAATGCCGGACGGAAAGGAACCATCGATACTCCAGGAGCAACTTCTGACTGGGGGCCAACCATCCTTTCCCTCATTGACGTCAAACACAACCACACGTTTCCTGTCGGTGAAAATCTGACAGCAAAAACGAATCCGGCAAGGCTGGCAATGACCGAAAGACAGAAAGACTTGATCTTCTGTTTTCTGGCGAAGCATGAAATTCCTTCTGAAAAGACACCGATCACAATCACCGATGCGCCCCGCTGGTCTTTGAAATATAATGGAAGAACGTTTCCTTTCTTCAAAGATCATGAGTCTTATTCGCCGGACAAATACGGCATTACATTCATTCCGCTGAACATGAACCGGGAGCCCGAATCTTTCATTTCTGGAGACCGGCGGCTGGCGGATCATGCAGTCGAAAACAAAGAATTTCTTGCGTTCGGCTACACGAACGGAAGCATCCGGAAATTGTTTGACGATGTTGATCTGCCACGGGATCAATGGTGCCTGGCATATTTTGTTGGAGGAAAAAGAAAATATGCGTGTGCCACCGATGTTAAAAAACTGAAGTTGAACTGGCTTGATAATTAAGCCCTTTCACAGGGCCAAACGAAAGGAAGATAAAATGAAAAGAAGACTTCTCAATGCTCTCGAATGTCCGCGCTGCCACGCTCCCCTCAGCGTCTCGTCGTGTGAAGAAAATGAATACGAAATCCGTCGTGGCCGGTTGAATTGTACCGGCGTAGCGGAACACGTTTACGAAATCCATGATGGGATTATTCATTTTGCCACCGGCTTCGATCATGAAGCCGTGAAAAAAGAGAGGGCCTACGAGAATTCCACTTACAAAGGCGATCCCCGTCTGACTGACGAGAAGCTAATCGCGCAATATCCCGAAACGCTTACAACGATCTGGCCGCATATCAGGCATTTCGGCCCTGACTTCAAGGCACTCATCAATCACCTTGATGTGCGACCGGATTCGTGGATTCTTGACATCGGAACCGGTCCATGCTGGAGCAGCCGACTTCTTGCGCAACGTGGCGGAAATGTCGTCGCGCTCGATGTCAACGAAGCCAACTATTACGGCCTCAAAACCTCTGACATCATGTTCAAAGAATACAACGTCTATTTTGACCGTGTTCTGGAAAGCATGACGTGTTTGCCGTTCCAGAACGAGAGCATGGATTATGTCACGTTCAATGCTTCCTTCCATCACACGCCTGACCATTATCAGACACTGAAGGAATGTTCTCGTGTGCTGAAACCCGACGGAAAAATCGCGATGGTAAACGAGGAATTCACGTCGTTCAGACACACGCTCCAGCGGAAAGACGAATCGGAAAACGGCAGCTCTCACCACAGCATTCCTTACTCCGATTTTGAAAAGGCGGCCAAGCGAACTGGCTTCAAAGTCAAATATTTCGTCGCCGATCATGTTCGAGGAAAGCTTAAGATTCCAGGAACCACCGCTCTGCTCGAGACGTTTCCGACACTGCTCAAACAACTGAATTCCGCGCTGGTCATTCTGCAAAAATCAAGCATTAGTTGAATTATTCTTCATAGCCTGTTTCCTGATGGGGTAAGATCGCTACTCCACCCGAAAAGGAAACAGGCTTTTTTCAAATTCATTTCCCCAGAATGCGCGAAGAACTTCGGGAACTATCCCATTACTTGAGCAATAGCCGGTTCGATTGGCGAAATTTTCTTGCTCGGGCGACTACTCTTCAACCTTATCTGCAAGCCGCCCCCCCCCCCCAACCGTCAAACATTCCACAAATTCAAATAATTTTTTATACAGACGTAATAATTATTATACAAAAAAGTCTATGAAACAAGCTTTATAGCAAATAGATATTAGTATATAATCACTTCAATTCTAATGTAGAATGCTACCGTGTTGATAAAGCGCGAATTCACATTCTAATACGGTCGTATTCTTTGCATTCGGCAAAATGCGTGGTATAGAGAGTTTCTCATCGAAAACAGGAATACATTCCGAGGGTGTTCGGGCTTTCCTGTAAAAAACTTTAAGCACGAAATTGGGATTAGCTCCTTCAAATTCACAAACATCGAAGTTCCGAAACAGCAACTCATTTCAACACACCAGAGTCTGATGCTGAAAAAATGAATTCAAAAATCCTTATCCAAAATATTTTACAACTAATAACAGAAAAAAAATAAAGCCTCGATATAAAAACGTATTTGAATTTATCAAATATGAGATTATATTCTTTGAACGCATGAACCATTCCTTATAAATTACAATAGGAAAAACAATGTTTGCCTATTTCACAAGGAGGAGATGATTATGGGTAAGACGACAACAAAGAAAGTCATTAAGACGCAAGTTTCTCCAGATCCGGCAAAATTAGCTCAACTAGAAACGATTGAGAAAGACATCAAGTCTGGGTTGATCAAGTATTATGAAACGGCGTTTCTTCTTCAGCGGATCGTTGATGAGAAAATGTATTTACTTCGCGGATATTCAACATTTAGAAAATATTGCGAAGAAACATTCAATTTTGGTCGTTCTTATGGTTATCGTCTTGTCGCCTATGCCAGGGTTCTTAAAAGTCTGAAACTTAATGCAACGTCGGATATCCCTGAACGTTTAATTCGTCCTCTGGCATCCTTATCAGCGGAACAACAAAAGCAAGCGTGGGATCAGGCTAAGAAATTAAGTAAAAACAACGAACTTCCTGAGCTTAAAGCGGTTGCCAAAACTGTAAAAGATTTTAGAGTTAAAGATAAGGAGCAAAAGCTGATCGAACAGTTTGGTGAGTGTGATAATGATTCATTCATTTGTCGCACACTCGGATTCAAGGCCAACTTCTCCACTGTCACTGATGAATTGATTAGCCGAGCCAATAGCAATCCAAAAAAACTTTGCATGGCCTACAAAGAAATGAGTGCAAAGATTGAATTCGCGGACAAGGCAAAAAAACAAATTAAAGATGCTATCCTCGAAGCTTATGCCACACAACTTGACAAAATGCTGGAAGGTCAAGAGGAAGAATCCGTCAAAGATGAATAACGTTGTCCAAGTGTCGCCCATGGGCGACACTTGGACAACGTTAACTAAACATTAAAGAGCATGTGCCCACAAATGGCAAATGCATCTTAGTGTAGGAGATTGTTGATAGCGTTTCAAGCAATTGTATCATAAAGATAAAATGCATGGATAGAATTAGTAAAAAACAAAGAAGTTGGAATATGAGTCGTGTTAAATCAACTGACACAACTCCTGAACTTTTTGTGCGCTCGTGTCTTCACCATGCTGGATATCGTTTCCGTTTACATGTTAAGGAGCTTCCCGGCAAACCTGATATTGTTCTGCCAAAATATAAAACCGTAGTTGACGTCCGAGGCTGTTTTTGGCATCAACATCCTGGGTGTCAAAAAAGTTCCATACCAGCAACAAATTCATTTTTCTGGAAGGAAAAATTAGGAAAAAATGTTGAACGCGATAGCATAATAAAATCTCAGTTACAAAGTAATGGCTGGAATGTCTATGTAATATGGGAGTGTAAGTTAAAAACATCGACACAACATCTGATATATCTTTTGAATTCACAAAAAACTAAATCTGCAGAGAAACTTGAACTGGAGATGATTAAATGAGTGAACGGAACTGCCTTGTGTTGAGTCAACATCGGAATAACTGTTCCTATAATGACTTTATAGGAAAATACTATCATTTCCCATGTAATAATCAAAAAAACTATTCCTCTTTTTTCGAAAATCGTCCAATAGAATTTGTATATTTTGAACCGAGTACACGAGGAGGAAAGGGAGTATTTTTCGGTTATGGAAAAATCGATAAGCCTCACTTTGCAGATAATAGAGAAGAGGGATACGCTTTCGTTGAGATATCTTCCTTTAAACCTTTTTCTAAACCAGTTGCGGCAAAAAATTCTTTGGGTGAAGTAATTGAAAAAATTGCGAATCCCAATACGTATAACAGCTCTAATGCCGTAAGAACTATTTCTGAGAATTTTTTGGATGGTGTATGTCTTGATGGCGGTATTCTTCTTAATATTGAATCGGATGCTCATCTTGTTCGTGTTTTAGGAGAACAACTCATAGGTTCGGAAAAAATTGGGGTTTTAGAGCTTGTGAAGAATGCTATTGATGCAAATGCAAAAAAATGCAGGGTCCGCATCGAACAGATCCCTTGTCTTGCCAATCCCAATGTTGATGTGGAACGTCCCGATTTACCTGGCCCCGTTATCATTATTGAAGATGATGGTGAAGGAATGACGCGGGAAATAATTGAAAAGGGCTGGTTACGCCCGGCATCAACGCTCAAGACAAACATTAAGCAAAAATTGACTGAAGAAAGAGCGCGAGCAAAAGAAAATGGAAACTTGTCCACATATAATGCGCTGTATGATAAGCTAAAACAAGAACACGGGAGGATTCCGCTTGGCGAAAAAGGAGTTGGACGATTTGCAACTCATCGCTTGGGTAATTTCCTTGAGCTTTGCACAAAAACAAAAGGACAAGATTATGAATTGATCATGAAGATCGATTGGCGTAAATTTGATGCTATATCCGATGTCGCGGTTGATTTAAACTCCATCGGCATATCATTATTTCGCAGAAACCCTACTAAAGATTACGGTGAAGCTGGTTCAGGAACGACATTGACAATATATGGAGGACGTGAAGGTTTTTTTTGGAATGAGAACATAATCAATGAATTGAATGGCGCTCTTTTGAGTTTGAATTCCCCTATACCAACTGAGTTTAAAGGGAACCATGCATCGAATGATGAATCGACGCAAAATATACCTTTTGAAGCTATTTTTGAATGTCCTCAAATTGAATTAAAGAGTAATTTGCCCTATGAAGGCAGTTTACCAAACTTTGCTTTAGATGCTATCGTTGATGACGATGGAATTGCCGATTATGAACTTGCATTTAAACATCCTCAAGGCGAAATACCAGATGAAGAAATGAATGGGGATGGTTTTGATTTAAGACTTCCGTCTGACAAAACTGAAGATAAAAATTATTGGTTCGATGAAACAGGAAAAATCAAACGCTCCACAGATTGCGGCAGCTTTTTTGTGAATATTAAAGTTTGGTATCGAAAAAAAGAATGGATTGACATCCCTGAGCATAAAGACTTAACTGATTATTTAAGCAACTTTGGCGGCATTGCGGTTTATCGCGACGGTATACTGGTAAGAGAGTCTTCCGTGGGTACAATGACTGATTGGTTGGGCTTATCAGAGTCTCACATTCGTCAGGCGTTTAGAATATCCTATCGTGATATGATAGGATATGTGGATATTTCGCAGAAGAAGAATATTTTGATACAAGACAGAACCAGTCGTGAAGGATTTATCGAAAATAGAGCCTACAAAGACCTCTGTGTCTTATTGAGAAATCTCATCGAAAAGATTTTACTACCGCCTTATATGCGCAAAAGGGATGATTATACTCAGCTCAAAAAAGGCTTAATAACGGATGGAAAGCAACTGGAACAATTAGCGAAGACCGGGGAAAGATTTTTTTCTAATATTACCAACAGCGACTATCCGATGGCAACAGACCCGTATAAATTTTTTGATACTCTTTGGGATAGCGTTGAAGATCGCCAGGGCGGCATCGTGAATTTACAAGGTTCAATGAAGCAATTGCATTCAAGCATAAAAATGCTTGAAGATGTTCAAGATATTTTTGTAGAGCAGGCTGGATTCGGAATTGCCGTTGCGGTTTCATTGCATGAATTGAATAAGATTGTTTCAAATTTTTATCATGGTGTGAATGATATAATAAAGTCAAAAAAGTTCAATGACGTGCAACTTTCTGACCTAAAAGCATCTTCACAATCCTTGCGTTCCGAATTAAATCGTTTGAGCCCACTGCGGGCAGTACGCAATGAGAGTCCGGTCGAATTCCCGATTTCACGTTCTATTGAATTTGCCCATTCTGTATACAAGCGAAGAATGGAAGAATATGGTATTTCATTCGATATCATCAATCCTGAAGAAGATTTTAAAATCTATGGTCGTTATGGTACAATGAACCAGGTTTTTTGCAACCTCTTCGACAATGCAATATATTGGATCAGGTATGCAATGCCGGAAAAGAAGCGCATTGTGGTTTTTCTTAATCTTGAACATAGAAACTTAATCTTTGCCGATTCTGGCTTCGGGGTTAGTGAAATTATTCGCCCAAGTCTTTTTCAACCTGGGTATAGCCTGAAAGTTCCACCAAGCGGGCTTGGGCTATATATTTGCAAAATGTACTTATCCAATATGAAAGCGCGGATATACGAAACACCGGAAAAAGATAGAGAAGAGTTGTCCGGAGCCCAATTTACATTGGATTTTAAGAAAACCCCCAGCGAAAATACGGTGGAATAAAATGACTACAACCATACCCCAAAGAATTTGTATTATTGACGATCAATTCCCTTTACTGAAATTTCCGGATCTCAATATTGATGATAAAACGTTAATCGAGCATACTGCCGTTAATTATTTTGTTCGCTTTGACAAGGATAAGAATGGCAAAACTCGATGGGATGATTTAAATCTATTCAAGCTCATCAAAGCATTATTAGACAAGAAAGAATACATTATTTCTGCTTTTAGTAATCATGAATTCTTTTTGACCTATTGTAAAAGCCATATTTATTCCCCTGATCTTATTATTTTCGATTGGGATATGGCTGATGGTGGAGCATCCGCAGAAACCAAATTGCAAGAAATCGTAGAAAAAATACCAAGTCCTGTAGCTATCTACACAGGTTACGACAAGACGAACGAGATAGATACGATCATCAAGAACAAGTTTTCTGGCAAAATGGTATTCCTGCACACCAAGAGCGAAGAAGTCGATTTAACGTTTACAAAAATGCAACAGTATGCTAAATATTTTGTAGTAAAAAAGTCTCACGAAATAAGAAAAAAAGTCAACGATGCACTTGACTCAATTTTTGTCAAAATGAAATCAATTTCTATAGATGAATTTATTTTTCTTTTTGGAGAAAATGATTCATCAAAAAGTAGATATGTTATTCATGGCGTTGAAATGTGCGATACTTTGATTGACAAGCTAAGCGTTGCATTATCCGAAGCGGGAATGGAAGATTGGATTTCGACAACAAATTGTTCTGAAATTAAGCTATCTGAAAAGCAAATAATGAGCTTGTGGAATTTTCGCCTTTATTCAACGCTCAAAGATGGTGTAGTTAGACAAGGTGATATTTTTCAAATAAGTGATGATTATTTTTTTGTAATTGCTTCAGACTGTCATTTAAGCCGTTTTTGGGAAAAAACGCTTGGCCGATTGCTGGTTGTACCGCTACATGAACTTTCAGCAGATAGCCCTTTTGTTCAAAAAATTAAAGAAGCGAAATTAGAAAAAAAATTAAACTATGGGTTTTCTTCTCTGGTTTCATGCTCCGCTGGTTGCACAGTATTGCCTGGAATACAGAAAAATAATGGTTCTTTGGAATCTTTTTTTCTGTATACGAAAGATATTATGCCAATCCATATAGCAACCCACTTTGCTTCTGCACTAACATATGAACACATAAAGAGGGGCGAAGACAAAGCCACCTTTGTTCATCATTTAATTGAGCCTTTTAATTCGGCATTAGTTTCGTATGTCACCAAAAATTTGACTGACCTTGGTGTCGTTGATTTTTCTAAGGACTTGAACCTCGCAATTAAGGAAAAAATTACAACCGCATTAAAATGATAATGTCAGGAGATCAGGTGTGAAACTTTTAGCAATAGATCTATTTTCAGGTGTCGGCGGTCTTTCAGAAGGCCTGCGACAAGCTCGCTTCAAGAGCAAAATGGCTTTTGAAATTGATGAATTGGCTTCGAAAGCTTACAAGCTGAATCATCCTGGTACAAGGGTCATTACTCAAGACATTAGAACCGTGGATACGACGAAGGTTAAAAAAGATTTGAAGGAACAGACGATTCACTTACTTGCCGGCTGCCCGCCGTGTCAAGGTTTTAGTTCTATCCGCAGGTTAAACCGGGCAACTCCGGTCGAAGATACCAGAAACGATCTGATCTTGGAATATGTACGTTTTGTTCAAGAATTGATGCCCTATACATTTATGATGGAAAATGTTCCGGGGCTTGCCCTATCAGCAGACTTCTTACGTGCCGTTGGGAAATTCAAAACACTGGGATACAGTGTAGACTATAAGGTTGTAAACGTCAGAAATTATGGCGTCCCTCAAAATCGAAAGCGGCTTGTCATGGTGGGTTCTAGATTAGGGCCAATTACTGTTGCCAAACCTATTGAAGAGAAGAAAAATGTTCGGGATGCGATTGGAGCTCTTCCGAGTCCAGAAAACTCCAAAGATGACCTGCATAAAATTTTCCCTCATCATACTGAGAGAATTATGACGTTGATACATGACATCCCCCACGATGGAGGAAGCCGCAAAGATCTGGGCGAATCCAGACAGCTGGCCTGTCATCAAAAAGAGAATATCGGATTTAATGATGTCTATGGCCGTTTGGCATGGAATGATTACTCCACAACAATCACTGGCGGTTGTTTAAATCCTTCAAAAGGACGTTTTTTGCACCCCGAACAGGACAGATGTATTTCTGCAAGAGAAGCAGCATTGCTTCAGACTTTTCCGGAGGACTATAAATTCCCAACAGATATTGCAACTTCCAGAATAGCGTTAATGATCGGGAATGCATTGCCTCCCCGTTTTTGCAAAGTTCAGGCAGAACACATTCGTGAACACCTACTTAAACATTTGCCAGTAAATCCGTTATAGTCATAATTATGGAAAAAGATTTTTCAACGGTTGAACTTAAAATCGAGGAAATGGAATTTTTTTTACGTTGTTTGGCTAGCCTCAAGCATGACTATAAGCCGAAAGAATTCAATTGGTATTTTAGTGCTTTTCTTTCTTCTTCAAGGACATCGACGCTGGCTTTACAGCAATTCAAAAATGAAATTCCTGATTTTTCTATATGGTATTCTAAATGGAAGGATAAAATTAGAAAAAATAGTTTGGCTAAACTATTTTTAGATCTTAGAAACGAACATGTTCACGGTAAAAACTATCCCATTTCGATTACAAGAGTCAGCGGTAATTCAAAAGACTCCTCCTTATATTTTATGCTGAAAATGGGTTATCCTGTTCCGATTGGAGCTTTCCCGGAAAAATACACCTGTGAATATTATATCGATCCGGAGTATTTTGAAAATGTTTCAGTCCCCTCAATTGATGTATTGAGCTTGGCGTTAGAGTACTTCCTGCTTGTCTTGGAGATTATCTACGATATTTATGATAAAAAAGGGGTTTACATCGACGCTCAGCAATATTACACAAAGAAAAACTTTCAGTCAATGAAAAAAAATGTTATAAATGCCGAATGTGAAATCTTTGACTGGGAGATGACTTCATTGAAAGAAGAAGGTTTTTCAGTCGATGACCGCTGGGAGGAACTGAGAGGCCATTGTGATGAATGTCAGATTAATCATCTTTTTTATTCCTACTTACGAAGAGTAACTCCGGAACCCTATCATAGGCCTGAGTATTTTGATTTTCATGAGAATATCCCGGATGAACGAGGCTGGAGTCATATCCCTGCTGGATTTAGCAGTATAAATGAATATTGGAATTGGTATAAGACGAAATATAAGTTTAAGAGTTTCAATAAAAACAGATCCTTTGCGAAAGAATTTACATTTCGATATTTCAGTAAATAAAGCTCAGAGAACTCCAACCATTTCAAGGAAACCAGGGTTTTTGGAATAACGTTTCGGTATAACGGAGAGGCGGTTTAGGATTGGGTGGCTCAGCTACCAATTGACTTACAGCCATCCATTTGACGCCCTTTTTGTTGTCCGGAAACCGCCTGAACAAAAAGACTTTGCGAAAGTATACCCATAGTCAGCTATATCTGGCTTTCTTGAAATGAGCATGATAAATTACCTTCCAAAGCAAAAGAAATGGGAGGGGACATGTCACGTAAGCGTACAGCCCACATGCTGAAGCCTCGGACGGAATCCCTTTGCATTCAGACTGCTTTCTTTCTCCTTTGAACAATAGGCGGAGTCTGCAAAAACTTCGCAACTGCTGTTCCGCGCGTCCAGTAGCGATTCGAAGAACAGACGCTCATGGACGGAAGCGTCTGTGACAGCATAGTTCCTGATTAATTTGCCTCCGGCGTCGATCTGCACGTTATTACATCACTGTAGTTCGAAAATTCTCACCTATATATTACGACTGGAAGAAAGGCGCTCATCTGTCCTTTTCTGGGATGGATGGGCTCTTTTTGTGTACAAAAATGAACTTAAATGGAGGTGATTTTATGAAGATCGAAGTAAGTAAGAACATTTTGGCCGGAGCGTTGGCGGCTCTGGGGAAGTTGGTCAGCCGGATGAGTCCCGTGGAGGAGTATAAATCCGTGCTGATCGTATTGGAAAACGGAATCCTGCATTTCCACACGTGCGGTCCGGAAGAAACGATGGAATTCACGCTAAACTGTGAGGCGGAGGAATCGTTTCGTCAGATCGTGCATTTCGACGCGCTGCAGAAGGCGGTCCGGAGCGGGAAAGGCAAGGAAGTCAGTCTCGAAGTGGAGTCCGGAATTCTGCTGGTCAACGGGGTGCCTCTTTCGCCGGAGCAAGTCGAATGGCCGGAAGTGAATGTTCCCTCTCCGTTGAACCCGGTGGACTTGCCGGAGGGATTCGTGGAAATGCTGTCGAAAGCGGCTCCGATCGTGAACCGGAATGAGGTTCGGAGAACCTTGCAGGGGATTCATCTTTCTCAGGACGGAATCACGGTGACGAACGGAAAGGAGCTGCTGAACATTCCCTGTGCTCTCAACACGGAAGGACTGAATCTGCCGTTTCCTCTGGCGTTATTGAGCGCGAAACCGAGCGGAGACGGGTATCTGTCGGTCTGGAAGGATCGGGACCTCACTATGTTCCGGATCGCGTATCCGAAATGGACATGGACTGCCCGCGCGTTGCCGGGACTGTATCCGAACTGGAAACAGGTGTTGCCGCCGAAAGAACATATCCGGCATACGGTCGAGTTTCTGCAGGAACGCGGAGATCAACTGGAGATTTTTCTGAAGAACGTGCCCGAGAATCCGCCTCATAATCAGGTGGACTTGTCGATGTCCGATCCTGAAACGATGTATATTCAGGCAGGCGACATGAGAACCTGGATCACGGCCTCGTTTTCCGGTAGTTGGGAGGACTTCACGCTTCCCATGAATAAACACTTGCTCCTGCGTTTACTCTCACTGGAGCACACGAAAATAGAGGCTTGCAACGGCTACTATCCGGTCCTTGCCACAGGCGGGACCGGGCAGTATGTCGCTATGCCTCTCTACCGCAAGAATCAGCCACAAAAAGAAAACCCCATTCAACCAAACCACAAGGAGGAACCCGGAATGGTCGAAGTGAACGAAAACAAAGTCGTGTCGGCTCCGATGCCGACAGCTGCTCAGAACAACAATCCCGAACCCGAAACGATCCAGCCGATGGACGATCTCACAGCCACGGTCGAATCCTTCCGTCTCAAACTCAAGGCCGCTCTCGATGAGTCCAGCAACCTGAGCCGCAAGGTGAAGGAAGTTCAGCTCGCCCAGAAGCAGAAGGAACGTGATTTCGTGCTTGCGAAACGTGCCATCGAAAGGATTCGCATGGTCAGCGGGTTTTAAAAAGTACATTAATTCTCCATTGTGTGGAAAAAGGGAATCAACCCTTCATCGCTCAAATACGAACGCAAAACAATGGAGAATCGAATGAAACTCAAACTACTGTATTCACAAGCAGGTAATTCCGGGAATACCCATGCAGGAATTGAGCTTGAATTGGATGACAAAGTATCACTGGAAGGAATCGAGAAAATAGACCAGACTTTCGAAATGATGAAAGCCAGCGTGGCAAAAGCCGCCGGACCTATGACATTACCGAATTCATTTCCGGCAAGAAAGCAAATTGCACTATCATCCAACTCGAAGTTCCAAAATCCCGCCTCGGAAAAACAGATTCAATATCTGGAGTCTCTACTTAGAAAAGTGGAAATTCCCCTGGAAAGCTGGATCGCAGAGCATCATTATCCAAATCGGGAGTCGCTTACAACAAAACATTGCTGCGATTCGATTGCTGAACTCAAGAAACAGCTTGGCGTCTGAACCTGCCCGCTGTCTTCCCCACAAAAGAACACCGAAAGGTGAACACGAATCCCACCGACAGGCTTTCGGGCTTGTCCGGTGGGATGACTTTTTATGAGAAGGAGAAAAAATCATGTTGAAACTGAACGCATCATATTCAAAGAAAATCCCGGCGGAGAGTGATTACTCTTCGCAGTCGTATCACGCCTCCATAGAGGTGGAGCTGCCCGATGGACTGAGTCCGAATCAGCTTCATGAGAAGATTCATGAAACGTTCGATCTCGTGCGGAATTCCGTGGAGTCGGAATTGCACGGAAATACGCCAGTGAATCCAAGGGACAACACCCCTCAGAAAGACCCGAAAAACGGCAGTCAAGGCTATCCCCCAGCCGGGCAGAAAAATGCAGACGGTCCGGCAAGTCCGAAGCAGATCAAATTCCTGCTGGACCTCGCCCGGACGAACGGAGTCACGCCCGAACAGATCAAGGCTCGGTATCGGGTGAACTCGCTGGAAGAGTTGACCCGGACGCAGTGTTCCAAAGCCATCGACGAACTCAACGGAAAGGCGGCTTGAGATGGAAAGAACCGTGGAAAAGGCACGTGCGAATCCCCATTGGAGTTTCAGTGCGTTGAACACGTATCTGAACGTATGTAGCCTCAAGTTTTATTTCCAGTATATCGAACACGCGCCTCCGGAAAGAACAGGCTCCTGTTTTGCTTTCGGACGCGCCTTTCATGCCGCGCTTTCTGCCCAAGCCTATATGGCGAAAGTGGGACAGAGTCTTTCGGAGAAGGAAGGCAACGATCTCTTTGCGGACTTTTTCAGTGCGGAAGTGAAGGCTGTCGAGAATCTGGTTTACAAGCCCAAGGAGACATACGACTCCCTGCTTGAAACGGGATTCCGTATGCTCCGGGAAACGGTTCTCGCGTGGCAGGATTACTACACGATCCGGGAGGTCGCGCAATGCTTTTCGATAGAGGTGCCGGGACTGGATATGCCCTTAATCGGCGAGTTCGATTGTGTTGTGACAGACGGCAAGGATACGTGCATTGTGGACTGGAAAACATCCGCCTCGAAATGGCCCGGTGAAAAGGCGGACAAGGATTTGCAGGCGACCATCTATACGTATGCCTACAAGCAGATGAATGGAATCCTGCCGCTGTTCCGGTTCGATGTGGTGACGAAGACCAAGACGCCGAGTGTGGAGAACCATTACACGCGCCGGAATGAAGAGGATTTCGTTCGTTTTGAATTCCTCGCCAATAAGGTGCAGGAGGCGGTTCAGAAGGGCGTATTTCTCCCGGCGGAAACCAGTTTTTCGTGCGCGGATTGTGCGTATGCGAATCGGTGCAAAAAATTCCATAGAAAAGGAGTGTGAAGTATGTCGAATCTGATGATGAGTGGCGGCGGTCGTTTCGTAGACCGGGAAACCGTGGCTCTGGTGGATACGCCGATCCCTACGGTCAGTTGGAAACCGGTGCCTCATATCGAGGTGATTGACGCGGTGAGTAAAGTCGTGAGAGCGCATCACTGGACGATCACGGAGGAACAGTTCGGTCTGGCTCGGGAAGGACAGAAACTTTTCGGAGTCATGAAAATCAACAAGAGTTCGAGTTCGGAATGGACTCGCTGTATCGGGCTGCGGAACTCCCATGACAAAAGTTTTTCCGTGGGACTTTCTGCTGGGCTCCATATCTGTGTCTGTTCAAATTTGGCTTTCGGAGGAACGACGGTCATCAAACGTCGGCATACCTCCGGAATGGAACTTTCCCAGCTGATTGATGTGGCTGTAGATGAGTTGGAAAGCGAGTTTTTGACGCTCGAAACGGTGTCGGAGGATTTGAAGGTGCTCTACCTCAAAAACGACAATGAGGCTCGTTCGGTGATCGTGCGGGCGGCGGAGTTCGGGGCTATCAACAGTTCCGATATTCTGCCGGTCTTCCATGAGTTCAAGAAACCCCGTCATGTCGAGTTCGAGGAACCCACTCGCTGGAGTCTCTTGAACGCTTTTACGGAGACGGTCAAGAAATACACGCCACAGCGGGTCGATTGGAGCTATACGGCTCTGACACGTTGCTTTGGGTTGGATGGAAAACAGCCTCAACTCTGGAGCTGATTTTCTACTGTATCGGCGGCACACCACCTTCCCGGCACAGGGGAAGGCTTCCGTCCTGAATAAGCTGTGCGTATCTCTGGGGACGGAAGATGCCCTTCCATGAGCGTGATGCCCTTATGGTCGTATTCCAGCATCCCGGAGCAGACGAGTTAAGGCGTCTGTTCCGGTCATTTCTTTACATGTGAAAGGTTTTTATTTTATGTCTGTTTCAAAAATGTCGTGTCCGAACTGCGGCGGCGTAGCCTGCCTGATTCGCCGTGCGGAACCGGTCGCTACGGTCGGAGGGGCAGTCACGGGCGGCTTGGTCGGATACGGAAGCGCGACTGCCGCTGCTGTTGTCGGAGCCTTGTTTCTGGGACCTGTCGGAGCGTTGGCCGGAGCCACCGCGACCACGATCTTATCGGTGATCGTCGGGGCGGCTTCCGGAGGTGCGGCGGGAAACTCGGTCGGCAAGGTCGTCGATGAAAGCGTTGTCGGACAATACCGCTGCATCAAGTGCGGTCAGACGTTCAAGGTGTAATCATGGAAGAAAGAAAATGTCCGGAATGCGGCGGAACTTTGATTGAATGGGATGACGGCTATCTCTGTGTCAGTTGCGGGGTGGAGTATGATCGTCCTGGAAGAACAAAAAATGAAGAAGAAAACGAGTGAAACAAACCCGATTAGGAGGAAAAAATGTTTGGATTCAAGAAGAATGAAGAAAACGCGGGAAAGACCGATCCTGAAAAAGAGGCGTCGAATTTGCCCCCGGAAGAAGATGAGAGCGGACAAGTCGATGACTGGAGCGACTCTACGCTGGAAGACGCGGGGATCGGTTTCGGTCTCGGCGTTCTGGCAACTCTGATCGTAACGGGGATTGTCGGTCTCTTCAAAAAATGAAACCGGCATAACCCGGACTCTCCTGTGCCTGGCCGGTATGGGAGAGTTTTTTTTTTGCCATTACCCGAACCGCTTATATTGCGGCATTTGCGTCGAGTTGAATGCCCTCCTATGCCATCCCTCCACACATGCCCCCTGCGCGGTATTGCGGATCAGGGAAAACAGATCATTCCGGTAGAAGTTGATGTCCATGCTGGAGTTGTCGAGAAAAAGATCGTAGAGGCGATAGAGCGGAGAGAAAGAATAATGCATCCATAGAGAGTCGATTCGTGCAAACAACGGCGTGAAATCCCTCCGGAAAATTTCACTCAGCCAGAGTCCCAGATAGATGGCGTTGCTTGTCCGAAACCATAAATACCGTGGAGACAGTCCTTTCCGTGTGAAGGCGGTGATAACGGCATCGACAAACGAAGAGAAACATTCACTGGGAATCAGTGGAACCTGGTAGAAGAGGAAGTGAACCCGCCCTTGTCGCAACAGGGCAGCATCGGTGATTTTTGCGGCCCGTTCAACAATCGTTTCCGGTAAGCTCTTTTGGATCATCGGCAAGAATCCTTTCTGAAAAAATGAGGCTAAAACACCGTGTCCTAAATAATATTGACTGTCTATATAATGGTGAATCAAGGAGAAAAACTTCAGGGGATGCGGATGTTCCCCTGAAGCTTTCCCGGACGTTCAGTTCACGATGTCCTTGAACTCACGTTCTTCGACTTGCTCTGTAATAGAATCGTTGAACAGGTTGCTGAAGACGACAGCGGGACAGGTCTTCAGGTCGGATAAATATTCCGAGGGTCCATAAAAGTCTGTTCCCTTAAAAAATGCGCTCAAAATCAAGGCGGATTTCGCCCGTGTGCAGGCGACATACATCAGTCTGCGTTCCTCTTCTTTTTCATCCAGGGTGACTGCTTTGGAAGAAGGGAAGATATTCTGGTTGAGTCCTGCGACGTAGACGGTCTCGAATTCCAGCCCCTTGGATCGATGAACCGTCAGGAGCTTCACCGTATCTTCCTTGTGTTCGCCGAAAATCTTTTCCGGCTTCAAGGCAAGGTCATTCAGAAATTCGGCAACCGGGAACGTCAAGGCGGGATTCACCGGTGCATATCTCCATTTTTCCACGCTTTTCAGAAAACATTCGAGATACATCCGGTTCTGCGGATCTTCCCGCTCGGCATACTCTCCGTATCCTGTCCGATCGAGAATCTCACGGAACAGAAAGGCGGGATATTGTTCTTTGAAGTTACGGTACAGGTCATCAGTCACCTCAAAATATTCTTTTACTTCCGGCGTCTGAAAGTCGGTGTCCGTCTTGGAAAGATAGTTCAGGGCTTCATAGTATCGGATCCCTCTGAAGTGGGCTGTCTGGGCGATTTTCCCCCAACGCGAAAAACCGATTCTACGGGGAGGAGTGTTGATAATCCTTTTGAATGAAAGGTCGTCATGGAAGACGATGAACTTGAGGTAGGCGATGAGGTCCTTCACGCATTTACGTTGAAGCAGGGGAAAGGTGCCGTCCGAATAAGGGATTTTAAATTCAGAAAAGGTGGATTTCAGTTGTTGTATCAGCCATGTGTTTCGAACCAGAACCGCGATGTTCCCGTACCGCTCCGCTTTCCGGGTCCGTCCGAACTTGCTCTGGGCATTCAGTATCGTGATCCGCTGACATATCTCATTGGCGATCCACCGGGCTTCATCTGGATGATTCTTTTGCAGGGTGGCAAAGACAAGGAGGCCGTTGGATTTCTTCGTGAAAAGGCGTTTCGGATACCGATTTTTATTTTTTTCGATGATCGTATTCCCGACCGTGAGGATGTTTCCGGAAGAACGATGATTTTCGGTTAGAACGATGGTATGAACTTGATGATTCGGAAAGTAGGTTTCGAGTTGAGTGAGGAATTGGATATTGCTTCCCCGGAAACTGTAAATGCACTGGTCAGGATCGCCCACACAGAAGAAGTTTCCGTGTTTCTCGGCAACGATCCGCATAATGGCGAACTCAATAGGCGAGATGTCCTGGAACTCGTCGACAAGGATGTATTGGTATTGTTCCTGGAGTTCTTCGCGGAAGATCAGGTCGTCTTCCAGAAGAACGAGAAGGAAGCACAGAAGATCGCTGAAGTCTAAAAGATTATTTTTCCGCTGCAGGAAAAGATAGCGATAAAAAACGGCCTCTTCCAGGGTTGTTGCTTGCGCTTGTTTCTCCAGAATTTGCTTCCCTGAGGAGTCTTTCAGGAGCAGGACATATTCGCGGTAATTTTGTATCTTTCGCTTTTCGATCATCAGCATGAGTTCTGTCCAGGAGAGTTCTTTCTCGGATAGGTTCAGGTCTTTCGCTATAATTTCTGAGATCGCTTCGTGTTCAATGTCCCCGGCGATATTGAAGTCGTCCGGAAAATTGAAGCTGGCCATATTCCCCCGATGCAGATAGTAAGCGGAAAAGGAGTGGAACGTGGCGACAAAGGGATTGTAGAGAGGATGGTTTCCGATGCCGCGTGGAATTCGGTCTTTGATTTCCTGTACGGCTTTATTGGTGAAGGAGACGCACAGGATTTCGCTGCCTTTCGCTTTCCCGGTTTCATACAAATAGATCATGCGATTTTGAAGAACCGTGGTTTTCCCTGTTCCAGCTCCCGCAATCACCCGGACGATTCCTTCGGTATAGGCAGTCATGGCTTCCCTCATTTCCGGGGCATATTTCATCAATCTCGCTTGCAGTTTTCCGTTCATTGCTTCAATCCTTTCATTTCATTTTGGATGCATCCCAACACGGGCGATGGTAGGCGTCGATGTGTTTTGTTTTTACTTTGGCGAGGTAACTTCCCCATTCAATGATACTTTCTTTTTCTTTTTTAAAGTCCTCGGAGTCTCTTTCCAGAATTCTGTGAGGGGTCTGCTTGGAGTAGCATACGTAGCCGGTGTAGATGGGGAGGTTCAATTTCGCGCTCCAGACGTTGCAGGCCAGTTCCCAGATGTTATATGACGATCGTACCCTGTTGCCGTCGAGATAGAGGAAGAAGTGGAGATGCAAGCCGAGGTTAGGACTTCTCTCGATACACCAGACGAACTGCGGATCAAAATTCCAGCGATAAAGGACAGTGCGGTAGTCTCGGATAAAACGGCGGATTGCATCCTGTTCATTGCAGGAGATGTGTTGAGGAAAGGTCAGTGTGAAGTGGGTTGCCAGAACGCGGCTGTGCTTATCGATCATGAACTCCAGCCGTTCGATCACGGCTTTCACGATTTTCTCATAACTTCCAAGATCGATTCCGTGTCTCGCCTTCCAAATCTTATACCCTTGATAATTCTCATAAACGATTTTTCCTGGTGTGGCTTTCATGTTCTTCTCCGATGTTACTTTCTCTGTTGTTGTTCCATTGTGGATTCTGGCTTCCAGTGTAGATTGGGCTTCCATTGTGGATTGGGCACGCGCGTTTTACATTACTATATACCGGGGGTGGGGCGGGGGGATCGTGAGCAGGGAAGGAAAGGCAATGTGACGGTATGCGCCGGTCAGAGATGTGTCGGAGAAAGTAAATTTTAAATGTATAGAAAATTACGTTCGGCCTTCATGGTTTGCCCGCAGACAAACCATCAGGAAAGGACGGGCAGATATGAATGAGGCAAGAATTTCCATG
>Ga0209373_10001103_pt1 | contig 34606 bp, 22 predicted proteins | sample Higcelweek5metaG_FD_187173 | JGI IMG/M metagenome (GOLD analysis project Ga0209373, IMG submission 187173) | Freshwater pond sediment microbial communities from the University of Edinburgh, under environmental carbon perturbations - High... | ecosystem: Environmental > Aquatic > Freshwater >... | reverse complement strand
GGACATTGTTCACCCTATTAATGCCCAAATGAGAGATAATCTTCAAGCGGCAATTATAGAAAAATATGAGCAGGAGCTGAGTATTATGTTGGCTCAGACTGATTCACAATAAGAAGAAGCAAACCGAATGGCGGGTCTGGGATGTGAACAACTTTTTCAAGCACGGAAAGGTTTGGCCGAGCAGTGAAATGAGGTTGTTTGTAAGCATGGTTTTCGCTTTTTTTGCTGCGGCGGAGAGAAAGCAACTGACGGCAGTAATAGAACAGGTGTAATCCATGGGACAGGGCGCCAATTCGCAGGGGACAGAAACTGAAAGGCGCCGCTGGATGGTGAGGTCAAAAACAGGAAGAAACAAATTTCCTGTGAACAGGGGCTGCAAATCGATCTTTCATACTCGTACATTTTGTTGATTTTAAGAAAATGGGGCAGAAGTGGCAGTGCATTTCTTAAAGCAGTGCGTCCATAAATAACCATAAAATGGTTATGCGGACAATAGAGGAATCCGCCTTAAGCAAGCGGCTGGTTAAGGTGTCAAGGGAGCAATCCCGAACCTGTCATCTCACGACTTATCCAAAGGGGAAACCTGTTGGGGAGCATAGCCTGTCGTTGTAGGGCGCTGCAGGAACCGGAGGGCGATTAAAGTAACCTTAAAGCAATCCGGCTCAGAGATGAAAAAATGTGTATGAGGATGAAAGCTAAACTGCTTAAAAGACAGTCAGAGTGAGATTATAAGAAAAATCTCGTGTGAAAGGTAATGAAACGCACGAATTTCCGGCTTCTGTAGTCCTGCTTTCTACAGATGAGCAAGACACTCGGAAATGCACGCTTTCCGGATGGAATGAAATGGCGAACGTCACATCCGACAACACATTGCGCTTATGTCCCTATTGTCTAAATGGAGATGGCCTAAACCTGTAAAACAGGCATGGCTACACAGCTTCCATAGTAGTCAGATGACCCTGAAACGACAGGGAATGCCGTAAAACTGATACGGGAAAGCCGTCACAAAGCGATAATGCGCTTAGGCGAAGGGAAGCAGTTTACCTTTTAATATGGAGAAAGGACGGTGCGGAGGCACTATGAGAAATCCAACCGAAGTATTAGAAAATCTGAACGAGAAATCGCGGGACGCCACTGTCTAATTCATAACCGCGACTAAGAACGTCAGACCATAGGTAAACGGAGAGCCGGATACAGCGAGAGTTGTCCGTCCGGTTCGGGAGGGAGGGAAGCTTTATATTTATAATGTGAAGCTGAACTTACCTCATGGTTGAGGCATTGTTCATTACCAACAAAATTTTTTTAACATTGTCTAGGATAATCGTGACTAATACATTTTGACTAAATCTGGAGTATAGATTAACATGTACCATAACCCTGAAATAATCAGGGAAATCAAACGATTGGAGTGTTAATCTATGCAGGAGAAACAAACGGGAACAGCGTACTTCAAGCATCAGGCGCGTAGGCTGAGTGAACTGGAGGATTACCGTACGGAATGTATCAGTCGGGGGAAAAAGCCGCAGCGGTATGTGATTGAAAAGGTGATCGCCCTAAGCAAACTTGAGTTTGAAAATTTCTCATTCGACTTATTAATGCCAAGGCAATTTATAGCGGACAATATACCGCTGATGACGGTAGACGCAAACAATTTCTGGCACTGTCTGCTGGTGGTACAAAAGGGAAATGAGGACATTGGTATACTTGTAGAATGCAGGAAAAAACAGGCTCCGACTTACACCGCATTGTATAAAAAACAGGAGTTCAAATTAGCGGAGCAAGCTGAGAATGGAGGAGCTATATGAAATCGGAGCTTGCGAAAATCGCGAAGGAAATGCTTTTGATTGATACGCTGGAAACAAAACATTCCGACTTTATGGATTTTCATGAGGTGTCGGTATGGCAGCTTCGAAAAGCGCTGGAAGCGGCGTATGCGCTGGGGAAAAAGGAATCCGGCAATTACAGCGAGTAAGGCTATAGATATTTTTGAAAAGATGGTGAACTGCAATTTTACATGTAAAGCACTTGTGTTTGTGAGGCAAGTGTTTTACTCGTATAATATTCAGCACCTATCACATCGGTGATGTTAGTCTGGACTTTTTGGTAAAATTATGTTATACTACAAACAGAGAGGTGTTGGATGTTGAACTATTACATATGTGGTAACTGTCATTTTCAGTTTGAACGGATAGGCATTTGTGAACAATGCCCGGATTGCGGCAAAGAACGGGTGCGTGAAGCCACAGATACAGAAAAAGAAAAGTATTTAAATATGAATAAGGCGATTTTTCAAACGGGACGTAACGGACGAATGACATCCAATGTAACGTCTAAAAGTGCAGTAACTATAACGATATTTGGGCGGCAGGTCCGTAATGCGCGAGCTATTTAGCGCACTGGCATTATTGGCCGCAGAGTATTATCGGCAGGATGAAGAAGATGGTATACGGAAGTATTTGAGGATGGTAAAAAAATGAATGTTGAGATTATACCCGCAACAGTCGAAGACGCGGAGGCTTTGGTAACTATCCAACAACAAGCATTCAAACGGCTCTATGATATCTATCATGATGAGGATAGCCCATATTTACGCGGTACGGATGAAATCATCGGGTCGGCAGACGTTTTTAAAGAGGTAAAATCGGTTGTGTAAATACTGTAAGATTAAAAATATTGTACTGTATAAATAAACCACTTCTGATATGGTATATCATACCATATCAGAAGTGGTTTTCCATTACATAAATATATTATTGTAAAAGCATCTGTGAATTTACTTATTCCGAAGTGTAAGGAAAAAACTCACTGAACTGCTCGCTGGGAACCAGACTGTCTAAATCATCCCAAAACAGCAACCTTAGCTTGCATTCGTAAGCTTTAGATATATTTATTGACACACTAATAGGGAGGTCTTCACTCGGTTTAACGGTGTATTTTTGGGAATTCATTCGGAGTAATTGATTATTACCATCATATAGAGCAAGGATTATAGTCACATCCTTATTGTCTTGTGTGCCATTATAAGCTTTTGCAGATGCCAATAAATCACCCATAGTAAAATATTGAACCTCAATATTATTTTGTGAAATCTTTTTTTCTGTGAACATAAGCCCTGTCGGAAGAAAACGAGCTATGAGTGTTGAGGAAGTATTGGGCACTGTATAAACTGTATATTCGCTCAATATATTTTTGATTTCACCGCCGTCCGAAGACTCCCAACCTGAAAACACATAGCCGGCGTTCGCAATGGCATACACTGTTAATTCACTTCCAATTAAATATGTTTCAGATATGGTGGTCGAAATAGTTCCCCCTGTTGTTGTCTGAAAATTAATCGTGGTTTGGTCACTTAAAAGGGGCACAACTGTCACCTCGCACGTGGTATAAACATTTGTTTTGCCTGAATAAGCCGTTATGGTTGCAGTTCCTGCTGATATGGCAGTTATCAATCCGTTGTTATCTATATTGACAACATCAGAATTGCTTGATATCCATAAAACAGTTTGATCGTTTGCGTTTGGGGGCAGAATCTCCACATACAATTGTTTTGTTTCACCCCTGTGGAGTTCAAGGTAGTTTTCATTGATGATAATCTGATCTACAAGAATCGACTCCTCTGTTGCGGGGATTTGCTCCGTACCCTCTGTACTGATTTTTTCCAGAGTCGGTGCTGTTACGTCAACCGTACTAAGCTTATAATTCGAAGAAATGTCAATGGGAACATTCTTGTACGAATACTCCTTTATTTCCCCATCCTCGTCCACCGTGTTGACGGCGCAATCCATTTCGCCGTTTGCGTAGGGTGTAATTTTAAAATTGTAATTTTCGTTAACGATAAAGGTTTTTTCATCTCTGTTTTCTCCTGAAAGATAGAATGTGCAATATTGGTTGTAATTCTGCGAATAGCTTTCATCTGTGTTTAATGTAAATAGCTCTTCGCCCTGTGAATTTAATATTGTTACTAATACGGGGCATGATACCTTTATCGTTTTCGCCTTTCCGATGGGCAAACATTGCGCTGAAATATAGTCTAGCAAATACTTTTGCAGCGCCTTATAATCCGTCAGTCTGATATCCGCAAGTGTTGCCGCCGCTGAAATTAATGATCTTTTATTATCGTTACTCGTATTGAACTGTTGAATATATATACTGTCTGTGTCTGTGTTATTTAAAGCGGATAGCAATTTCAAGCTTAAGTCGTCACAGTTTTCGAGTTGCGGCACTCCCCAGGAACCAAAAGGAATATTCCCATCTTTATCAAAACCGATTTGCGTAAAATAACCTGGCTGTGACGCGGGCAGGTAGTAATTTGAGTAAAAGAGCCAGGATGGATATTGGTCTGTAACCCAATTATACATATCAACGCAAAATTCCAAATACTTTGAAGTTATTTTTAGACTTGCCATGGCAGGGCCGAAATCGCCTTCACACAATTTCAAGAAATCATAAATGCCTTTTATAGTATCGGAATACGATTTTGCTTTTTTTAAGTTGCTGTTCCCCGACGCATCGACGGCTGCACCCGCAATGTCATAAATGTATGACTGTTCTCCCTTTGCAACCTTATAAACGTTTGTGCCGATTGAAACAGCTGCCAGCATATCATTTTGTGCCTTGTAAAGAGAATTGCTTGTCTGTGCATTTTTTAATTCGAACATGATATCATCCAGTGCAGGGTTTAGTTCTATTGCCGAACTCTTAAACATATCAAGTAATTTCGCACTCGAATAATTTTTGCCCCATACATTATTGATAATTGCCTCAATTGCGGCAAGTGTTTTTGTTGTGGTACGAGGGTCATAACGCTGCCCGGACTGACTGCCAATATATTCATTATACCTTCCAAGATATTTTAACATGGTTTTTGTGGATGAATTCAGCTTGTCAACCGTAACGTTTTTCTTAAGGCTGTTTTCCTCCTTAATAACATATTCCTGCATTTTGCCAAGCATAATAATATCCGCCATAACATCCTTGACGGTCACGGACGACTCTTTTTCAAAAACCACTTGGTTGGTTGTGGTCATATAAGGCATCTTGAAAGGTGTCTTTACAGCCTTTGTGTAATCAAGCCCGTTTAACTCATGTCCGTATGCATCAGCCCAATATTTAAGCTCCTCGGCATATTGCGAATCTGAGCCGGAAGGGATGGGAGGGACAGCTGTATCATCGGAAACGCCCAGATTTTTAGGATATGTCAGGTTGACTTTTCCGCCGAATACAATGTTATCCAACGAAGCTTCGGAAACAGGCTCAAATTCCGCAGTGATTGTTACGTTATCAGCAGGCATGATAAAAGCGGTGCCGCTTACAGGATTTCCGTTATATTGCAGAGTTCCCCTTTTTAATATATTTCCTTTTGAGGGGGAAACCGTCAAACTTACAGTAGTTCCCGCACCGGCAGAATTATAGTTTGCCGTTACGGAGCCGCCTTGCATTTGCGCTATGGAAATCGAATATTGTGCTCCGCCGATTGATTTAAAAGGAAATGAATTGTTCTGAGCATAGGTTTGCGCATAAGAACCGTTATAACCGCAAATGGTAAACCCATAACAGCCTGAAAATGCTTGGTAATTAATATAAGTGACGCTGTTTGGGATGGTGACAGAAGTCAGGCTTGTGCAACTATAAAACGCACTTTCGCCAATAGAAGTGACGCTATTTGGGATGGTGACAGAAGTCAGGCTTGTGCAACTATAAAACGCACTTTTGCCAATAGAAGTGACGCTAATAGGGATGGTAACCGAAGTAAGACTTGTACAATAGTAAAAGGCATAATTGGTAATAGAAGTGACACTGCTTGGGATGGTATAGGCACCGCTTTTTCCATTAGGGTAAGCCACTAATTGCGTTTTTGTCTTGTTAAAAAGAATGCCGATTTGGCTTGCATAATTCAAATTACCGGTATCAACATGAATAGCAGTCAGGCTTGTGCAACTGGAAAAAGCAAAAGTACTAATGTAAGTGACACTGTTTGGAATGGTTACCGACGTCAGGCTGTTGCAATTGCAAAACGTCCAATCGCCAATGTAAGTGACGCTGTTTGGGATAGTAATTGAGGTCAGTTTATAACAATCGGAAAACGTTCGTTCGAGAATGGAAGTGACGCTGTTTGGGATGTTCACTGATGCAAGGCTGCAAGCACAAAACGCACCTCCGCCAATATAAGTAACGCTATTTGGGATAGTAATTGATGTCAGAAGTTCGCAATAACCAAAAGCATAGTTACCAATGCTTGTTACACTATCCGGGATTGCAACCGATGCCAGGCTTGTGCAGTGGGAAAATGCACTATCACCGATAGAAGTGACGCTATTTGGGATGGTAACTGAAGTCAGACTTGTGCAATTAAAAAACACGTCATCATCAATGGAAGTGATGCTATTTGGAATAGTAATTGAGGTCAGGCTGTTGCAATTGGAAAATGCACTTTCGCCAATGGAAGTGACGCTATTTGGAATAGTAATTGAGGTCAGGCTGTTGCAAGCGAAAAACGTACCTGCGCTAATAGAAGTGACGCTGTTTGGGATAGTAATTGAGGTCAGTTTATAACAGCCTGAAAATGCTTGGTAATTAATAGAAGTAACGCTGTTTGGGATGGTGACAGAAGTCAGGCTGATACAACCGGAAAATGCCTCCTCACCGATAGAAATGACGCTGTTTGGGATGTTAACCGTTGTCAGGCGTTCGCAACCACTAAACGAACGTTCGCCAATGGAAGAAATGCTGTTTGGGATTGTAACCGAAGTCAGGCTTGTGCATTGATAAAAAGCATAACGAATAATGCTTGTTACACTATCCGGAATAGTAATTGAAGTCAGGCTGATACAATAGCCAAAAGCACTTTCGCCAATTAAAGTGACGCTATTTGGGATAGTAATTGAGGTCAGGCGTGTGCAATTATCAAAAGCAAAATTGCCAATGCGTTTAACACCATTTCGGATATTAACCAGCGAAAGGCTGTCGCAAGAGGAAAACGCGCAATAGCCGATGCTTGTTATACTGCCCGGTATCGTTACTAAAGTCAGGTAATTGCATTCACCAAACGCACCATCGCCAATTGAAGTAACGGGATAGCCACCCAAGATGGACGGAATTGTAATCGCCCCGCGTGCAGAAGTATCACAATTAGTTATAGTTGCCTCACCGTTTGAAACGGTGTATGTATAAATCCCTTCCGTTGCAGCATATGCCTTTTGCTCAAAAGCCGGTGCCAATCCCAGCATGTTCCACGCCATAATCACAGATAACATTCCGCTGATAATTTTTTTCATCTTTCTGTCCCTCCAACTTTCATAGTTTAGAAGTGTCATTTTTTTATGGATCTTCATTCGATTTTAAGATTATATTATAAGTGCAAGCTGCAATCGGCTTGCTACATACCGATTCAACACCTGTTATATTTATTATATCATATCATTCCATATTTTTCAATATTTTTCCCAAAAAATAAGTCCGTCATCGTAATCAGCGATGGTGGATTTTGCTCTAATTTGCCATTCTTTAAATTCACTTTCTGTAATTTTTTCAGAATTGCGGCGGGCGATATAACGCTTATACGCTTTGCGGTATTCTGCCATTGCAGGGTTATCTTCAAGATTTTGCTGATAGGTTTGCAATGCTCCGGTTGTGCGGCAGGGACGTTCAATTTCATTATCAAATCTATGAAAATAGGTAGATTTACCGTTGGAAATAAAAGGTTTACCACAATGCTTACAGTAGGAACTTCAATATCATTATTTGAAAATTCACACAAATAAATTGCAGTTTGAGTAAATTCGTTACATACAAAAGCGTTAATGTATTTTATTTCACCGTCAAAATTAACGCGAAAAGTCTGTTATCAAGCGGCACTTTATTGACATATAGTCCACATCAAAAACCAATAGTTTCGATAAATCAATTAATATAAAAAAGAATCAGGAAGCTGCTGTCTGCGGTGAATGGTTCACATCGCATGGTGTCGGTAAAAATATCGGTCACCTACACGACAAGAAAAACAAGGAACTGATGGTAAAGCTACGCGTGGTTTTTGCCGAATGGTATGGCAATGGACATACTGACGAGAGTAACCCCAACACTTGTATTCTTCGCGTTTACCTGACGGACGGCGTTCTTTTTAGCCACGGCACTAAATTTGAAATTGATTTTACAATGTTTGATACAGGAAATAAGGATAATGCCAAACCACAGAATACATCGGCTGAAACTCTGCCATCGCTTAATGAGGATGATTTATATAAGGCGCAGGAGATTGTCTTAGATGCTTGGGAATGAAAGAAGGTGCGGATGTACAGAAAAAACGTTTAAATTTGTTGCTATTTACAGAATTTATAAGTTGACTGTAGCAACGCGTAGAGTGATTAATGTACTGACCAAATCAAAACAGGGAGGTACATGGGAATGAACAAAAAATTTGAAAAAGCGACGGAGGACTTCATAACCGGCAGAATCAACGACTGGGGCTATGTTTCTTCAAAGGCGGTCTCCGAAACAATGGAACAGGCCGAGGAGCAGGAAAAAAAGCTGAAGGATAACTTCTCTGAGGAACAACAGAAGATATGGAATGCCTATGAATCCGCCCGCAGCGTACTGTCGGGTGAGGAAACCCGTTTTTACTATCGGGCGGGCTTTGGCGATGCGCTGCGGTTTTTGTGCCGGATGCGGGAGGAGTAAAAAGTAGAACGGTAAGTGGAAAGGTGCTCCGATATGGGGCGCTTTTTCGCTGATAGGAACGGCTCCTGAAAATGAAACAAGGAAATAACCGTTTGTCAGATTGATACAATAATTTCTGCGAGGCAGGCCACATAATTGGCGGTTTACAGCTTGCTATTATAGGCCGATCAGAGTTATACTTTGAGTTGAGGGAAGTGATTGTATGGAAAGAATCGTAAAGAAAATGCCGCCGTCAGCGCCTGTAATACCAAAGAAACTGCGTGTAGCGGCCTATGCCAGAGTGTCGACAGGGAAGGAGGCGATGGTGCATTCCCTGTCGGCGCAGGTCAGCTACTACAGCGAAATGATACAGAACCATCAAGGATGGCTGTATTGCGGCGTATATGCGGATTATGCGGTTACTGGAACAAAACAGGAACGGCCGGAATTTCAGCGGATGCTGGCGGAATGCAGAGCCGGAAAGATTGATATGATACTCACAAAATCGATTTCACGTTTCGCGCGCAACAGTGTTGCTCTGCTTGAAACTGTACGGGAATTGAAAAACATTGGTATTGACTGTTATTTCGAAAAAGAGAATATCCATTGCATAAGCGGGGACGGGGAGTTATTTCTCACCATTCTCGCTTCTTTCGCGCAGGAGGAAAGCCTGTCGGTGAGCGAAAACCTCAAATGGAGGATCCGGAATAAATATAAGGATGGGATTCCCAATACTTTTACCATTCTGGGTTATGATGTAAAAAAAGGCGTACTTACGGTGAACCCCACGGAAGCTGAGATTGTAAAAATGATATTTGCGGATTATTTGAGTGGGATGGGAAAAACCGCAATCGTAAAAAAGCTCCACGAATCGGGGGTAAGGCCGAAGCTGAACGGGGAGTGGGACAGCCGGAAAATCCACGATATCCTGTGCAATGAGAAGTACATTGGAGATTTGCTGATGCAGAAAGGTTATATCAGCGACCACCTTACAAAAAAGAACAGGAAAAACAAGGGCGAACTGCCGCAATATCTGGTGAAAGACAACCATGAGCCGATTATTGATAGAGGCACTTTTGAAAAGGCACAACAAGAAATGACCAGACGTGCCGGACAGTATCATCCTAAGTCAGACATCACAGCAAAGTATCCGTTTACCGGCAAAATCGTATGCGGTATTTGCGGGAAACACTACCGAAGGAAAATCAATAATTCCGGTACGAAATATGAAAGGGTTATATGGGCCTGTTCGACCTACAACACGCTGGGGAAAAGCCATTGTGCCTCAAAGCAGATTCCTGAAAGTACATTGCAAAGCCTGACCGATGGGATGAAGGTGCACAGTATGGTTGCGTATCCCGATAAAACGCTGAAAATTATTTTAGAGAATAATACAGAATTGGTAAAGGAGTGGCAATGAAAATGAACAGACAGGTTACCGTGATTCCAGCCGTCATGCCGCAGTTTGTGAACAAAAAAACATTCATCCATAAAAAGCGTGTCGCTGCGTATGCCAGAGTGTCAACCGATTTTGAGGAACAGCTGTCCAGTTATGAGGCACAGGTGGATTATTATACAAGGCATATCCAGTCCAATGAAAACTGGCAGTTTGTACAAGTCTATGCCGATGAGGGTATCTCAGCAACAAGCACCAAGGGGCGTGACGGGTTTAACAAAATGATTGCCGACGCTATGAACGGGAAAATTGACCTTATTATTACAAAGTCGGTAAGCCGCTTTGCCAGAAACACTGTGGATACTTTGACCATTGTTCGCAAACTGAAGGATAAAGGGGTTGAGGTATATTTTGAGAAGGAGTCCATATTTACTCTTGACAGCAAAGGCGAACTGCTGATTACAATCATGTCCAGCCTTGCACAGGAGGAATCAAGGTCAATTAGTGAAAATGTCACATGGGGAGTGCGGAAGCGGTTTGCGGATGGAAAGGTCAGCCTGCCATATAAACACTTTCTCGGGTATATAAAAGGGGAAAACGGCCTGCCGGAAATCGTGGAGAAAGAAGCGGAAACGGTGCGGCTGATCTACAGGATGTTCCTGGAAGGAAAAACCTCCGGAGCGATAGCGCGGCATTTGATAGATATAGGCATACCCACGCCTACGGGAAAGCAAAGCTGGAATCCGGCGACAATCAAAAATATCTTAAAAAGTGAGAAGTATAAAGGATCGGCAATCCTGCAAAAAACCTATACTACTGATTTTCTGACCAAAAAGAAAAAGGTCAACGAGGGTGAAATACAGCAGTTTTACGTAGAAAATTCCCATCCGGCAATTGTGTCTCCAGAGGTATATGACATGGTGCAGTATGAATTTCAGAAACGCAAATCCGCCAAAGGGTACATGACGGGACACAGCCCGTTTTCCGGCAAAATCGTCTGCGGACAGTGCGGCGGGTTTTTCGGCAGCAAGGTATGGCATTCCAACAGCAAATATCGAAAAGTAATCTGGCAATGCAACCATAAATTTACGAATCAGGAGAAATGCAGAACCCCGCATTTATATGAAGAGGATATTAAAAAGGCTTTTGTGAAGGCTTTTAATAGGATAATAGAGAACAATAATGAAATACTGCAGGAATATGAGGAAATCATGGACAGGCTGACCGATACCTCAATCCTTGACGGGGAGGACGATAAACTGCAGGAAGAACTGGAATTAGTCACCGCACTGCTCCGCAGTTGCGTGGATGAAAATGCCCGTTCGGCATTGAATCAGGCTGAATATACCCAAAAGTATTCGGAGCTGAAAGAGCGATATGACGGAATTCAGACGGCTATCGCCGCCGTCAGCAATAAGCGGATGGAGTATGTCGCAAAAAGTAAATCCATTATGGATTTTATACAGATAATGCAAAAACAAGATGGGCTGCTTACCGGTTTTGACGAGGAACTATGGAACAGGACGGTTGAAGAAATGATTGTTTATGCAAATCAGGAGATTAAATTAGTTTTCAGGGGTGAGGTAGAATAGGAATAAAAGACAATAAAAAATATAGTTATAATATAGTATCTTATGGATAAATAATCTTGCTGTTCTTGATTTTTAAACGATACACTAATATCCATTATAAAAAAATTGGTAAAATTTCGTGAATTATGTCTATTGAAATTTATGGGGTTATATAGTAAAATGAAATGGGGTTCTATAATATTAAGGAACGTCAGATAACAACATCGTGGTTTTAAAATAAATCAATAAATATGCAAAGAGGGTACATAGAATTTATGAATAAACAACAGCTTGCTACGAAAATATGGGAATCTGCCAATAAAATGCGTTCCAAAATCGAAGCTAATGAATATAAGGATTATATTTTAGGCTTTATCTTTTATAAATATCTGTCTGATAAAGAAATAAAGTTTCTGAATGAAAAAGACGCTACTGCCGAGGACATTAAAAGACTTAGCGAAGCAGATGGTGATACGGTGAAATACATCCAAAAGGAATTGGGCTATTTCATTGCATATAAAGATCTGTTCTCCACCTGGCTTGAAATCGGAAAAGATTTTGACGTTTCAAACGTCAGAGACGCGCTTTCAGCATTTAGCCGTTTAATCAGCCATTCGCACAAGAAGGTTTTTGACGGAATTTTTGACACATTACAGACAGGATTAAGCAAGCTTGGCGATAGTGCCGGCTCACAGACAAAAGCTGTCAGCGAATTAATCCAACTGATAAAAGTTATACCGATGGATGGCAAGCAGGACTATGATGTTCTTGGCTTTATATATGAATACTTAATCAGTATGTTTGCTGCAAACGCAGGTAAAAAAGCGGGTGAATTCTACACCCCACACGAAGTTTCTCTTTTGATGTCGGAAATTGTGGCAGACCACGTTAAGGAAAAGGGCGAAATCAAAATATATGACCCTACAAGCGGTTCGGGGTCGCTACTTATTAATATCGGTAACTCTGTTGCAAAGCATATTAGCGAAGAAAACAATATTAAATATTACGCACAGGAACTTAAACAAAATACATATAACCTTACCCGCATGAATTTGGTTATGCGCGGAATCCTGCCCGCTAATATTGTGACACGAAATGGCGATACACTGGAAGAAGATTGGCCATTCTTTGATGATAACGACCCCATAGGCTCATACAATCCCTTATATGTGGATGCGGTTGTATCAAATCCGCCATATTCGCAAGCTTGGGATTCTGCGAATAAAGAAACAGACCCGAGATATGCGCGATTTGGATTAGCGCCAAAAACAAAAGCTGATTATGCCTTTTTATTGCATGATTTATTTCATATAAAGCATGACGGTATTATGACGATTGTATTGCCTCACGGTGTATTATTCCGTGGCGGTGAAGAAGGTAAAATTCGTAAAAACCTAATTGAAGGCAATCATATTGATACAATTATCGGTCTTCCTGCCAATATTTTCTTTGGAACCGGTATTCCTACAATCATTATGGTGTTAAAGCAGAAACGTGAACATACAGATGTTTTGATTGTTGACGCTTCCAAAGGGTTTATGAAAGAGGGGAAAAACAACAAGCTAAGAACCTCTGATATAAAAAGAATAGCGGATGCTGTCATTCACAGAGAAAGTATTGAAAAATATTCAAAAGTAGTAAGCAGGGATATCATTCGTGAAAATGAGTATAATCTGAATATTCCGAGATATGTTGATTCTTCCGATGATGCTGAAACATGGGATATTTATGCATCAATGTTTGGCGGTATTCCCATGTCAGAAATTAATGAGCTGCAAGAATACTGGGAAGCATTTCCCGGACTTAGAAATACTGTGTTTACGAATAGTGAAACCCCTTATGTGGAATTGGCAGTAGAAGATGTAAAAACAGCGGTTAAAGAGAATACCGATGTAATACAGTTTACGGATAACTTTATGTCTGCTTTCGAAAGCTTTAACGCATATTTGAAAAATGAGTTAATTGATAAAATGAATACAATTGTTATTTCAAAAGAAGAAACCGTTCTCAGCAATGATATTTTTGAGCGTTTGAAATCCATTCCTCTGATAGACAAATATAATGCGTATCAATCGCTGGATGATGAATGGACAAAAATTGCCATTGACTTGGAAATCATACAGACAGAAGGCTTTGAAGCAACTAAAAAAGTCGACCCGAATATCGTTGTTAAGAAAAAAGACGGAAAAGACCAGGAAGTTCAAGAGGGCTGGCTCGGCCGTGTAATACCGTTTGAACTTGTGCAGGAAACCCTTATTAAACATGAGTATGATGCGTTAAAAGCGAAAGAAATAAGGCTGTTTGAAATCCCGTCGGAATATGAAGAAATCATTGATTCTATGACAGAGGAAGAAAAAGACTGTGCTGTATTAAACGATGCGGGTGACGCCTTTGTTGCGAAAGAAGTAACAAAAAAACGCAAAGAATTGAGCGGTGATATTGAAACAGAGGAAATCGTTGCATTTAAAGAGAAGTTGGCTCGTGTGGATGATTTGATGACAGAAGAAAAAAAGCTGAAAGCTGAAATAAAGAAAGATTCAGCAGAGCTTCACGCATTAACAAAAGTAACAATCGAAAACCTATCGGATGCGCAAGCGCTCGCCCTTCTTGAAAAGAAATGGATAGAGCCGTTGGTTTCTAATTTGAAAAAGCTTCCAAATGCAGTAGTCAATGATTTGGTAAGTAAAATACAATCCCTTTCTGATAAGTATTCCACGAATTACTTTGAGGTTGAAACGCAGATAAAGGAAACACAAAACTTGCTTTGCTCCCTAATAGACGAGCTTGACGGTTCTGAATTTGATATGAAAGGGCTTAGCGAGTTTCAAACGCTGCTAACAGGTGAATGAAATGGGCGAAAACAAAAAGCCGAAAATTCGATTCAAGGGATTTACTGATGATTGGGAACAGCGTAAGCTGGGAGAAATAGCAAAAATCACTATGGGACAATCTCCAAATGGAGTGAATTATACCGATAATCCTGAAGACTATATTTTAGTGCAAGGTAATGCAGATATGAAGAATGGTCGGGTTGTTCCAAGAGTTTGGACAACACAAATAACAAAAACTGCGGATGTTGACGATTTGATCATGAGTGTTCGAGCACCTGTTGGAGAAGTTGGAAAAACCGCTTATAATGTGGTAGTTGGGCGTGGTGTTGCTGCGATTAAAGGCAATGAATTTGTGTTCCAATCATTAAAGAAAATGAATGATGAAGGTTTTTGGAAACAGTATTCGGCTGGTTCAACCTTTGAATCAATAAATTCAGATGTATTGATGAAAGCAATTCTATCAATACCACATACTGACGAACAAACTAAACTTGGCACATTTTTCAAGCAACTCGACAACCTTATCACCCTTCATCAGCGTAAGTATGACAAATTGGTAAATGTCAAAAAATCCATGCTTGAAAAAATGTTTCCGAAAAATGGTGCTGATGTTCCTGAAATTCGATTCAAGGGATTTACTGATGCTTGGGAACGGCGCAAGTTAAGAGAATTAGGTGAATCATTTGAATATGGACTAAATGCGGCAGCAATGGAATTCGATGGAGAAAACAAATATATTCGAATAACAGATATTGATGATAGTTCAAGATTGTTTCTTGACACAGATTTGACTTCACCTAATATTGATCTTAGTAATGCTGATAATTTCAAATTAAAACATGGAGATATTCTTTTTGCTAGAACGGGTGCGAGTGTTGGGAAATCCTATATTTACAGGGATTTCGATGGACTAGTGTATTATGCAGGATTCTTAATTAGGGCAAGAATTAAGAAAGAATTTGACCCAGAATTTGTGTTTTATTGTACTCTGACAAATGAATATAACCAATATATTCGAATCACTTCACAGCGTTCTGGACAACCAGGAGTTAATGCACAGGAGTATGCAGAATATGAAATAAAAGTTCCAAAATATGATGAACAAACCCAAATCGGCGTATTTTTCGCCCAACTCGACAAACTTATCGCCCTTCATCAGCGAAAATTAGAAAAACTTAAAAATATTAAAAAAGCCTGTCTTGAAAAGATGTTTGTATAACAATTTTGTAATCTCAATGCAAAGGAGAAAATCTATAATGACATTTAAAAATGAAGCGGATTTTGAAAATGCTCTGATTGAAATATTGGCTGAAAAGGGTTGGGAAAAAGAAGTATTAAAAAACTATACCGAAAAAGACCTGATTCAAAACTGGGCTAATATTCTTTATGATAATAACAGAGGTATTGACCGTCTTAATGATTCCCCTTTGACAGACGGCGAAATGCAGCAGATTATCGAGCAGATAACAACTTCAAGAACTCCTTTGAAATTGAACGGCTTTATTAACGGTAAAACGGTTTCTATCACTCGTGACAACGCTGAGGATACGCTCCATTTTAGAAAAGAAATCAGCCTAAAAATATATGACCGCAGAGAAATCGCCGCCGGTCAAAGCCGCTATCAAATAGCACAGCAGCCAAAATTTACAAGCAAGTCCAAAATACTAAATGACCGTCGTGGTGATTTAATGCTTTTAATCAACGGTATGCCGGTCATTCATATTGAATTAAAACGCAGCGGTGTTCCTGTAAGTCAGGCATATAACCAAATCGAAAAATATTCAAATGAAGGAATATTTTCAGGACTGTTTTCGTTGATTCAGGTTTTCGTCGCAATGGAGCCAAGCGAAACGGTCTATTTTGCAAATCCGGGGCCTGACGGCAAATTCAACACCGACTACTATTTCCACTGGGCTGATTTTAATAATGAGCCAATCAATGATTGGAAATATATTGCTTCCTCTCTTTTGTCAATTCCTATGGCACACCAATTGATTGGGTTTTATACAGTTGCCGACGAAACGGACGGAGTGCTGAAAGTGATGCGCAGCTATCAATACTATGCCGCCAGCGCAATTTCTGATAAGGTGTCAAAAACAAAATGGGACGGTAATCATCAGCTGGGCGGCTATATTTGGCATACAACAGGTTCAGGCAAAACGATGACAAGCTTTAAATCCGCACAGCTCATAGCGAACTCAAAAGATGCTGATAAAGTTATTTTTTTGATGGATAGAATTGAGCTTGGAACACAGTCGCTGAAAGAATACCGTGGATTTGCCGAAGAAAATGAATCGGTTCAGGCAACTGAAAACACGGGCATTTTGGTTACGAAGTTGAAAAGCGTTGACCCTGCAAATACATTAATCGTTACATCAATTCAAAAAATGAGTAATATTAAAGATGAAGAGGGCGGGCTAAATGCGCATGATATTGCGTTGATCAATTCAAAACGCATTGTGTTTATTGTTGATGAAGCGCACAGGTCTACTTTTGGCGATATGCTTATAGTAATAAAAGCTACATTCCCGAATGCTATTTTCTTTGGGTTTACAGGAACTCCGATTCACGAGGAAAATCAAAAGAAAATGAATACCACTTCAACAGTATTCGGCGATGAGTTGCACAGGTATAGCATAGCTGACGGTATCAAAGATAAAAATGTACTTGGATTTGACACTTATAAAGTATTGACCTTTAAGGATAAAGATGTTAGAAAAGCAGTTGCATTGGAAAAGGCAAAAGCAAAAAATGAAGCCGATGCAATAGCAGATAAAGCCAAAAGTGCAGTATATTATACATATATGAGTTCTTCAAAGGTAAAAATGGCAGGAGAGTATACCGATGGCGGAATTTATCTGAGCGGCATAGAAGATTATTTGCCAAATGTTCAATATGAAACCTTGGAGCATCAAAATAAGGTTGTAGAGGATATACTAGATAATTGGTTCACATTGAGCCACAATGGCAAATTTCACGCAATTTTTGCAACGAGCAGTATTCCCGAAGCAATCGAATATTACAGGTTGATAAAAAGCAAAAAGCCCGATTTGAAAATTACATGCCTGTTTGACCCCAATATTGATAATAATGGCGGAGTTGCGTTCAAGGAGGACGGGCTGGTAGAAATCATTGAGGATTATAATAGCCGATACGAACAGAGTTTCACCATCCCCACACATGCAATATTCAAGAAAGATATAGCATCAAGGCTTGCTCACAAAGACCAATACAAAATGATTGAGCGTACACCTGAAAAGCAGATTGACTTATTAATTGTAGTAGATCAAATGCTGACCGGATTTGATTCTAAATGGGTCAATACTTTGTATATGGACAAAATGCTGAAATATGAAAATATTATACAGGCATTTTCAAGAACCAACCGTTTATTCGGGCCAGACAAGCCTTTTGGAACAATTCGGTATTATAGAAAGCCGCACACAATGGAAAGAAACATTAACACCGCGGTAAAGCTATATTCAGGGGATAAGCCTATCGGGTTGTTTGCCCAGAAACTCGAATATAATTTGAAAAAGTTGAATTCTATCTTTGGCGACATTTTTGAGCTGTTCAATGGCTGCGGAATTGCAAGCTTTGAAAAATTACCGGAGGATCGTTCTGAACGGGGGAAATTTGCATCGCTGTTTAAAGAATTGAACGCTTATTTGGAAGCTGCAAAAATCCAAGGGTTTAACTGGAATGAATTAGAATACGAATTCGGTCACGGGCAAGGTACCCCTAAAGCAATAATCAAAATGGATTTTGACGAAAATACATATTTGATTTTAGCGCTTCGATATAAAGAGTTATTTGCTTCCGGAGGTGAAACCGGCAATCCTGCTGATATTCCTTTTGATCTTGTCGGGTATTTAACAGAAATAGATACAGGTTTAATTGACGCAGGTTATATGAATACACGCTTTGACAAATATCTCAAATTGATTCACCAAGACGGATCTGCTAAAGAACTGATAGACCAAGCGCTAAACGATTTGCACAAATCTTTTGCGGCACTAACGCAGGAAGAGCAAAAATATGCGAATATCTTTTTACACGACATTCAAAGAGGCGATGTGAACGTCGAGGATGGAAAAAATTTGCGAGATTATATTACAGAATACCAGTTCAAGGCGAAAGACGATCAAATTCACCGAATATCTGTCCTTCTTGGTTTAGATGAAAATAAGTTAAGGAACTTGATGAACTTAAAAGTAACAGAGGCAAATATTAACGAATTCGGACGCTTTGATGAATTAAAAAACTCCGTAAATAAAGCAAAATCCAAAGCCTATTTTGAAAAACTGGAAAAGTCAGTAATACCACAATTTAACATTAATATGAAAGTGGATGATATTCTCAGAAGATTTATAATCAATGGTGGTTTTGAGATTGAACTTCCCGAAGAAAATGCTTGAGCATATTGTTGAATACGAATATGTCCTATGTGTGGCTCTAGAGATATTGTTGCTATCTTATGGGGTATGCCCTGCCTACTATACAACATTTTACAAAATACATTGACATTTTGTAAAATGTTGTATATAATGACGATAGATTATTGTAACAATTACACTTTTGAGGAGCGATTTGGATATGAGAAAAATTATTAGCACGCTTTTATCGGTGTTTATATTCTTTGGCATAATTGGGTTCATGCCTATCTTTGAGGAAAAGGTAGAGGCGGTTACAAACGGGATTTATACATATACTATTTTAGATGATAAGGCAACCATTACAAGGTGCAGTACTTCAGCGAGCGGGGCAATTGAAATCCCGTCAACCTTGGATGGTTATTTGGTAACCGACATTGGATATAATGCGTTTTACGAATGCCATAATCTAACTACTGTAACCATACCAAAAAGCGTAACAGCCATTGGCAGTGGCGCATTTTGGAAGTGCACCAGCCTAAAGTCGGTCATCATACCAAGTAGTATAACAACTATTGGCAGTAGTGCGTTTAAGTATTGCAGCGGATTAACTTCAATAACCATACCAAGTAGTGTAACAATCATTGGCGATGATGCTTTTTGTTATTGCACTTGGCTAAATTCAGTCACCATACCAAACAGCGTAACAATAATTGGCGGTGGTGCATTTTATTATTGCTGCAGATTAACTTCAATAACAATACCAAACAGCGTAACGACTATTGGCAGTGGTGCGTTTTCATATTGTAGCGGCTTAACTTCAATAGCCGTACCAAACATTATAACGACCATTGGCAGTCGTGCGTTTGAATATTGCAGCGGCTTAACCTCAATAACCATACCAAACAGCGTAACAACCATTGGCAGTTATGCGTTCCAATATTGCAGCAAATTAACCGCAGTCAGCATATCAAGCAACGTAAGAAGAATTGAAGATGGGTTATTTTATTATTGCAGCAAATTAACCTCGGCAACCATACCAAATAATGTAACTTATCTTGGCAGCAATGCGTTTAAGTATTGCAGTAGCCTAACTTCAATAACAATACCAAACAGCGTATACTATATTGGCAGTAATGCGTTTGAACATTGCAGCGGATTAACTTCAATAACAATACCAAACAGCGTAAACTTTATTGCCAGTAATGCGTTTGCTTATTGCTCAAATCTTACCATCATCGGTGTGGCAGGTTCTTATGCCGAAACTTATGCGAATAATAACATTATAAGATTTGTGGCAACGGGTGTAGTAGGCTGCTATGTGGCTGTACAAGGTATCACCCTAAACCAAAACACTACCGCATTAACAGTCGGTCAGACTATTACCTTATCCCCTGTGTTTTCGCCGGCTAACGCAAGCATTATTGGTGGCACATGGAGTTCATCCAATCAATTTATTGCAACTGTGAGTAACGGAGCAGTAACGGCGCAATCCGCCGGAAGTGCCACCATAACCTATTCGTGCTTTACCGCCGACAGATACTTTAAGGCACAATGCGTTGTAACGGTGTCCTCCGCAGATTATTCCGGTCAAAAGGATGTCCTGCGCAAGCTGGCGTTGTCTCAATTTGTTTATAATCAAATTGACGATTCTGCCTATGCAGGGAAAACTGTCTCGGCATATCCTGCGGATAACAGCGCTATGTTTACCGCAAACGGCAAGGACGTCCCTTGGAGTGAATTTTATAGCGGCACGATAAGCAACCATAAAATAATAGCTTCATCTGATAATAATAACGATTTTATCAATTACATATCCAGCCATCTTTCAACACAAGACTTGCGTCAATTCAACTTTTTCAATAAAGCGGACGACATCAACGAATTAGCACACAATAATGGATTTTATGCCGCTGCCTTTCAGGACGAAAAGGGAAATATAATCATTGCCTACAGGGGCACGGATGATGCATTAAAAATAGGGCCGGATACATTATCGGATTTGGCAATAAGAAACAATTTAATGCCCTCACAGCTATTAAGCGCCAAATTATTTTATGATTATATAAAATCTAAGTATCCTTCCGCTGCCATTCAGGTTACCGGTCATTCTTTGGGTGGGGCATTGGCGGATTATGTATCAATGCTGTATAATATTCCTTCGATAAGCTTTAATTCACTTACGGGATTGATTATCAGTAATACCTATCTGAACCAAATGGATTATATAACAGCCTTTAACGGCTCTGACCCTGACGGGTGGAGATTCAAACGATTTTTAAATTCGGATGATTCGGATTATGCTCAAAAAAAATATGTTCTTCCTTTAAGTAAGTATACAAATAATTATATCATGCAGGGCAATGGGTATACGAATTCCATTTTCAGTTATTCACATATGCTGCAAAGTATGTTGAATTATAATAACGGAACATTCAGTATTATCAACGGCATAAACCTCACTCCTACAAATCAGCCATGGAAACAGGGTAATCTTTTTCTTGGCACAAGCGGCATTGATATAGTAAACCCTAATGTGTGCTATTTGCAGGGACAAACCTATTATACAGGCGCGGGGGATGATACATTTTACGATGCTTCGAAAAATGTCACCTTCTTTGCTATCGGGGCGGGAAACAAGACATTTAGCGGCGGCTGTGGCGATGATACATATGTTATTGACGCCAATTCGGTTACAAGTGTAACAATCAATGACCCTGCCGGTAATGATAAAATTTTATTAAGAGGCAGCGACACAATTTCAAATATAAGTATCGGTCAGCAACAGAATTATTACATTATTAACTTAGCGGAAAATATAATCAAAGTCGGTAAAAGCAGGGATAACAGTAATCCGGTGATTGTGCAGGATTTTTCCGGAAACACCACGCCGGTCGAGGTGAATTCAAAAGAGCAATCGCTGAGCTTGAATTTAGATAACAAACTGAATTTGCTGCAAAGCGCATCGCCCGCTTACACATTAAAGGATATCCACATTAACGGAATTATCACCGTTAATGTCTATGATTCCACAGGGACGCAATTGCTTGGGACATATTCCAACACATCAAATAAGGTTGAAATGGCGGATTACGGTTATTTTTATTCAACCAATGACACAAACGGAAAATCTATGGATATAGACCTGATAAACGGTAATTACATCCTGAAGGTTACAAGCGGCGGAACGGTGGATTTCAGCGTGTACGACCTTGGAGCGGACGTGGGTCAGACCTCTGTGTATCAGCAAAACGGCATAGATTTAAGCGGCGGCTCACAGCTTGTGATTAACAGTGATTTTGCAACCGCGGTCAATAAATTCAGCGTTAATAACGGCGGGGTTATAATGCCGCTAAACGCAACGCAATATAATAACGCGCAGCAGGTTACAATTAACAAGACAGATATGACAATTGCGGCAGGGATGTACGGCGCCGCCTCCGCAACTGTGTCGCCGGTCAATGTGACCAATAGCGCCGTTACTTGGTCGATAATTCAGCCTGACGGCACTTCAACAGCGTCGGTTGTAACCAATAGCGACGGAACGGCAATGGTTTACGCTTTAAATGCCGGAACTGCCGCACTTCGTGCAACTGCGAAGGACGGCAGCGGCGTTTATGCCGAAATCCCAATTACCGTCACACAGGCAGACGCACCGATTATCACCGCAACGGCAGATGGTGCAAGTTACACATCTGACACCTTTACATCTGCAAGCGCCGTTACCGTATCCGCTTCCATTCCGAGCGGCTTTGATACTTTGTATTTAGGGCTTAACGGCAGCATCGCACAGGGAACAAGCACAACGATTACCAATGAGGGCAGGACGGATGTATCGGCGTACGCGGTGAACAGCGCAACCGGTGAAATGACCAAAACCGCTGACTGTATCGTTAAAATTGACCGTACAGCCCCTGTCATAAATGGCATTGCCCAAGGGCAGGCGTATTATATTGACAGATTTGTTACGGTGAGCAGCGCTTTCATTAACAATGTGACGGTAGATCAAACCGCATCATTCACACAGGATGAACTATATAGCGGTAAGTGGTTTTCACAACCCGGGAGCTATTCATTAACCGCCACCGACATGGTTTATAACCAGACAACGACTGCCTTTACAATAATGCCATTACCGTCCATCACCGCTTTGACACAAGACGATTTAGCTATCGTTCAAAGCATCAGGACTGAATTTGAGCAGCAGAAGAATGCCCTGCCAACGGATAGAGCTGCTTATTTTGAAGAAAAGATTTCAGCTTTGGAGGCAAAAATAACTGATTTGTTGACCGGTTCCGAATTTTCATACGGCATTAGCGGAATAACGGTTAATGCAGGAAACATTACTGTCAACACAGCAAACTATAACGGCGAAACAGCTAATCTGCCGATTATGTTTGTGGGATTATATGACGCCCAAAACAGGCTTATAAAGGTGTTTAAGCGGAATGTGGCTGCCAGTACCGATATATATTCTATTGATACCGAAATACCTGTGGCAATGACTAAAGTCAGGGTATTCTTATGGAATAGCTTAGAGGGCATACAACCGATGGCGAGGGTTAAAGAGTATGTGAATTGATCTCCGTCCAATCCTTGAATCTGGATACAATTTCTGTCGGCTTTAAAGTGGTAAGACAGGGGTCGGTTCTGTGTAATAAATGATTAGTATGATATTGTATAGCCAATACTAAGACATAAAACCAACCCCCTGTCTTTCAATTACATATATTCATGATAATGATACAATAATAAAAAATAAAATAAGGGGGTATTTTACAATGAAAACAAAAATCTTAGGGCTTGTTTTAGCGATGATGATGGTGCTTGGGTGCGTGCCTGTTTTGGCCGGCGGAGGGCCAGGGTTTCAGGTGGTAGGGCCGCTTTCGGAAGGGCTTATACTGGTGGTTAAAGATGAAGGAGTTAGTCAATTTTGGGGCCTTGTTGACAAAAGCGGCAATGTGGTGATTCCAATTATTTATGACAATGCATATTCTTTTTCGGAAGGGCTTGCATCGGTGGAAAAAGACGGGAAATACGGGTATATTGACAAAAGCGGCAATGTGGTGCTTCCGCTGATTTACGATTACGCAGGCTCTTTTTTAGATGGAATAGCATCGGTGAAAAAAGACGGAAAATGTAGCTTTGTTGACAAAAGCGGCAATGTGGTGCTTCCGCTGATTTATGACGAAGCATACACCTTCGCGGATGGGCTTGCGGCGGTGCAAAAAGATGGGAAATGCGGTTTTATCGACAAAAGCGGCACTGTGGTGATTCCGCTGATTTATGATGCTGCATACTCTTTTGTAGATGGGCTCAGCTTGGTGGCACAAGACGATAAATATGGATTTATTGACAAAAGCGGGTCTGTGGTCATTCCACTTGCTTATGATTATGTCGAATCTTTTTCGGAAGGGCTTGCGAGGGCGAAGAAAGAAGGCAAGTGCGGCTTTATCGATAAAAGTGGTACTGTGGTGATTCCGCTGATTTATGATGATGGTGACATATTGAGCTTTTCGGAAGGGCTTGCGTGGGCGAGGAAAGACGGCAAGTGCGGCTTTATCGACACAAGCGGTACTGTGGTGATTCCGCTGATTTATGATGGTGCATACTCTTTTGCAGATGGGCTCAGCTTGGTGCGGCAAGACGATAAATATGGCTTTATTGAAAAAAGCGGGACTGTTGTCATTTCGCTTGCTTATAATTATGCCGACTCTTTTTCGGAAGGGCTTGCGAGGGTGAAGAAAGACGGCAAGTGGGGCTTTATCGACAAAAGTGGTACGGAGGTGATTCCGTTTATTTATGATGATGCCTATTCTTTTTCAGATGGGCTTGCGCCAGTGAACCAAGACGGGAATTGGAGCCTGATCACCAATCCGCTCACTGCCATCAAAGTTACATTAAACGGCAACGCCATCGCTTTTGACCAGCCGCCGGTGATTGTAAACGACAGAACGCTGGTGCCCATGCGGGCGATTTTCGAAGCGCTGGGCGCACAGGTGGACTGGGACGTGGACACCCAAACAGCAAACGCCACCAAGGACAGCACCACCATTTCCGTTACAATCGGCAGTGCCCAGGCGACAGTCAACGGCGAAAGCAAAACGCTGGATGTGCCTGCCCAGATTACCAATGACAGAACCATGGTACCGGTGCGGTTTATTTCGGAGAGTCTGGGCTGCAAGGTGGAGTGGGATGCACAGAATAATACGGTTGTCATTACGGATTGACTAGGGGGTGCAAGAGGTTAAGCTGCCGGAACAAGATGGTTATCCCTGCGACACTGACCTGGCATTGCGACAATCACTGACTTTGAGGAAGTAATGAAATTTCGTCACCACTTCGGATCGATTTGGATCAAAGTGGTGAACGAACAAGAAAATATTAAAATCGAAACATAAAATTAAGGAGGAAAATTCAAAATGGGCAAACGATTTATCTCAATGGCGGTTGTGATGACGCTGCTTCTTTGTGTTACAGGTGCAAATGCTGCAGGTTCGGTTACGGCTACACCAACTTCGTCAACCGTTCTTGTGGACGGCGTAACTAAATCATTCGACGCTTATACTATCAACGATAACAATTATTTTAAACTCCGCGACCTGGCGTATGTGTTAAATGGTACATCTAAACAATTTGCTGTAGGTTGGAACGGAGCGACAAACGCCATATCCTTAACAAGCGGGCAACCCTATGTTGCCGTTGGCGGTGAAATGGAAAGCAAGAGGAGCGGCGAGAAACCAGCGGAGTCTACCACATCAAAAGTTACATTAGATGAAAAAGAGGTATCGTTCACCGCTTATAGCATGGAGGGTAATAACTATTTCAAACTGCGTGATATCGGTGCGGCGTATGATTTTTCCGTGGAGTGGGACGGCAAGAACAGTGTGATTGTAATTGACACAAACAAGGGATACAGCCCACCTGATTCAAAAATCGTTGTTGATTCGACATTGCTGTCAAGGTATGGAATATCCTACGGAGAGTTAAAACAATTGCTCGGTCAAGCCAATCCGGAATTTGAAACAAATTCTAAATATGCTGTGTCAGATTCTCAATCCGTCGTATGGTACTATTTTGCCGGCGAAAATTGGACAGTACAAGATAGTGACTTCTGTTACAAAATACAAGCCCCACTTGGAATTATCGCATCTGGCATTGACGGGCAGATGTCAATAGAAGCATTTACAAAAAATCTTGCAAGCTATAGTGGTGACGCTTCTTACCAAATAAAACAGGGAGCAGGAACCGCCGCCTATATTTCCGACAGATATGCGGAAGTCCATTTTAGCGGTAATGACGGAAGCGGTCAAGAGGGAGCGGGTTTTGGCGCGGCTCTCTATATTGAGTTATCCAGTAATGATACGGTATCACCGGATTCCTTGACTTGGCTTCGAATAATTGCAGGGTAACAAAATGTGAGTCTTGTCATGTGCAAAATAGGATTAACCTAAATGGGTCTTCCAACCTTTAAGGTGTGATGACAAAAAAATGACTGAGCATTATGCTGGATACCCCCCCGAAAATTTTGGGTGGCAAAACCGTTGATTGCCAATGCCAAAAATACTCAAACAGATGGATTGAGTGTTGGTTCGTTCTATCTGAAAAAGTTGTTGATGGTCACGATGGTGATGTAGTATTTGATTCTGTCGAAGTAAAAGGTAGTACGTTTGAATTTAGATTGCCAATTATGTTGTAGTTTATGACTTTCGTTATGATCCGACACCTTTGTCATATATGGATAAGTGCAATTTAGGGACGGCAGGTTTAGCGAAAACGTATAGTATTTATCGTAAAGGGTTAAATTTGTCATTGAAGTGGTTGATTTTAATAGCACGGCGACATTTGAAGAGTAGCAAAATAAGGCTTTCAAAGTCTAGAAGAAATATTTTGCAGTAAAAGGAGGAAAAGAAAATGATAAATAAATTATTAGGGTTAATACTGGTAATATTGCTAAGCTTATCTTGGTTACACACATCTTGGGTGTACGCTGCTCTCCAAGAACCGCTTAACCAAGATGTTGCGAATGCATATATAAAAGTATTGAAAGACAACCAAACTCAAATAAAAGATTATACTTGGCATGACCCTGAATCAGGCGAAAGGTTTAGCGGTGGGCAAATCACAGTTGCGAATATTTGTGGAGATAGTACGCCAGAGCTAATTTATATAAGAAGTGGGGAAACCGATCAGTATTTTGGTCAAAGCAGAGATCAGTTATGTGTATGGTCTTATGACGGGTCTTCTCAACTGTTGTTATCAACTGATTTTGTTGCTATTGGTGCAGTGCATTTCTATGGCGTTTTTACTACTTCCGATGGTGCATTTTATACCTACGAAAAAGAAGGACAGAGCGTAGACCTTACACATAGATTTACAAAACACACTTTGCAATCCGGTAAACTTTTAGTAAACGAGATTGTTGAGCGCAAACCTTACGGAAATGGTAATTATCAATACGCCTACAATGGAAGTAGTATATCAAAAAGCAAATATGAAGAAATGATATGGAATATAATTTCTAAAACCGATGTTATTCTGTTGCAAAACTATATTTACAACAAATATACAAATAACTCACCAAATTGGGAAAATCAAGTTGAACCGCGGTGGGGAGATGTTTTGCCGATTAAAGATGTAGCAATGACTTATGATGAAGCGATTACTTACCTATCGTCACTAAAAGCAACGCCTATATCCTCCACCATTCTGATGGACGGCAAAAAAACAGCTCTTGATGCATACGAAATAAAGGGCAACAACTATTTTAAGCTTCGGGATTTGGCATCAGCCTTAAACGGTGGAAAAAAACAGTTTTCGGTTGGTTGGGACAATATAAGCAATGCAATATCCGTAATAATTGGAAAACATTATACCGCTGTAGGGGGAGAGATGAAGAGAAATGAGCAAGGCAACGAGAGGGCACTTCCCACAACATCAAAAATTATGATTAATGGGAAGAATGCGACACTCACTGCCTACAATATTAAAGACAATAACTACTTCAAGCTCCGTGACATTGCGGCAGCATTAAATTTTGGTGTAACCTGGGACGGAGCGCAAAATACAATTGGGATCGATACAAATAAAGGATATACAGGGGCTGTAGAGAAGTGATTCGTCACAGGTTATTAAACACCCATCTATAGTATAAATATCAGTAACCACGGGCTGTTCAGGGGTTTTAATAACAAAACTTTTGACAGTACCAATTAAATAGAGAGAGGTGTAGTAAATGAAAAGAGTTTTGAAGTTTTTTCTAATCACTATATTATTGATATTAATGGTAACAGCTTGTTCGTCGACTGTAAGTAAACCCAGTTCGATAGCAGGAAGTCCCAACGCACAAGCCACTGTCAAATCGAGCTCAACAGCAAATAATTCATCTACAACAGCAAACACAAATTTAAAAGTAGGCGACTATGTCCAGATGGGCAGCTACTATGACGAGCCTATCCTATGGCGGTGTGCTGATATTGACGAAAATGGTTCGCTTATGTTTTCGGATAAGATACTTGCCATCAAGCCAATTGATGCAGCAGGTAATCACACATATGTTGACGGCACTCCCCAAGCAGATACTGATGGCTGGCGTACAAACAACGGCTCTAACCTATGGGAGACCTCTGATATACGTAGCTGGCTAAACTCAACCGCTACAGCGGGAAATGTAAACTGGCTGGATTGTTGCCCACCTACATCAGATAAGATATATAATGGCTATAATGCCTATGCAACAGAAAAGGGCTTTATAGCAGATGGTAATTTCACTTTTAGAGAAAGAAATGCCATAAAGACGGTTACACAAAAATCTCTTTTGAATTATAAAGACAAAGGTATGGCAACTAACGGCACTACAGAGTATATTTTGGGCGACAATATTTCATCCGTACAAAACTATGATACAGCATATGCGCATAATGTAACTGATAAAATATTTCTGCTTGATGTCAAGCAGGTAAATAAAGTGTATGAGAATTTAGGGGCAAGCTACTACATAGGAAAACCAACGCAAAAGGCTGTTGATAACTCGGGGTATAAAAATTACACGTTGGCAGCAGATATGCATTGGCATTATGCGCTCCGTTCCCCCTGTGCCAAAGCCACCTATTCTGATTTGGTCAGTTATGTCAACGCGAGTGGCTATTTCGGCTACCTTAGTGTCAACGTCTACGATTTCGGTATTCGACCCGCTTTCTACATAAATCTGTCATCTGTAAACTATAAATCTGGAAATGGCTCGGCTGGTGCGCCGTATTTGTTGGGAAACTGAAAACAAATTTGTTTGGAGTCAAAGAAAAAAATAGTTTGAACTGATATGAAACTCATGATATCAAATATATAGTAACAGGAGGATAACAATGAAAAATAGACTAATTAGCAGGATTATTGCAATTACAATGTTACTAATGATAACATCGGTTGGTATGATAGAAGCGAATGCAGCATCATGGCTTTGGCCAGTAACAAACGGGAAATTAGGTACGCCGTTTAGCGATGCACATGGTGGAATCGATATTAACGATGTGCCTGCCGGAACTCCTGTTATGGCAGCTGCTTCTGGTACCGTTACTTGTGTAAATGATTATCAAACGGCTCCTAATGACAAATGCCCAATATGTGATGCAACTGGTGGAGGAAAACACGTAGAAATTAGCCATGGAGGTAATATATATTCAAGTTATAGTCATTTAAGTGGCACTAACGTGTCTTTGGGTAGCACAGTTACACAGGGGCAAATAATCGGTTATATTGGAGATACCGGTAATTCGTATGGTCCACATTTACATTTTGCTATATCCTATGCAACCGGAGGTCATTTATGGTGGCAGTGCACTTTGAAAAATCCATTGGATTATGTTTCGCCAACTGGTCAAACATCTGCCATAGTGCTTACAAATACAGGAGCAAGTAATATTAGTAATAATAACGCAAAAATCAGTGCCAAGCTTTCTCCACTTTCATATGTTACAACATGTGGTTTTTATATAGGAAATTCAGAGAATTCTTTAGCCAAGGTGACAGAAACAGTCAATACAAATGTTGAACATATTTGGTATGACTTAGTTGAATATGGAAAAACATTAAGTCCTGGCACCACATATTTTTATAAACTGTATACTGTGGTAAATGGGGTAGAATGTCAAAGTGCTATATCTTCATTTACAACAACTGGTCAAACATCTGCCATAGTGCTTACAAATACAGGAGCAAGTAATATTAGTAATATTAACGCAAAAATCAGTGCCAAGCTTCCTTCACTTTCATATGTTACAACATGTGGTTTTTATATAGGAAATTCAGAGAATTCTTTAGCCAAGGTGACGGAAACAGTCAATACAAATGTTGAGTATATTTGGTATGACTTAGTTGAATATGGGAAAACATTAAGCCCCGGTACCACATATTATTATAAGCTGTATACAGTGGTAAATGGGGTGGAATGTCAAAGTTCTATATCTTCTTTTACAACAACAGGCCAAATAATAGTGCCAAAGCCTGGAGCACCAACACTTATCGTACCAGAAAGCAATAAATCATCAGAGAATGTACTGTTTTCTTGGGCAGTAACTTCTGATACAACTCAATACGATTTAAGAATATTCCAAAATGGCGTCAATATTAAAACGGAATTTTCTATAATTGGTACAAATTATTCAATCAAGCTACCGGCAGGGAGCTACTCTGCATTTCTTTGCTCTGTTAATGCAAATTATCCAGAATGGTGGACAAAAGGAAATGAAGTAAAGTTTTCTGTAAAAACAGCAGATTATATTCCTGAGAAAACAGTTGCTCCAACAATAAAAGCAACATCTAGAACAAATTCAATCAAGATCATATGGAATAAAGACACCAATTCAGGCAACATAGGTTATAATCTCTATAGAGCTACTTCGTCCGGTGGATATTCTTCAACTCCGCTGACTGATTTCGTAATAACAGATACAACATATACTGATTTAAATGTAAAAAGCGGAAAAACCTATTATTACATATTAAAGTCAGTATATAATGACAATAACATAGGGGCAGCATCAAATGAAGTTTCTGCTACACTTAGCGGCAGTATTGCGGGAAAAAATACCATTGTTCTTCAGATTGGGAACGCGTATATGGAGGTTAACGGGGCACGCAAGGAAATAGACCCTGGCAAGGGCACAATGCCTATATTACATTTCGGTAGGACAGTACTCCCTATAAGGGCTGTTGTTGAAGCTATAGGTGGTATAATAGGATGGGATGGAAATGAAAGCAAAGTTACCATCACAGCAAGAGGAACTGTCGTTGAGCTATGGATTGATTCTAACACTATCAGTGTTAATGGTATAAATAAGGAAATAGATGTAGCTCCAACTGTTATTAATGACAGAACTATGGTTCCTATTCGTTTTGTGACCGAAAATTTGAATTGCACATTAAATTGGGACGAAACATCACAAAGGGTTACAATAAATTATTAAGATGTATTAAGACACAAAGACATCAAACTGTCACCGTGTCTTATAAGGAATTATTATTATAAGAATGGGAAATTATATTTTGCATTTTTATTCAATGGTTCTTTGGAAAATAGGTTTTATTTTTATAACGAAATTATGTTCAGGTGGATAGATGAAACACTGCTTATGAAGTTTATTATGAAATAATACATGAAGCGGGAACAATAGTTGGGTGCTCAAATGTACGATTTATAAAGAAAGGATGTCAACTTATGATAAAGCCTTTTAATGAAATAAATAGCAAATGAAAAATGATTTTGATTTACATATTGAGTTTTACTATTTCTTTAGCGGGTTGTATTTTTTACTTCAACACAGGTTCAAGATTAGCTAATAATCTTGTTACACAAGGTGAACAAGAGTTAAACAAACAAAATTACAACCAAGCAGTTTTGGACTTCGAGAAAGATATTAAAACAGACAGGAAAACAACAAAAGCATATGTTGGTCTTTCAAATGCATATATTTTTTTAGGTGATATGCAAAAAGCTGAACAAGTTTTAGATAGCGGACTAAAATCTGTGGATAACCAGGGCTTAATTTATATAACCCTTTCAAATTTGTACGAAAATGACGGGAATTATGAAAAAGAAATCCAAATACTGAAGGATGGAATATTACTGCTAAAATTAGATTCTCTCCAAAAACAACTTGATAAAGTTTATTTGAAAATCAATATTTGCGGCAACACACCAGAAAATCTGGCAAACTTAGGTCTTTTGGTAGGGCAGGGTGAATGGATTTATTATATTGATATTGATGTCAGTCAAATTAATTACTCTAAGGCTGATGATAATTCAGCACTTTTTAAGATTAAAACAGATGGTACCGGGAAAAAAATATTGAAAAAAAGTTTCAATGCAACTTCATTGAATGTAGTAGGAAATTGGATTTATTATTTGAAATATGCTATTTCTCAAAATTATTACCTGTACAAAATTCAAACAGACGGATCATTGGATACTAAATTGCTTGATGACTATGTAAGTAATATTGTTGTAGTTGGAGATTTTATTTATTATACAGCAGATAATGGTAATATTTATAAAATGTATACGGATGGAACAAGAATCACTAAACTTAACAATGTAGTTTCAAGTTATATAAATATTTTTGGGGACTGGATATATTATTTTTCTTCAGAAATGGATAGTAATTATAAATGGCATAATACCTATAATAGAATGCGTACAGATGGGACCGATAATCAAGAAATTATAAGTACTAAAACTATAGGAAAAGAAATTCAAATGTGTGGTCAATTGTCTTGTATAACTGTAATTGGAGAGTGGATTTATTATATCTGAAGTGTACCCCTGAAGTGTACCTGAAGTGTACCCCGTTGGGCGGATAATTAAATATATCTCATTATTAGTTTATAGAAATAATGGTGAATACATACAAGCAAAATTAACCTTTTATAGATAGGGTTAAAAGCTCAGATATATAATAAAATGTAACCCCCTTTCGCAAAATGTAACTCAAAAAAAATTATGTAACCCCCTCGGCATAGAATAATTAAATTGTATTAAAAACCGTGCTATTAGACATGATGAATAGGCTAAAATATTAATACAATTTAACGGAATTCAAACAATTTAGCAGAAGTAAAATACTGCTAAATTGTATTAAAATCGGGTGTCATAGACATAAGCGTATACAATGCTTAATACACAGAAATAAGCCTTATTATAAGGCTTATTTCTGTTATATAGAGATTTTTTTGGGATCAAAATGATCCTTTTAAATAGGTCTCGGGAAAATTCATGCACCGAAAGTCAAAATCGTGCACCCCCCGAAACGTGGAAAGATGAACATGCCCTCGTGGGTACTGCTCCCCGTGAGCTTTACAATAAAAATGAACACTTATCGGTATCTTGGAGCAAATAATTTAGATACAACGCATTATTTTTACATTTACCGGTAATGCCTAGTGCGGATATACTCTGGGGTGAATGGCGGTAATAACCGCCAGAGGGGCAAAGCCCCATATGCACTAACTTAATATTGACTTTTGCCTATGTTTATGATATAATATAAATATAGGGGGGAGTATCATGGTAAGTGTAGCGCGATTGATAAAAGAAATGCCTGAAGGATATGAAAAAGCTTGTTTTGAAGAAAAGGCCATTCAAAGAAAACGTGGAATAACCAATCCTGATGATTTAATGATGCTTTCATTGTTTCATTTACTGAATGGCTGTTCTCTTGTGGAAATAAGCACAATCGCAAGTTTAGCAAAGCTTGGCGAGGTAAGTGATGTTGCGTTTATGAAACGTTTCGAAAACTGCAATAGTTGGTTTAAGCATATCATATCAGATTTAGTAACAGGCGGAGCCATCACATATCGCAAACCAGAATGGCTGAAAAATTATCGAGTGATCGCTGTTGATGCTTCGGATGTAACGGAAAAAGGGCGTTCCGGCAGAGTTTATCGTTTGCATTTTGCTTTAGATTTATTTAAAATGGAAAGTCTGCAATATAAAATCACTACCCAAAAAGAGGGCGAAACTCTGCGTAATTTTAAAATTGAACCGAATGATTTAGTTATTGGAGACAGGATTTACGGGAGTCTTAACGGAATAGATAATTGCCTGAATAATAGCGGAAATTTTATATTAAGGTTAAGAAAAAATAGTTTTAAACTATATAATTCTGATGGCAAAGTGATTGATTTACTTGAGAATTTAAAACTTCTTAGTGATGATGACGCGTTAAATTTAAATGTTTTTGCAGCTTATGGAAAAAATAAAAAAATCCCTTTGAGAATATGTGCAAAACATAAAACAACCGATGCTATAGCCCGGACACAAAAGAAATTACATCGTAAGGAGAGCAGGAAACAGACCAAATTTTCGGATGATATAAAAGAGTTCAATGAATATATTGTTCTCGTCACTGCTTTGCCTGATTCGATTAAGGCTGAACAAATTTTAGAACTCTATCGTTTTCGTTGGCAAGTAGAAATATATTTTAAACGATTAAAAACAATCATGGACTTCGGGGAACTTCCCAAGAGGCGTCCTGAAAGCGTGATGGCATGGCTAAATGGAAAACTCATGATTGCTTTGCTTATCGAAAAAATGATAAGCAAAACAGATTTTTCCCCCTCAGGAGAATGGGACGCGAAGTATATGGCGTGAAACTAAGTTATTATATCTGCTATTAGTAACGGGTTTTACGGATATCAATGAGGTGATCAACCATTTTTCGTTGCTTTCAAGACGACTTTGCGTGGAAAAAAGACAAAAAATCCGAAAACTTCAAATGAATATAAATT
>Ga0209373_10001102_pt1 | contig 34619 bp, 28 predicted proteins | sample Higcelweek5metaG_FD_187173 | JGI IMG/M metagenome (GOLD analysis project Ga0209373, IMG submission 187173) | Freshwater pond sediment microbial communities from the University of Edinburgh, under environmental carbon perturbations - High... | ecosystem: Environmental > Aquatic > Freshwater >... | reverse complement strand
GCTTTTTCAACAAACTCAAGAACTGGCGTCGGATCTCTACCCGATACGACAAGACAGCAGATTCATTTCTCGGCTTTGTATGTCTCGTATCTGCCAAACTATGGATACCCTTTGTCAACAGAACCTAGAGCAGCGCGCGTTAAATCGGACGCGGGCACGCTGCTCTAAGCTTTTGTTCTGTCGCATTGTTTATGCGAAAACCGGTTCCCACTTTTCGCACAATGCTCTACCGTTATGTCAGCCGATCATGCTGACCTGTTCCAGCCAGGGGGTCAGCTCCGTATAGGCCCGCTTGCTGTAGGACTTCTTGCGATCACGCCCCTTCAGGCGCCGACCACGCTCGTCACGTTCTACCGGTGGCTCGGGGAACAGGCCAAAGTTGACATTCATCGGCTGATAGGTCTCGGCCTCGGCCCCGCCAGTGATATGCGACAGGATCGCCCCCAGCGCAGTGGTGTTCGGCGGAGACGCAAGGTCCCGGCCCAGCACTTCCGCAGCGGTAAACAGGCCAGCCATCAGACCAACAGCGGTGCTCTCCACATAGCCTTCGCAGCCGGTCACCTGTCCGGCAAAGCGGATATGCGGCAAGGCTTTCAGGCGGAGCTGCTGGTCCAGCAGGCGAGGGCTGTTCAGGAAGGTATTGCGGTGAATCCCGCCCAGCCGGGCAAATTCGGCATTTTCCAGTCCGGGAATCATGCGGAAAATGCGGCTCTGCTCGCCGTGCTTCAGCTTGGTCTGAAAGCCGACAATGTTATACAGGGTTCCCAAGGTGTTATCCTGCCGCAGCTGGATAATGGCATGGGGCTTGACCGTCGGATTGTGCGGGTTGGTCAGGCCAACCGGTTTCATCGGACCATAGGCCAGCGTCTGGCGGCCACGCTCGGCCATCACTTCGATCGGCAGGCAGCCTTCAAAATAAGGCGTGTCCTTTTCCCATTCCTTGAATTCGGTCTTTTCGGCGGCCAGCAAAGCATCAAGGAACGCCTCGTATTCGTCCTTGGTCATCGGGCAATTGATGTAGTCGGTCCCGGTGCCCTTGTCATAGCGTGACTGGAACCAGGCCTTGGAAAAGTCGATGCTGTCCTTGTAAACGATCGGAGCAATCGCATCAAAGAAGGCCAGGCTGTCTTCGGCGGTTGCCTGCCGGATGCTTTCAGCCAACGGTGCAGAGGTCAGCGGGCCGGTGGCAATGATGGTCGGGCCCCAGTCGGCAGAGGGCAGGGTGGTCAGCTCTTCGCGGATGATGGTAATCAGTGGGTGGTCGTGCAGAGTGGTGGTGACGGCCTGCGAGAATGCCTCGCGGTCAACCGCCAGCGCGCCACCGGCAGGGACGGCGGTGGCATCGGCGGTGCGCAGGATCAGCGAGCCAGCGCGGCGCAATTCCTGATGCAGCAGGCCAACCGCATTGTATTCCGCATCATCGGAACGCAGGGAATTGGAGCAAACGAGCTCTGCTAGTCCATCGGTCTGATGGGCCTCGGTCCGCTTCACCGGCCGCATTTCGTGCAGGATCACCGGGATACCGCGTTCAGCCAACTGCCAGGCGGCTTCGCTGCCAGCAAGGCCGCCACCGACCACATGCAGGGGGGAAGAGGGAGAAGAGGGGCTCGTCATTTGCACTGCCTTATGAAAGTGGGTTTCTGGCAATTGCGGCCAGAGTCATTTATAAGGTTGGTCTAATGTTGATGCGCGCAAACCGAGGAACCCTCTGCATGCCAACCGATCCAAACCTTGAACATCTGTTCATTAGTGTTGCTGTCGCCGTCGCTGCCCTGCTGGTGATCAGAACCCTGTCCAGGCTTCTGTCCGGGGTTCCGTTCGTTAGCCCTCAGACTGTCCAGCAGGCGTTAACCTCTGCCGTCTCAGACTGTCTCATTCTCGATGTCCGGCAACCGGCGGAGTTTAACGATGCGCTGGGGCATATCAAGGGGGCAATTAACATCCCGCTGGGAGATATCCCGGCTCGACTGGCCGAGGTCCGCGCTCAGTTGCAAAACCATGCGCATGTGCCGGTCTATGTGGTGTGCCGTTCAGGGGCGCGGGCGACGTCGGCAGCAAAGATGCTGAAAAAGGCTGGCCTGGAGAATGTTGCAGTGATGAGCGGTGGAATGGTCCGCTGGAAGCGGGCAGGCTTGGCGACAGCGTAACGCGCCAGCCTTCGGAGCCGGAATTTTGGGCCCTTAAAACAGCGGTACTGCCTTCAGGCAGTACCGCTGTTTTTTGTTCTGTTGATCAATGCAGGCGCCAGCAAGATCGTCAAGGGCTGAAAATAGAGGTCGATAAACCTATAAATGGCAGATATCAGGCTATTTTTAAGATATAAAGCTTAGGAATTTAAGCCTAGGCTTTATATCCTCAACACTCTGCCTTATATGCCAGATGTCGCATAATCTATATTATGTATATTATGTCCATATGGGGTATATGAAATATGTCGTCCTTTTAACGTATCATATTTTACATGATTCTTTTGGTTTTTGCGTTATGCGACATCAATCACCATACCATCATAGGCAGGTTCAACCCCGGTCGGCAAAGACCGTCGCAATGTCTGATAATCCAGACCCGGCCCCATATGGGTCAAAATTGCCTGCTTGGGACGGATGCGTTCAATCCACTCCAGCGCCAGCCCCACATGGGCATGGGTGACGTGTGGCGTGTCGGTCAGGGTTCCAATGATCCACAGGTCTACGCCGTGCAGCTTATCGAACGCTTGCTCGGACAGACGGATCACATCTGTCGTATAGGCCATCTGCCCAAAGCGGAAGCCGGTTGTCTCGCTCCATCCATGGTCCTGCGTCCAACTGGAAACCGGCACCGGCCCGATATGGAAATCATCCTGTGTCACATTCGGAACCAGCCAGGGCCGAAAGATCGGTTGCCCCTGCTCTATTCCCAAAAAGCAGTACCCGAACCGTTCATGCAATGATCCAAGGGTATGGTGACTCGCCCAGCACGGGATTGCCCGCCCCATGGCCCGGTTGACCTCGCGCAGTTCGTCCATGCCATGGGTATGGTCGGCATGCTCGTGGGTAAAGACCACCGCATCCAGATGCCGGACATCGGCCCGCAGCAATTGTTCACGCAAATCAGGGCTGGTATCGACCAGAATACGGGTCAGAGCCTCCCCTGCCCCATCCTCGACCAGAATGGAGGGTCGTAAGCGGCGATTCCGTGGCTCCTCGGGGTCACACCGCCCCCACCCCGCGCTGACCATGGGAACCCCGCCAGCACCGCCACAGCCCAGAATGGTGATCCGCATTGCCGGCAGCCTCCACAATCAAGTTGACCGTCACGTATACGACCATTGGTGGAAAAGAATGGGCTATCGCCCAACCCCATTCGGGGCCTGAGGCCCCGAACCCCCATTTTTTTTCTTTTCTGATCAAAGAAATGGGGTCTGGGGCCGACTGGCCCCAGCGAGGTGTGGAGCAGCGCTCCACGTCCCTGTTTCCCACTTTCGCACAATGCTCTAAAACGGCGATGGAACCTTTTTGAACAGCGTAAAGAAATTCCGGCTGGTCGCCTCGGCAAACGCCTGTTCGCTCAATCCCAGTTCCTTGGCAAGACAGGCTGCGGTATGGCGGGTAAAGGCCGGTTCGTTACGCTTGCCCCGGTGCGGGATGGGCGCCAGATACGGGGCATCGGTTTCCACCAGCAGACGATCAAGAGGCAGCGTCCGGGCGCTGTCCCGGATTTCTTCGGCCTTTTTGAAGGTCGCAATCCCCGAGAACGAGATATACATCCCGTGCTCCACCGCCCGTTCTGCCACCTGATGGCTGCTGCTGAAACAGTGGATCAGGCCGGGGAAAGCCCCCTTCTCCATCTCGTCATCCAGAATGCGCAGGGTGTCGTCATCGGCATTGCGCGTATGGATGATGATCGGCAACCGGGCCGTCCGTGCCGCCGCGATGTGAGCGCGAAAGCTGCGTTCCTGCTCGGCCCGCGGACTATGCTCGTAATAAAAATCCAGCCCGGTTTCGCCAAAGCCGACCACCTTCGGATGCTCGGCCAGACGCATCAGGGTTTCGGCATCCACCTCTGGCTCGTTGGCCGCCTCATGCGGGTGAATGCCGACCGTGCAATAGACCTCGGGATAGGCCTCGGCCACTGCCCTCACCTGCTCGAACTTGCTGAGGTGGGTACAGATGGTCAGCATCATCTGTACCCCGGCATCACGCGAACGAGCGATCACATCGTCCAGCTCGGCAGCGAAATCGGGGAAATCGAGATGGCAGTGGCTATCAACCAGAAACATGAGCTTAGGCACCCGGACTTTCTTCAACATAGCGCGGGAACACGCCCTGCGGCTTGGGCAGTGCGGTTCCGGCCTTCAGAGCCCCCGCCTCGCCCCAGAACTCGAACGACCGCTGATCAGCGGGAACCGCCAGCTGGTCCAGCATCAGACCGGCCGAGGTCGGCACCACCGTCTGCATCAGCAAGGCCACATGGCGCACGGTTTCCATCAACACCCACAGAACGGTTCCCATCCGGTCAATGTCGGTCTTGCGTAGCGCCCATGGTGCCTGATGATCGACATAGGCATTGGCGGCACGCACCACCACCCAGATGCTTTCCAGAGCATCATGGAACGCCTGCCGGTCCAGAGCGGCCCGCACCGTCGCCAGCAAATCGCGCGCCGGGGTCAACAGGGCCAGATCGTGCTCGGTCAGCGGGCCGGGGGTCGGCACTGCCGCGTCACAGTTCTTGTTGACCATCGACAGCACCCGCTGGGCCAGGTTGCCCAGATCGTTGGCCAGTTCGCTGTTCATGCGGTTGACCATCGCCTGATGGGAAAAATCGCCATCATTGCCGAACGGCACTTCGCGCAGCAGGAAATAGCGGGTCTGGTCAAGACCATAGCGATTCACCAACTCATAGGGGCTGATCACGTTGCCCAGCGACTTGGAAATCTTTTGGCCTTCGTTGGTCCACCAGCCATGAGCGAACACCCGTTGCGGGGTCGGCAGGTTGGCGGCCATCAGGAAGGCTGGCCAGTACACCGCATGGAAGCGCAGGATGTCCTTGCCGACCATGTGCAGGCTGGCCGGCCAATAGGCCTGATAATCTGCCGCCGACTGGTCGGGATAGCCGCAAGCGGTGATGTAGTTGGTCAGGGCATCCAGCCACACATACATGATGTGCGCGTCATCGCCGGGAACCGGCACCCCCCACGAGAAGGTGGTCCGCGACACCGACAGGTCGTTCAGGCCACCCTTGACGAAGCTGATCACTTCGTTGCGGCGGCTGTCGGGGGCAATGAAGTCCGGGTTCTGTTCGTAGAAATCGAGCAGCGGCTGCTGCCATTTCGACAGGCGGAAGAAATAGCTCGGCTCTTCCACCCATTCAACCGGCGCGCCGGTCGGGGCCAGCTTTTCGCCGTTCGGGCCATCCTTCAGTTCGCCTTCGCCGTAAAAGGCCTCGTCGCGCACGGCGTACCAGCCTTTGTAAGCCCCCAGATAAATCTCGTCACGCTCGATCAGGGTCTGCCACAGGGCCTGACAGGCCTTGCGGTGACGCTCTTCGGTGGTGCGAATGAAGTCATCATTCGAATATCCCATCGCCGCCGCCAGATCGCGGAAATTCTGCGACACCTGATCGGTAAACTCCTGCGGCGCGATTCCGCGCGCCATTGCCGACTTTTCGACCTTTTGCCCGTGTTCGTCGGTGCCGGTCAGGAACTTGACGTCGTAGCCATCCAACCGCTTGAAACGCGCCAGAACATCGCAGGCCAACGTGGTATAGGCATGCCCGATATGCGGAGCATCGTTGACGTAGTAAATCGGGGTCGTGACGTAATAGCGCGGTTTTTCAGCAGCGGCCATGGCCTGCAATCTCCTGGGATACGGCACCGCCTCATGGGAAGGAGGCGGAAAAACGGGGGTCAGCGGGGGCGCACCAGACGCTCGATGGCAGAAAAGGCACTGATCAGGACCTGTTTCTTGTCCAGGTTCACCGCATCGGCCCGCTCGAACAAACGGTTCACCTTTTCCCACACCTGCACCCACTGATCAAGGGGTGCTGACGCCATCAGGGTCCGAACCAAAGCATTCTCGCCGGGGATCACCTCGACCGGAGCCTGCCCGCGCCCGCCAGCGGCCAGAGCCCGCCCGAACCACCACAGGAACAGCTCGGCAGTCATCCGGAAGCCGTCATCCCCGCGCAAGGCGTGATCGGCAAAGGCATGCAGCCCCACCACATCAAGCCGTGGAAGCCCGCGCAACAGCGCGATCATGGTCTGGTACAGCTCCAACCCGCCAGCCTCGGCCAGCTCCAGCGCCCGCCCTGCGCTGCCTTCCCCCAGATGGGCCAGCGACTGCGCATCGTCAACGCCAAGGTCTGGCATGGCAGAGCGGACGAGCGTCACTACCTGCTCATCAGCCAGCGGTGACAGGGTCAGGCGGCGGCAGCGGGACCGGATGGTTGGCAACAGTCGGGCCGGATTATGGGCCAGCAACAGCAATAACGATCGTTTGGGCGGTTCTTCCAGAACCTTTAGCAAGGCATTGGCGGCATTGCGGTTCATCTCGTCGGCGGCATCCACCACCACCACCCGCCAGCCGCCATCGCCCGAGGTCATCGACAAAAAGGTGCCGATGCTGCGCACATCATCAATGACGATTTCACCCTTGCGGCGCTTCTTTTTCTCGTCCCACTGACGTTGGACGATCCGCAAGTCGGGATGCGCACCCTGTGCAATGCGGCGGCTGACCGGATGATCAGCCGGAATGTCCAGGCTTTGCGGCGGCCCGAACAAGCCTTGCGCGCCCTGCCCGCTGCCCTCGGCCAGCACGAAGCGGGCCAGCCGATAGGCAAAGGTCGCCTTGCCGATCCCGCGCTTGCCACTGATCAGCCAGGCATGATGCATCCGACCCGATGCCCATGATGCCAGCACTTCCTGCTCGCTGGCCTCGTGGCCGACCAGATGATGGTTGGCATGGGGTTCGGGCAAGGGGGCCTGATCGGCCAGGGTTTCAGCGGCATTCTTTTTCATGAAATCGCCGCCAGCTCTTTGAACGACTGTTCTATTACCGCAACAATCTCACCGTGGACCGCATCAAGGGGTTGATCGGCGCTGATCACCCGGCAGCGTTCCGGCTCGGCGGCGGCAATGGTCAGAAAGCCCGTCCGCAACCGCTGATGAAAGGCCGAAGCCATGCCTTCATAGCGGTTCTCGTCGCCACCGCGCAGCCCTGCCCGTTGCAGGCCAACCTCCACCGGCAGATCAAGAACGATCGTCAAATCTGGAGAAAGTCCTTCGGAAACAAGCTGATACAGGGCGGCGAGATCACCCTGCGGCAAGCCGTGACCATAGCCCTGATAGGCCCGGGTGGAATCGTTGAAACGGTCTGAAATGACCCACGTCCCCGCCGCCAGTGCGGGGCGGATCACCCGACGCAGGTGATCCCGGCGGGCGGCGTAGTGCAACAGCGTCTCGGTCAGGCCATCCCAGCGGTCGGCACTCCCCTCGACCAGCAAGCGGCGGATTTGTTCAGCGCCTTCTGATCCCCCCGGCTCACGGGTGGTCAGGACATCGATGCCTCGGGCGCGCAAAGCCTCGGCCAGACGGCGGACCTGCGTTGACTTGCCCGCACCTTCTCCACCCTCAAAGGTGATAAAACGACCGTTAGACATGACACCCCGACAATGCTCTGAACCAGTGGGCGGTAAATGTGACGCGACAGCAGGTAACACACAGGCAACAGGAGCATGGAGCGCTGCTCTAACCTGGTTGAACGCAAAGAGTACCTTCAGGGCGTGACAGCCCCAAAGGTACCCTCTAAAAAAAACAAACGTTCAGGCCTGTGGATCAATCACTGCTTGACAGCAGACGCCACGGACTCGATCTGCTTCTGGGCATGGCCAAAGATCAGGTGCTGGGCCGCAGCCCCCAGACGTCCAAAGAACCCCAGCCGATCCACATCGGTGGCCGCCACCAGCGGCACTTCCAGCGGGGTCGGCATGTCGGTACCGTTTACCACCAGCCTTGCAATCGGCTGCCCTTTGGTGATCGGTGCCGGGATAGGGCCATTATAGACCACTTTGACATCCAGATTCTGCGCGGCCCGACGGGGCAAGGTAAAGCGCAGGTCGTGGTCGGCGACCAACTGCACTTCGTCCATATCCCCCAGCCACACATCGGCAGTGTTGACCACCTCACCCTTGGTGAACAGGGTGCGGTTTTCAAAATTCCGGAAGCCCCAGTCCATCAGCTTTTGCGCTTCATCCGACCGCGCCGCCATGGTGTCGAGACCATTGATCACCAGAATCTGGCGACGGTCGTCAATCTTGGCGGTTGCCGTCAGGCCATACCCCGCCACCGAGGTGTGGCCGGTCTTCATCCCGTCGGCGCCCGGCATGGTGTACAGCAACGGGTTGCGGTTGTGCTGACGGATGTTGTTATAGCTGAATTCCTTCTCGCTATAGATCGAGAAGTATTCCGGGAAGCGTTCCATGATGAAGCGCGCCAGTTTGGCCAGATCGCGCGGGGTCATGTAGTGGTTTTCGTCCGGCAGGCCGGTGGCATTCATGAAATGGCTGCCAGTCAAGCCGATTTCCTTCGCCCGGCGGTTCATCGCCTCGGCAAAGGCGGCTTCGGTACCCAGCAGGTTTTCCGCCACGGTGATGCAGGCGTCGTTCCCGGACTGGATGATGATACCGCGCAGCAGGTCCTCAACACGGACTTCCTGATTGGGATGCAGGAACATCGTCGAACTGCCCGAGGCCGCACCACCGGTTTTCCAGGCGTTCTGGCTGACGCGGAACTTTTCGTCCAGAGACAGCGAGCCCTCCTTCAGACGATCAAAGATCATCACGGCGGTCATCAGCTTGCTCATCGAAGACGGCGGCATCCGCTCGTCGGCATTCTTGTTGAGGAGGACGGTCCCGGTTTCGTAATCCAGCAGCAAAGCCTCGCGGGCTTTGGTTTCGACAGCTTGCTGGGCATATCCGGGGGCAGCCCCCCCGAACAGGGCAGCCAGGGCCACCGCACTGGCAGCCAGGGACAGGGAAAGGCGGTAGCGGGCCATGGTCTTGATATCAGCCTCACAAGGATCCGAAAGAAAAACTGCGCTGAAACTGGCCGCTGGAGACCAGCCCGCGCATGGTACGTCAGTCGTTCACGACCTTCGCACCCGAGACACCCTTGGCCTGAACCGCCGACAACAGACGTTCGGCCTCGGATGTGCTGGACAGGGGCCCGAGGCGCACGCGATATAGCTCGCGCCCGTTGACCTGAACCGTCGAGATGGTGGCCGCCCCCAGATTTTTCAACTCTTTTTTCAGGCGTTCCGCGTTGTATTTGTCCGAGAACGCCCCCGCCTGCACATAGCTGGTCCCGGTTGTGGTCGGGGTATAGCTGGCGGCTCCGTGAGACGCGCTGCTTCCCGCCGTCGAGGTCGAGGCCCCGCCACTATAAGAAGATGAGGATGAGGATGACGGCGGCGGCGATGACAGCGACGCCGTCGTGACCGCACCGCTACCGCTGCTGCTTCCGCCCGATGACGGCGGGCTGTCCAGGCTTTCCGAACTGATCGACCCACGCGGGGCCGCTGTCACCGCCGGCATGTCCCCCGAAGCCGCAATGGCCTGCGCCTTCAGCGCCCGGCTTTCATCGGCGAGGATTTCAACACGGACGCGGGTGGTCCCCTGTTCGTGGAATCCCAGCAACTGCGCCGCCCGTTTGGACACGTCGATGATGCGGTTGCGGGCGAACGGCCCACGGTCGTTGACCCGAACCACCAGCGAGCGACCGTTTTCCATGTTGGTCACCCGCACGACGCTGGGCATCGGCAAGGTCCGGTGCGCGGCGGTCAGGTCCATCATGTCATAGGTCTCACCGTTGGCGGTGGACTTGCCATGGAACGTCGGGCCATACCACGAGGAAACGCCTTCCTCGACGTAGTTGAAATCTTCCTGCGGATAGTACCAGACGCCATCAATCTGATAGGGCTTGCCGATTTTATAGCCGCCGATCTTGCTTTGCGTCGGCGCAACCTCCTTGGCCGTATTGACGGCCAGCTTGGTTTCCGAGCAGGCACCCAGGCTCAAGGCAAGGCATGCTCCCGCCAGGACAGCCAAACGATAAGCAGCTTGTGGCTTCAACAGCGTGGGCATCTGACAGTACTGTCCTTCGGGTGCTGGAAATGGCGGAAACAGACTAGCCATAACGGGTCACAGGCGCAACCTTTACTGAGCCACCGAACGCAAACGAGACAAAACTTCCTGACTGGGATAGGCATCGGCAATCAGGCCTTGTCGGGTCTGGAATGCCTTGAGGGCGGAACGGGTCTGCCCCCCGGCCATGCCGTCAGCCGGACCGGGGTCATAGCCCAGACGGGCCAACAGGGTCTGCATCTCGGTGATGTCACTGCGCCGCAGGGGCACATCGTCGGCGGGCGGCTGTACCACCAGCCCTGCCCCGCCCACCATCTGGTCGGCCAGATAAGACACCCCCAGCGCGTAGAGGATCGACTTGTTCCACACCATGATGACGCGGAAATTGTCATAGACCATAAAGGCCGGACCGCGCGCCCCGGCCGGAACAATGATGGAGGCCTGCACCCCGCCCTCGCTGGCTGGCAGGGCGCTGGCACTGGCGGGCCTGACGCCTTGCGCCAGCCATTCGGAAACCGGCTTGCGAATGCTCAGGTCAGCCTGCTCATAGCTGAACCCGGTCGGCAGGATGACTTCGCGGCCCCAGCCCTGCCCACGCTTCCAGCCTTCATCGGACAGGTATTTCGCCGCCGAGGCAAAGGTGTCCGGCAGGCTGCCCCAGATGTCGCGCCGTCCGTCGCCATCGCGGTCCACCGCATGGGCGCGGAAGGTAGACGGCATGAATTGCAGGTTCCCCATCGCCCCGGCCCACGAGCCAACCATCTTGTCGGCTGGAATGTCTCCGGCATCGACAATCGCCAGCGCCGCCATCAGCTCGCGGCGGAAAAAGGCCGGGCGACGCTGATCATAGGCCAGCGTCGCCAGCGAACCGAGCACCGGAAAGCCGCCAAAGTTGCTGCCATAGTTGGTCTCCAGCCCCCAGAAGGCCAGCAGGAAACGCGCCTGCACACCGTATTGCGCCTCGATGGGCCCCAGCAACGCCTGATGTTTGGCCAACATCGCCTTGCCATCGGCAATCCGGCGGGCGGAAACGGTCTTTTGCAGATAGCTGCCAAAGGTCTGGGTGAATTCCGGCTGGCGGCGGTCCAGCTCCAGCACCCGAGGCTGCGGCTGAATACCCGGCAAGGCGCGATCGAGCGTGCGGGCTGAAATGCCTTGCGCCAGAGCATCACTGCGCACCCCGTCCAGCCAGCGGCGGAAATCGGCGGGGTCGATGGTCACGCTATCAGCGGTCGGGGCGGCCGCAGTGGAGGGAACTGTAGTCGCCTGTGTTTGTGGAGCAGGAGGCGTTGCCTTCGCTGCATTGGTAGTAGTGGCGGACGATGCACAGCCAAACATCATCAGTGCGGCAACACAGGTGGAACCAATCACCGAGCATTTCTTGCTAACAGACTGATATGAAACCACCTGTTCTCTCCTGTTGATGTTCCGTCTGAAGACGGAAAATTTATTGCGGAATCGGAATCAACCCGCTTTTATCTGACGATACCCTGCAATTTCCGCAGCAAATCATTCAGCATCTGCTGCTCGTCGCCGGTCAGCACGGACAGAACGGTTTGTTCGTTTTGAATGTGCAACGGTAGCAGCTCGTCAATCAGCGCCCTCCCCCGCGGAGTGAGCACAACCAGCGTTCCCCGCCGGTCGGTCGGATGGCGCTGCCGCTCAATAAAGCCTGCTTTTTCCAGCCGATCAAGTCGATTGGTCATCCCGCCCGAGGAAACCATCGTCGCCTCGTACAGCGCGGTCGGAGTCAGGGCACAGGGATCACCGCCGCGCCGCAGGGTTGCCAGCACGTCGAATTCCCCCCCTTGCAAGCCATAGCGCTCGAACAGCGGCAACAGGCGATCCCGCGAAATGTGCTGGGACGCCTCGGCCAGCCGACCGAGCACTTCCATCGGAAACGGGTCCAGATCGGGCCGTTCCCGTCGCCACTGGGCGGCAGCAAAGGCTGCCCGGTCTGACGGCTTTTGTGGAGGCTGAGGCATTATGCACCAATATATCTTGATGTTAAGATACTTTTCGATAAGACAATTATAGCGCCGATCCCCTCCCGGACCAAGGGTCAATCCCCGGCGGTCCCCTGATCAAAGGGCCTTTTTGCCATGTCATCCCCCCATGCCCCCCACGCCCCCATGCTGCCGGTCATCGGTTGCGTCGTTATCGTCGGCAGCCTGTTGGGCGTCCTGACCAACACCGCCAAGCTGGCCCTGCACCACGGCTGGCAACCGCTGCCCTTCCTGTTCTGGTCCACCCTGTTCGGCGGCCTCGGCCTGTGGGGCGTGGCCATCGCCAGCCGCCAACCGCCAGCCCTGAGCAAACGCCACCTGCTGTACTATGCCATCGCCGGCATTTTCAGCTTTGCCGTTCCCAACGGCCTGTCATTTCTGGCCATCCAGCACGTCGGCGCCAGCTTCATCGCCTTTTGCCTCGCCTTCCCGCCCCTGCTGACCTATGTGCTGGCGGTGGCGATGCGGCTGGAGCCCCCGGCCCTGCTGCGCACGCTGGGCATCATTCTCGGCCTGACCGGCGCCGGTGGCCTCGCCCTCAGCAAAGGCATCGCCCAGCAGGACGCCCTGCTGTGGGTGGCAATGGCCGTTGCCTCGCCGGTCTTTATCGCCATTGGCAACATCTATCGCAGCCTGCATTGGCCGCAGGGGTCGTCTCCGCTGTCGCTGGCTCCCGGCATGATGGTCGCCGCCGCGCTGGAGGTCGGGCTGGCGTCCCTGCTGGCCGGTGAAAACCCGGTCATCAGCCCCGCCGGTGTGGGCGCGTGGAGCGATATCACCATCCAGTCCGCCATTCTGGCCATCACCTATGCGGTGTTCTTTTACCTGCAAAAGCTGGGTGGCCCGGTCGCCCTCAGCCAGATCGGCTGGGTTGCCGCCATCGTCGGCTCAACCATCGCCGTTCTGGTCCTCGGCGAAGTTCCCCCCGCCGGGCTGGGCATCGCCATGGCGCTGATTGTGCTGGGGATTGTGCTGGTCAGCCGTCGCCGGGCTGCATAAAATACTGGACGGCGGGGCAAGAACTCGATACATAAGGGGCGCTTCGGCGCCCCGACTGCGGAGGGGTGGTCGAGTGGTTTAAGGCAGCGGTCTTGAAAACCGCCGTAGGTGGAAGCCTACCGTGGGTTCGAATCCCACCCCCTCCGCCATGAAAAGCCGTCTGTCTCAAGGAGATAGACGGCTTTTTTGTTGCCTGTCGAGGAGGTGGGGAACAGGAAGCAGGGTCGTGGAGCGCTGCTCCACACCTCGCCGGGGCCAGTCGGCCCCAGGCCCCATTCCTTTGGCGGTGCAGATTGGGTTGACCGCATTTTCTGAACAGCTAAGATCCCAGGGCTTCGCGGTCGGAAATCGGCAAGGTTGCGGGTTGACCGCATTTTCTGAACAGCTAAGATCATTTCCTCACTTGATCGTTGATTTCCCTGGTTGCGGGTTGACCGCATTTTCTGAACAGCTAAGATAGAGAGCCTGTATCCCATTGATCCATATGGGATACAGGCTTTTTTCTGCGAGAAAAAACAACAGAATCAGCCCATCAAAACAGCGAAAGTTGCTCGTTTTCTGGCGAAGGCTCGTATTCACGCCCCCGCAGGCTGACGATGTTGGCATACTGTTTGTCCGTCAGGGTCACAATCTGGATATGACCCTTGGGCGGGGCGGCGGCGGCAATATGCTTGGTCATTGCCTCGGCGGCCTCTTTCCCGGCCAGAATGCGATAATAGACGGAATACTGGGCCATGGCAAAACCATGGTCCAGCAGAACGTGGCGAAATTTTGTTGCCTGATGGCGTTCCTCAGCCTCGACCACCGGCAGATCAAACATGACCAGCATCCACAACAGACGATACCCGCTTGCCCAAGGGCCAGTCTCGCGCACCCGCATCAGGGCACCTCGGTCGAGAGTGACACCGCCGGAATGACCAGAGGCGCATTCCGCTCGCCCAATGCCGCCACTAATGACGACGCCAAAATCCGCACCGCTATCATCAACGGCGTAATGCCGTCCGGCCCGGCACAATCATGTAACAAAACTGCCACCAGCCGTTTTTTGACGGCGGGCGTCACCATCAGGTCAGCAGTCTCGCCGATATCCCCCACCACCGCCCGCACCACATGGTCAACGGCTGGGCGGTATGGTTCCATCAGGTCATCAATCAGGGCAAAGGCATTGGACTCATTGCAGTGATGAATGCCCAATGCCGGAGTCAGACCGACAGAAATGGCCGCCCGCGCGGTGGCCGCCCGCACCACCGCATAGCCATAATTCAGGCAGGCATTGATCCCCGGTTCCTGCTGATCACGGCGAAAGGCGGTTCCCATCAGCGTTTGCCAGTACAATCGGGCCGCCTGCGCCTCGATATTGTGCGGATCACCGGATTGCACCTGCTGTTGCAAAAGGCGCAATGCCTGACGAATGTGCTCGTCCCCCTGCCACTGTGCCAATACCTGTTCCTGCTGGGCGATTTTTGCCCGCACGATCTGTTGCCACAACCGCTTGCGGTGGACCTCGGACAAGGCAACCTGTTGCTTCAGAATGCCTGCCTGCCGGTAATAGCCGCGATAGGGCAACATCAGACCGTCAGGGTGATAATTGTCACCACAGCAAATAAGTGGAATGCCGCGCTCCATCAATGCCGACAGCACCGGTTTGGTCAGGGTGATCTGGTGGGCGGTCAACAGGACGGCGGTCAAATCGTCCAGTGGCACCCGACCGATCTCGGTGTGATGGTCATAAATGCAGGCAAAGCCGTGCGCCAATCCCAGCGAGCGGCCTTCCTGCGCCAGTTCCAGCACGCCCCCGATCATGATGGCACCTGCACCACCCCACTGGGGGAAATGCTCACCTTGCGTAATTTCTGCGTTTTAAGCACATTGATAGAAACAAAGCGTTCGTGACTTTCCGCATTCAGAATCGGACGAATATCAAGCTTATTAGCCGTCACAGAAAATGCTGCCACACGATACAGGACATCTCTTTCCCCTTCGGCAACCGCGATCACATCGTTTTTGAACAGGCGGGTAACAAATTTCGCTGCCGGATGGGGTTTACCGCTGGCAGGCAAAGGCGGAACGCCATTGTCACATTCGGCATAGGACCAGAACTTTCCTTTCCACCTGAAACTTCCCGTCTTCCACTTGCCCTTCTTTCCTTCGGGCATCGACCAGATGTCGCAACAGGCATAGCTGCCTTTGGCATAACCCTTGTAGGGTGCGCTTTTGACTGGCTCGACCGACTGGTTTTTCACCAGAATACGGATCGAGCGCACCCCGTGTTTTTGCCCAAACTCCGCCAACAGCCGCTGGCGTTCCTTATCATCACTCAGTGATTTTTTCGCATTTTCTTCCAGATACTCCCGCACCTGCGCGCGCCATTGCCCGTCACGAATGGCATCCAGTTCCTTTTCCGACAGGGCATCCAGCCGTTTGCGCGTCACCAGATTATACTCAGGCTTATGGCCATCGAGGGCTTTGACAAAGCCATAGGCGGTTTCGTTGAACATCGCGCCGCTGCCACCGTGATCGGGCTTGAACGATACCGCCAGACTGTTCAGTCGGTCGCGCAGGGCTTGCCGCAGAGGATCGGGCAAATCGGGCAGCCGCACCTGTTCGCGGTCGTGACTCATCGCCGACGACACCCGCTGAAGCATCGAGCGGTTGGCCAGCCCGATCACAAAGGCATCCACCGTATGGTGGCGATGGTCATTGCGGTTTTTCTGGTTGTCATCGGACAACAGGCCATTCAGCCGCCACTGGCTGCGGATCATCGCCGTCAAGCGTCCCGGCGCGGGCATCACGTCCTCGCAAACCGCCGTCAGATAGCGCCGGGCGGCACGGGAAATAAAGGCGGTGTCGGTCATCTGGCGGGCGATAAAGTCGGTCCCGACTTCCCAGTCATCCATCGCTGACGCACCAAAGCGGGCCGCCTTGGCCGGAGGCAGCCCTTTGGCGCGCTCCAGCACTTCGGCCCAGACGATCCCTTGTTCGGCATGCTGATTGTGCCCGAATGCCTCGTAAGGGGTGCGGTTGCCCTTTAGCCGGTTGGCATTGCGGAAACTGAGGGTCAGGTTGTTCATTCCGTCGTCCAGCGTGCGCGAACGGGGCAGCAGGTGTTCCACCTCCACCTCTCCGTTCACCAGATGCTGGGCAGAGATCACCCGGCCAGTAAACACGCACCGGCGGGCGACCTCATCGCGGGCCAGCTCTTCCCACAGCTTGATCTTGCGCAGGTCTGCTGCTGTTGGCTCGGCGCCATTGGTCATCACTTTCCATTGATCAATGCGATTTTTATTGGCCTTCTCGTTTTTGGCAATCTGGCTGCTGATCGCCTCGCGCTTGACCTTGGGCAGCTTCAGGTCCCGCGACAGTTCGACCTGAATGGTGGCTGGCGGCTCGCCAAAACGGTCGATCAGTTCGTTGACCAGCTTGCGCACCTGATTGAGGGCAATATGAACTGTCGGATTGCCGATCTTGCCATAGTGCCCCTCGGGATCACTGTCTTCGGGTTTGCGTGGGTCCGCCCCCAACAGGCTACCGCGCAAGACTTCCCCGTAATACGGCAACCGCTCGTACAGGGTTTCCGACGCCTGAAAGCCCGCCAGCCGACGTTTGGCTTCGTCTTCCCCCAGCAACTCGACGGCAGCATCGTATTCATCCAGTCCCTGCGTTGCCATGATCGGCAACAGGTCTTCCATCGCCTGTCGGGAATAGCTGGTGGTCAAGGCCCCCAGCGGCAATTCCATCAACGCATGGGCCGCCGCATTGGTCAGGCCAAAGTCACGCACCAGCGACCCGACCAGCGCCGCATCATCCATGATCCGCCCGTTATCAACCGGGTTGTGCAGGCGTTCAAAGATATCATTCAGCATGCTGTCAGGCAGCGTATCCCACAGCGGCATCAGGATATTTGCTTTGGATGACTTGCGCAGGGCAGTTGCCACACGGTTGCCCTCAAGATGCTTGCGGCGATCGTCTTCGATGTTGAAACGGCTTTCTTTGGGGAACAGCGGCGTGCCATCGGCTCCTTTCAGTTTACGGATGCCGGCAAAGGTGGCTTTTTCCTGACGCTCCAGAACATCGGCAATGGCCCGGTACTGCCCGGCAGTCAGGCGCTGGCTGCTCTGGTCCGGCATGATGACACGCAGGATGCTCAGTTCCTTGGAGATGCGGAACTGTTGCGCAATCGGGGTGTCGCGGAACGTCCGGGGATGCTGGGGGTAAAAGGAGCACGCCCCCCGTTTAACTGGCCGCAAGGGGTGCTGAAACAAAATGTGGTTATCGCGCAGCCGCCCCCAGTCCTCTGCCGTCAGCGAGGGATGGAACGGTGCCTGTACAGCGCGAATGCGGTCAAATTCCGCGCGATACATGGCGCGGTCGGGATACAAATCCCCCTGCTCGCCCCGGAAACGGATCATCAGGCCAGCTTGCTCCCGTTGCCACAGGAACTCGCCCAGTGTCCAGGGGGTCTGTGCCGGTGGGGTGTCTTCGGGGATGGCATCCAGATCGGCAGAGGTCAGGACGCGATATTGCAATGCCCGGTGAAGCTGGCTGATCTTTTGCTTGAAAACCGTCGCGTCGTCATCGGCCTTGTCCGTCTTGCGATTGGACAAAAAGCCGCGACGCACCCCAAGATGCAGCAGGGCACGCCCCAGTTGGTGCACCGTCAGCGGATGGCCTGTGGTGACCGCCAAGGCACGCAACTGATAGGGGCTTTCCGTTAACAGGGCTGATCGTTGACTGCTCTCAACGGGTAACAGGCCATAATCGATCAGCGCCTTTGCCAATGCCTTGATACGATTGTTGCCATGGTCGCGGTTGCGCCGCATCCCCCGCGCTTGCCTTCGGTTGACAGCCAGGGATTCTCCGACACGTCCATCCGCCGCCGGTTCGCGGCCATCAGGAATAATCCGCACCCCGGCATCGGCCAGTCGCCAGTCGCTCCAGTCAGGATCGTGTCCCTCGGAAAACGTAAAAGCACACCAACCAATCGAATTGGTACCCAGATCAAGCCCCAGCTTCCACACCGTCACTCTCCACTTTAACGTGTTTATGCGGATCATATTGACGGATGGACTGTTTCATGACAACATGCTCGCGTTGTTCAGAAAATGCGGTCAGCCTGTTAACACGGCTGATGCCATCAAATGCGAAAGCGGGCTCCGGCCCGCTTTTGTTTTTTCTCCGTCCCCCAGCAAACAGCCGCACACCGTGAAGCCGGAGTGGCGGCTTTTTTGTTGTCTGAACAGCAATGCTGCGCAGGCCATTCTCCTGTTCAGCCGGTGAACTGACCGTCGATGCTTTGGCAACTCCACAGACGGTGCAACAGCTTGTTATGGAAAGAATTACGGCCATTCCAGGGCCTGCAAGCCCGGTGAGGGCATTCACATGTCCCCTGTGAAGCCTGTTCCGACTCAAAAAAATAAACTCATAGGATGTATATCGCGGCAGGGCGCATCGCGGGGCATCTTCCCAGAGATCCTTGTCGCTGGAATTCCAGCCACCAGACAAAAACAAGCATGGATTGCATTTAGCAGGCTTCATTTACTTTCATATGAAACAATTTTTCTCGTAAAAGTCGTATCCGTGGAATGTTAATTCAAAATAAACAAAAATAAACTCTTCCAATAAAAACAAAATTACAATTCAAATATTGCAACACTAACAATCATTGATACAGATATGAGAATCATGTCCAAATAAAAAACCACTATTTTTCTCATTGACTCTCCATGACGTCATGATGTTCCGTGTATGCCATCACTGGATGACGTGCCTTGACCACACACGTTATCTGGGTGATGAACCCTAGAATGAGTTCCGGGGAAGGCAGGCGCATGCCATAAATTGCAACTTATGAGAATAATGAATTCATAAGAACATTTTATGGTGGAATGCGAAACGCATAAACCCTTCAGGAGACGACAATGATTGATTTGTCCACATCCCAGCTGATCACCTACACCTATAACGGGACCAGCTACAGTATTCAGGTCTATAAAGACAATCTGAAGGACGGTGTTTATTACATTTTGCCACAACCGATCATCCAGATCGGCAACACGGGTCTGCCTTCGTTCTCCCTGACCTCGTTCAACAATGGCCAGGAAACGACCGGGCAGTGCAATTTCACCACCGTGCTGCAGACACCGCCCGGTGCAGTCGGGGCCGTGCAGGACAAGTTCCCCGGCGCCATCATCGGGGCGTGGGAATGGAGTGGTGGCAGCGCCTGGTTCAACTATCAATATCCCGATGAACAAGGTGCCATGCAGGCATTTTCGACGGTTGCCTGGCCGTCGCTGCAGCCCACCACCGCCATCGGTCAGGCCGCCCAAAGCTCGGGGCAGGCATCGTGGAGCGTCAGCCTGCCCAGCCAGGCGGCTGTCCAGGCCTTCGTCAACGCGTTCAACGGGCCGAATGCCGGTGTTTTCTCGGTTGAATACCAGATGCAGGTTCCGGGCTCGTTGCCCGGGGTTGATGTGACCATCTCCTTTGACTCCCAGACCGCCTACCAGTTCGAACAGACCATCAAGGTTGACAAGAACATCTGGGGGTCGGTCACCAAGGAAACCGTCACCATCAACCAGTATCTGAAACAGTCGCAGGCCGGGACGATCAATATCGTCTGGGGTGCGATTGACCCGGACTCGTCACAGGGCCAACAGATTACCAACTGGGCCAACCAAACCCTGCAAAATCAGGTGCAGGCATCGGTCAACCAGACCATGGCCATGATGTCGCAAAATGTGCCGGCTGGTCAGGACTACACCTTCAGCATGAATCAGGTGTCGTCATTCTCGACACACTACGTGCAGAATCAGGTGGTGATCTGGGTGGCCCAAAGCGCGACCATGCTGCCGGGCTTTACACCCGCAGTGTGGGCAGAAGTGTTCCGTACCGTTGATACCCGCCCGTTGACCGTTGTTTTTGCGCTGGAAAACACCAACCTGTCGGTGGTGGGGATCTCTGGCGTCACGCTTTACGTCAGCTCGCCGTCGGGGAATGACATTGGTACGCTGACCGATGCCTCGTCCAACTGGATCTTCTCCCGCCCGGCGGCAGTGTCTCCCTCTGGTGCGCCCAACCTGAACTACAGCTATTACTATGTCGTTCAGTACGTCGGCGGACAGTCCTGGCAATCTCCGTCGGTTGCCACCAATGCCCTGACAACTCCGGCGGTAACCATCAATGCCGGTGATCTGAAGGCGCTGGCCGTTTCGTTCCAGTGCACCAACATTCCGTTCGGGTTGGGAACCGGAAAGGTCGACTACGTCGAAGTTGATTTCACCTTCGTCAATCCTGCCTCTGACACCCAGACGGATCCGCAGACGGTCACACAGGTTCTGACCTTCCGCGACAACCAGACGGTGACGCCGATCCAGTTCTTCACCTACTTGCCCTATACGACCACCTACCAGTATGCGGTCAAGTACGTTATGGGCGATGGCACGGCGATTACCATGGCTCCGACCACGCCGGACAATGCCAACCGGGTGCTGATCAACTCGCCGCTGACCCAGCAGACCGTGATGTTGATCGCCCTGTGGTCGAATGGCATGTCGAACGTTGGCGTCAGTGCCCGCTGGGTGGACCCCAACAACGACGTCTCGGCACCGTCAAAGACCTGGTATCTGCCGAGTTCGTCGGCCGAGCCTGCCGACTGGGTATTTACCGCCCCCAACAATCCGGCGGCCTATCCGCAGATCACCTCTCAGCAGATGGTCATCAACGGCAAGATCGTGCGGCCGAACACCCCGTGGAACAATGACGGGGTCTTTATTGCCGTCAGTGGCACCCAGACCTCGTACACTGTTATCATCGATCCGTCGCTGGTGGACTGGAACATCTGGCGAATGGTGTCGCTGAATGCCTACCTGATTGATTCTCGGGGCGGGCTGGAACAGATGCAGAGCTATTCGTTCATCAAGGGGAGCGGGCCGAAGTTCCGTACCTTCCTGGTGGACGGGATCCAGACCCAGCTCGACTGGTATTACACCATGAGCTACATCCCGGCTCCCGGCATGGGACAGACGATCAACGTGCCGCAGACCCTGTGCCAGTACAACACCCTGATCCTGTCCTCGACGGTCACCACGCGGGCGCTGTACACCAACCAGCAACTGCATCTGGATCCGGATGTGGCGGCACCGACGCTGGCGGCGGCGCACAAGCGCCTGTGGCCTGGTCTGGCGACCCTGCCCGAGGCTGAACCTGCGACCTTTGCCTGAAAAACGGCGTGCGCCATCCAACGCACGCCCGGGAAAAACGGGGAAGACCAGCAACGGTCTTCCCCGACCTTTTCAGTCACCCTTCATCCCGGCAGGCCCGTGAGGATCCGTCCATGAGTTCGATTACCTATCACGTCCAGTCGCAAGGACTGACCGGTCCCGGTGCGACCTTATCGGAAATTGCGGTCGGCTTGACCTATGTGGACACGCTGAACGCCTACAGCGCCGAACAGTGGTTCATTCTGACTGCGGCCGAGCCAACGGCATCGTGGACCTTTGATCCTGGCCCTGCGGTGGATGGCACGCTGTTTTACCACGGCATGCTGGTCCCGCAGGCCGGTGCCGCAACATCCTTTGGCATGGCGGTGGCCGCCGGAGCAGGCAGCCCGATCGTGGTCGGTGCCAATGTTTCCCTGCCCCGTACCCTGTCGATCGTACCTGTCCAGATTGACTGGTCGCAGGTCAGCGAGGCAGAGGTGCAGGTGAACGGGCAGAGCTTCCGCTTCAGCCCCGACGACACGGTCGCACGCTATCTTCCCCTGTCTGCTGCCAGCTATGACTGGTCCCTGGTGTATACCCTGAACGAAGGACAAACGTTCTCTGTCCAGGCGACCGGAGCCACGGCACCGGTTCTGCTGTTGCCGCCGGTGCCTCCGCTGGCAACCATCGCCTTCTCGGTGGACCCGGCTTATTTTGACTGTCTGCCGATTGACCACATTACGGTGACGCCAACCAATCCGGGTGGACAGCCGCCGCAGATCACCCTGACGGCCAGCCAGCCCGGTCCGACAGGTGCCGATATTTTTGAAACACAGCAAGGAAGCGCCTGGACCCTGCTGTACGATTATACCTATACCGTCCACTATACCCAGGCTTCGGGCCTGTCCAGCTACACCGCGACGGTGACCGGCGAACGCAACAGCACTGTTGTCCTGAGTGAAATGGGAGTGCGCATTTTTGATGTCGCTCCGGCAATGGCTCCGGTGCTGGGCGGCATCAGCATCAGCTATACCTATGGTGCCACCACCAAAACGACACAGGCACCGGCTACCTTGCAAATCACCAGCGGTGACTATCAGCCTGGCCCGTTCTCGTATGCCGTCACCTATGCCCTCAGCGGCAGCATCGAGCCGGAAGCCGCGCTCCAGACCGGCAGCTATGCGCTGCCAGCTCAAGTACCGCCGTTACCGCGCGTGACCCTTAACGGGAATCCGTTCACGGTGAAAACCACCACCGTCACCGCCAGCGGCCTGACGGACTCCCAACGCTTCAACCTGACCCTGTTCTCGACCGAAAACGGCAACCTTGGCCTGCCTGGCAACAGCCAGTGGACGATGAATGGTGCCAACAAGCCCGTGATGCTGACCAAAGCCGCTCCCAGCCAGAGCTATACCTTTGCCGCCATTTCCCCGGACCTCGCAGCCTTGTCCTTTGCCGGTTCGCTGATTGATCAAACGATGGGGGCCTTCACCAACGCCATTTCGGCCAACAGCAGTCTCCATCTGGCTCCGCATGCCATTCCCTATTCCATCACCGTCAACCCGACGCTGGTGGACTGGAAGACTGTTGACAGCGTGACCCTGACCCTCTGCAATGATGCCCACCCTGCTGAATCCTCAACGATGACCTTCACCCCGACCAGCGGTTTCGAGTATGCGACCTATCCCGTCGCCCGCCCCGGATCGGTTCCCACCATCAGCTATTGCGCGGTTTACAGCCTGAGCGATGGCAGCAAGCGGACAGAAAAGCAGACGTCCGTTCCTGCACCGGCAACCCTGATACTCCCTGCAACCGGCTCACTGACAGGAGACCAATGCTGAGTCCCGATCCAACCATCCCGGTGGGGGGAGACCTTCCCCCCACCCTGTCGTGGGCGCACGCGGTCATATCCCGCTGGCTCCCGGCCGAGGCTGCGCGCATGGCAGAGGTGCTGCCCGTCGCGCTGGCGCGCCGACTGACCAGCGGGGGCGACTGGGGAGGCAGCACCCTGACCATGCCGGGCGACCCGCTGGAAATTGCCTTTGCCACCCATGATCCGCTGTCCCTGCGCTATACCATCGATCCGGGGGTGCAGGATCTGCCGGAGTTGCTGGCCCTGTGGCACCGGCTGGGAGCTCCGGCCCTGCCCTCCGAACCGCTGGAGACGGCTCAAGCCCTGTGGCGACAGGGCCAGCTACGCTTCCACGCCTTTATCGGTGTCCGCCACCGGCAGGCCGAAGACCGTTTCAAGCTGTATCTGGAAGTCCCGGAACAGGCCGCCTCTGCCGCCGAAGCCTATGCCAGCAGGGTGCTGGAGTGTCCGGGGGTTCTCCCCAACCGCCCGCAGCGGGTTGAGATGATTGGCGTTGACCCCACCGATGGCCGGATCGAAATTTACGGGCGCATCACCGACATGATGAGCCACGAAGTCGGAACCGTCCTGTGGCGGGGCGGGCTGGCTCACCGCAAGGCCGAGCTGCTGGAGCTGCTGTCGTTGTGTTTCGGCTTTCCCATCCAGCGGGACTTGCCGGGATCGGTGTTCGGGTACAGTTACGCCCGCGCCCCCACCGGCCCGGTCGCCGTTACCCTCTATACCCACGCCCGCACCCTGTTTGGCCGGGAAGGCAGCATTCGCAGTTCCCTGCTGTCGCTGGGGCGGCGGTATGGCTGGGATCTGGGGCTGTACGCCGACCTGTCCGCACCGCTGGCAAATCTGGCCGACCTGACCACCCGCCACACCATGTTCGGCATCACCCTGGTCGGCGACGCACCGCCAACGGTGAGCTTTGGACTGGCACCACCCGAGGAGAGCTGCGGATGAGCATCCCCCCCAGTGCTGACCGCCTGCAACGGATTCTCGCCACCCAGACAGACCGCGGAGCCTTTCCATCGGTGGTCTTTTTGCCCGATGGGCCGGTTGACGATGAAAACGGCTTTGTCACGGCTCTGGTGCTGGATGCCCTGGAGGCAGCCGGGGAGACACAGGCGGTCACCGCCGCCCGCGAACGGGCTCTGGACTTCCTTGCCCGCTGCGAGGCCCCGGACCAGCCGGGCAGTTTCCGCTTTTATCCCCTTGGCGAACATCCGTCCTGGATGCCTCTGCCGCTGGTGCCGGATGCCGATGATACCGCCCTGTTCTCGCTGGCGCTGGTCACCGGCGGACGCTGGCCTCGGGCATCTCTGGCCGAACGGGTGCTACCCGTCCTGAACCGCTTCCGCATGGCGTGGGTTTCGGGGACTGCCAGACCATGGCATACCGAAGGATGCCATTTCACCTGGCTGGATCCGCGCTACGTTCCCAACGACGTTGACCTGTGCGCGAATGTCAACGTTGCCGCCATGGCATGGGTGGCAAATACCCCGGCGGCGCTGACCAGCGTCACCGCCGTCGCCACCATGGTCAAGCGCGGACTCGACTGGGCGGGGCCATCGGCAGCCCGGGCCCGCCTGCTGTCACCCTATTACCCGTCCCCTGCCGAATTGGCTCACGCCCTGGCCCGCGCTGTCCGGCTGGGGGTGACTCCCTTGCGCCCACTGTGGGAGATTGCCCGAACCCATCCATGGGCGCAGGACGAAGACGACGCCCCGCTGTGCTCCTCCGACGATGGCCGCATCATCTGGCGCGCCCCTGTATTGCGAGAGGCCCGTGCGCTGGCAGCAGAGGAGAAAGCACTCACCCCGGACTGTTTTCTTTAGCCAGGGGCCCCTACCGCCGCTCGAAATCTCCGAAACGGTCTTGCAGGCGGCGGATGGCCTTGCTGCGCTCCAGCACGCTTTCCCCCTGCACGGCGATGGCGCTGGTCACCAGCAAGTCCAGCAGCGCCGCCAGCGGCATGAAGGAATCCCACGCCCGCCAGCTCATCGCCGGAATGCTGAGGGTAACGGCCCCCTCGGCCTGCCCCCAATCGCAGTGGGTGTCGGTGATCAGCAAAACCGGGATACCTGCGGCACAGGCTTCGGCAAACAACACCTGCGACTTGCTGGCAAAGCGGCGACAGTCGATCAGCACCAGCAAGCGCCCGGCGGGATCGCCGTCGAACAGCTCCAGATAGGTTCCGTTCAGGCCATCCATATAGCGAACGGCAGGACGGACATAGGACATCTGTTCGGAAAAATAGCGGGCGATACCGCTGATATTCTGAAAAGAGGCGATAAACACACTGCCAGCCTGCGTCAGACGACGCACGGCCTCGTCCCATTCCGGGCTGTGGGACAGCTTGTTCAGGCTTTGCAGGGCTTCGATTTGCTGGATCACCATCCCGGACACCAAACGCCCGTTCCCCTGATCGCGCCGCAGGTCATCGACCGTATCCTGCAACTCCCACGCCGAGCTGATCGGGCCGTGGCGCAGTTCGGATTTCAGGGCGTCCAGACTGCCATACCCCAACTCGCGCAGGTAGCGGGTGACGGTCATCGCACTCAGCCCGACATGGGCGGCGATGGAGGCGGCCGTCTCGAACGGGATGGTCGCCAGATTCTGGGCAAAGTACTCCGACAGCAAGCGCCCGGCCTTGGTGCGGCGGGCCTCGGGGGATTGGAACACGGCAAGAATACTATCCATCACATCCCGCATGGCTCAGAAAAACAGCGACGCCAAGTATGCGCCATCCAGCGCTTCGACAAAACGCCCCTTGCGCCCCAGACAAGGCGTAGCGGCCAGCATGGCGTTCAGGACCGCCTCATCGACGGCCTCGACCACCGCCATGAACATCGGGTCCAGCAGGTCATTCCCGACGGCGGTCAATGACAGCTCCGGCGGCTCGGGGAGAGGTCCGGGAGAGTTGGCGGTGCTGAAGGCCAGAAAGATATCGCCCGAGTTGTTGCCCGATGGCGTGCCGCCGCGACCAATGCCGATTGCCGCCCGTCGCGCCAGTCGTTGCAACTGGATCGGCAGCAAGGGCGCATCGGTGGCCACAATCGCAATGATCGAGCCTTTTTCCTGCGTCCATACCGCCTTTCCCGGCAACGCCTTGCCGACCGGTTTGCCGCACACCGTCAGCCATGGGCGCAGGCCGTGGTTCGCCTGCACCAGCACGCCAACGGTATAATCCTTCCCTTTCAGGGTCACCACGCGCGAGGCAGTGCCGGTTCCGCCCTTGTACTCATAGGCGATCATCCCGGTGCCACCGCCGACACTGCCTTCGGCCACCGGCCCCGCCGTGGCGGCATCAATGGCGGCCAGCACATGATCTTCGGTGACCGACTGGGCGTAGATGTCATTCAGCCAGCCATCATAGGTCTCGGCGGCGACCGGCAGCAGCCATAGCCCGTGTCGGTCAAGGCGCGGGCCAAACTCCCGGATCATCCAGCGAATGGTGCCATGGTGCGCCCGCCCCAAAGACAGGCTGTTGGTGATGGTGATCGGCCCGGTGAACCAGCCTGCTTCGTGCAGCCAGTGCGTTCCGGTCATTTCACCATTGCCGTTCATCGCAAAGGCCCCTCCCCACACTGGCGCCAGCAAGTCCTGTGATGGGCGCGGCAAAATGGCGGTGACGCCGGTATGCAGGGCCGGGTTGGCGGGATCGGTCAGGGTTGTCATGCCAACCGTGACTCCTGCCACATCGGTGATGGCGTTATGCAGGCCGGTCCGGCCCGGCACGGGCAGGCCCAATCCACGGGCACGCAACGAGCCGGACGGCGAGACCAAAGCAGGATCGGGCGATGGAGACATGGGGGAACCTCGCGGACAGGAAAGCAGAACAGGGCAAACGATGCTCTGACCGGCGCATGTTAGTCAATCAACATTTTCAAAAAAATATTGTTGACTAACATTCCTTCTCTCCATCACACTTGCACAAATGATGGGCGAAAAAATCATCGCTCAAATTTTATGCATCACGATCAAAGGACGCCTCCCCCATGATGTCCGCCCCCCCATTCCCCGCCACCGGCACCACGCCCATCGTCTGCGTCTCTGCCGCCTCCAAAAGCTTCCACACCCCCGACGGGCGGCTGGTCGAAGCCTTGAAGGCGGTCAGCCTCGACATTCCGGCTGGCAGGTTCACCACCCTGCTCGGGCCATCCGGCTGCGGCAAGACCACGCTGTTGCGTCTAATTGGCGGCTTTGAGGAACCGACCGGAGGCGGCATCTTCATCGACGGCAAGCTGATGGAAGGCATCCCGGCCCACCACCGCCCGACCAACACCGTTTTTCAGCACTATGGCCTGTTCCCTCACCTGACGGTGGCAGGCAACGTTGCTTACGGGCTGGAAATCGCCAAGGTGCCGAAAGCCGAAATCCGCCAGCGGGTCGCGGAAGCGCTGGAGATGGTCCGCCTGCCGGGGATGGAAACGCGCAAGATCACCCAGCTTTCCGGCGGCCAGCAACAGCGAGTGGCGCTGGCGCGGGCATTGGTCCTGCGCCCCAAAATCCTGCTGCTGGACGAGCCGATGGCCGCGCTGGACCGGAAACTGCGCAAGGAGATGCAGACCGAGTTGAAACGCCTGCAGCACGAACTGGGCATTGCCTTCCTGTGCGTCACCCACGATCAGGAAGAAGCCCTGTCGATGTCCGATCTGGTGGTGGTGATGAATCGCGGCCAGATCGAACAACAAGGAACGCCGCGCCAGATTTACGACCAGCCGGAAACGGAGTTTGTCGCTGGCTTTGTGGGGGAAATCTCGCTGTTCCGGGGCCGGATCGTCGGCGACAGCCTGCAAACAGAGGCAGGCACCACCCTGTTGATCGATGCCCCCGGCCTCGCGTCGTCACCAGATCAGCCGGTGACCGCCTGCCTGCGCCCCGAGAAACTGGCACTGGCGAAGCCCGACAGCGCCACCCCCCTGCTGCACGGCACTGTGCGCGATGCCACCTATCTCGGCACTGCGACACGCCTTGAGGTCAGTCTGGGCAACAGCGAAGGAGGCATGAGCGACACCGTGATTGCCACCCTGCACGGTGACAGCCCGGCGATCGGTCAGCCGATCACCCTGACCTATTCCCCCGCCGATGTGCGCTTGCTCCGCCACCAAGGTTAAGGATGCCGTCATGACCTCTGCGTCCCCCCCACCCATTCCCCGCCGCCCCCTGCTCCGTCCGGGCATGGGCAAGCTGGCACCGGGCTTTTTCCTGTTTCTCTGCCTGTTTCTGGCCCCGGTGCTGATTGTTGTGGTGTACAGCCTGCTGACCCGTGGCACCTATGGCGGGGTGGTGTGGCACCTCGATCTGGACTCCTATGCCCGTGTCCTTGGCCTGCCCAACGAAGACGAGCTGCGCGACTGGGATTTCGTCTATCTCGGCATCTTTGCCAAATCGGCGATGATCGCCGCCGCCACCGCTGGCTTGACCCTGCTGATGGCCTTTCCCGCCGCCTGGTACATTGCCCGCCAGCCTGACCGGCGCAAGTTCATGCTGTTGACGCTGGTCACCCTGCCCTTTTTCGTCAATGCGCTGGTCCGGGTCTATGCCTGGATGCTGATCCTGCGCGCAGACGGCCTGATCAACAACCTGCTGATGGCGAGCGGGCTGATTGATCAGCCCCTGCACCTGATCTACACGCCGGGCGCGGTGGTGGTGGCGATGGTGTACCAGTATCTGCCGTTCATGGTCCTGCCGCTGTTTGCCTCGCTGGAGAAAATGGACCTCCGCCTGCTGGAAGCCTCCCGCGATCTGGGAGCCAGCGGCAGCACCACCTTTCGCCGGGTGGTTCTGCCGCTGGCCATGCCGGGGATTGTGGCTGGCATGGTGCTGGTGTTCGTGCCGGCCTTTGGCAACTTCCTTGCGCCAACCCTGATCGGGGGAGCCAAGGACCTGCAACTCGGCCCCTTGCTGGCGCAAGCCTTTCTGTCGGCCCGCGACTGGCCGTTCGGGTCGGCCATCGCCACCCTGCTGAGTGCCGTGGTGCTGCTGTGCCTGTTCGTGATGGCCCGCAGTGAAGGCCGCCAGGCCAAGGAGGTCGTGTGATGTCGCTCCGTCCCTCGCCCCTGAAAGCCGCCCTGCTGGCCCACCTGTGGCTGTTCTTTCTGTTCCTGTACCTGCCGATTGCCATGCTGGTGGTCTATTCGTTCAATGACAATGCCGTCAGCATGATGACCTGGAACGGCTTTACCTTTGACTGGTACTGGCGGGTGCTCGCCAATATTGGACTGATCAGTCCATCCAGCGATCTGGCCGGATCGGGCAATCTTCAGCTTTACTCCGACCCCAACCTCGGCCCGGCGGCCCTGAACAGTGTGATCGTGGCGCTGGGCTCGGCCAGTCTGGCCACCGTGATCGGCACCCTCAGCGCTCTGGGGCTGGCGCGATGCACGTTCCCCGGCAAGCTGACCTATCGTACCGCGCTGTACCTGCCGATCGTGATCCCCGATATCGTGCTGGGGATTGCCCTGCTGGTGTTCCTGGCCGCCCTTTCCTTTCCGCTGGGTCGGGTCTCGGTGATCCTTGCCCACACGGTATTCCTTGCCTCTTACGTGACCGTGGTGGTTGGTGCCCGTCTGGCCGGGATGAACACCGCCCTCGAAGAAGCCTCGGCCGATCTCGGGGCTTCGCCGTGGATCACCTTCTGGCGAGTCACCTTTCCCCAGCTTGTTCCCGGTATCGTCGGCGGCTTTTTGCTGTCGGTGGTGATTTCCTTCGACGATCTGGTGATTGCCTATTTCACCAGTGGCGTCGGGGCGACCACCCTGCCGGTGTACCTGTTCGGTGCCATCAAGCGCAACGTTTCGCCGGAAATCAACGCGATTTCGGTCCTGATGATGCTGTTGTCGATGGTGATTGTCGCCCTTGCCCTGTGGTTGCGCCGTCCGACACGGGCGTAATTCCCTTCCCTTTTCTTCCCCGACCTGATGGAGTTTGCTCATGCGTCGTTTGCGTCACCTTGCTGCCGCCTCGCTGACCGCCATGGCCATCGCAGCTGGCCTGCCCTCGGCCCCGGCCAGCGCGGCTCAGGAACTGCACCTTTACAACTGGACCATCTACATTGATCCCGCCGTGGTTGACGACTTCCAGAAGGAAAGCGGGATCAAGGTCACCCTGGACAACTATGGCACCAACGAAGAAATGCTGGCCAAGGTGCAGGCCGGGGCCGATGGATACGATATCGTGTTCCCGTCGGTGTTCATGCAGGACATCATGAGCCAGTTGAACCTGCTGGGGAATCCCGGGCTGAAGGACCTCGACGGCTATAACAATCTGGACCAGAAATATTTCATCGCCAAAAGCGACCCGCAGCACGAAATCTGCCTGCCCTATAACTGGGGCACCACCGGCCTGATCTATAACAAGGCCCTGACCAAGGGGCAGGCTGTCGATAGCTGGAAGGTGATTTTCGAACCGCCCGAAGCCTTGCGCGGCAAGATTGCCGTGCTGGATGACGTGCGGGAAACCATCGGGGCCGCGTTGGTTTACAATGGCTTCTCGTTCAACTCTACCGATCCGAAAGAACTGGCCAAGGCGCGGGACACCATCGCCAAGGCCAAACCCTATTGGGCCGCAATGCTGACCGACGGCATCGGTGACAAGGTGATCAACGGTGACTTTGCCGTGGCGCAATGGTGGTCCGGCTCGGCGGCGCAGACGGTGGCCTCCAAGCCCGATGCGGTTGGCTATGTGATCCCCAAGGAAGGCGCCAACGGGTTCCAGGAACAGATGTGCATGCTGGCCAAGGCCCCCAATGTCGCCTCGGCCAAAGCGTTCTTCAGCTACATGATGCGCCCGGATGTCGCCGCCAAGAATACCAACTGGCTGCACGGCGGCACCACCAACAAGGCGGCTCTGACGATGGTCAACCCGGCCCTGCGCAGTGATCCGAACCTCTATCCGTCCGACGAAGTCCGCCAGCGTCTGCATCTGGTGCAGGATCTGGGCGACAAAATCCGCCTGTACGATGCGGTGTGGACCAAGATCAAGGCTGAATAACAAAGAATATACTGTATGATCTTACGCTGCTGCCCGGCGTTCCCCTGACGCCGGGCCTCTTTTCCCCGGAGCCCCCTCATGCGCCTTGCCGCCTACCAGTGCCGAGCCCTGACCGGGGACATTGCCGCCAACCTGCACCGCCTTGATCGCATTGCATGCGCCGCCAGTGCCGCCGAGGCTGACGTGTTGGTGGTCCCGGAGCTGTACCTGACCGGCTATTGTCTGGGGGAGCGGACCAGCGAATTTGCCATGTCGCCCGATGCCGCTGCGTTACAGGAAGTATCGGCCATTGCCCGCCGTCATGCGGTGGCGCTGGTGGTGGGCTATCCTGAACTGCGGGCTGGCGCGGTTTATAACACTGCCGCCCTGTGGGATCGTAGCGGAGCCTTGTTGAGCCGCTATCGCAAGATCAACCTGTTTGGCGATGAAGAAAAACGGCTTTTCCGCCCCGGGGATGCCACCGAGACCACCGCCATTGCCGGAATGAGCGTCGGCATGCTGATTTGCTATGACGTCGAATGTCCTGCCGCTGCCCGTTCGTTGGCCGATGATGGCGTACAGGTCATTCTGGCCCCAACGGCCAACATGCTGCCCTATCGTGCTGCCGCCATCACCGCCCCCCGCGCCCGTACGCTGGAAAGCGGGGCGGCGCTGGTTTACGCCAACTATACCGGCGATGAAGGCACCCTGACCTATACCGGCCTGAGCGTCATCGTCGGCGCGGACGGTGAAGACCGCGCCCGCGCCGGAGAACAGGGCGAAGCCCTGCTGATTGCCGAGGTGTAGCTGGCCGCCCGATCAGAGCATTTTCAAGTTGACCGTCGACGGTCAACGGCTCGGAAAATGCGGCACTAAAAGGGAAGAGCGTTTTCGCTCGGTGTGAAAACGCTCTAAAGCGGCAGCAGCCCGCTCCACCACACCGCCCCGGCCAGTGCACAGGCTGCCAGCAGAACCAGATACACCCCCCACGGCTGCTTCTTTTCGGCAAACGGGTCATGCAGGGACCGAACCGCTCCGGCAGGCAATCGGGCCTGCGTGGTCAACGAGTTTCCGAACGGAATGTTGATCCGCACCCGGGCGTTGACCGCCCAGCCGGTGGCGTCAAGGATCGGGGCCAGATTGCGCTGCCGCAGCTTCAGATAGGCGATCACCATCGCCGGTCCCGAGATCACCAGCACCAATCCCAGCACCGCCAGCGGCATCTGCCACCACGTCAGCCGCAGGAAGCCAGTCACCACCGAGGCAATCGCCGTCCCGATGGCCCCGACCGCCAGACCGATGGCGGCAAAGATCCCGGCAAACCGCCCGACATCAAACGCTGCCGGAACCGCCGGGGCGGGAGATGCCGTTGCCGGAGCAGGTGTTTTAGCTGCCGGAGCAGGGGCTGAAGCTGCGGCTGGGGGGGCAACGGGCAACTGGAACGATGACAGCGGGGATTGCTGCGAATGCAGGGTCGCCAGCTTTTCCAGCTGATCGTTGATCATTTTGGCAAATTTCTTGTATGGCGACCAGAACGCCTGTCCCAGACTGATCGGATGGTCAACGATCTTGATGATGGTGGCATCCCAGTCCCGCCCTTCCCGGTCATAAAAGACGCCGTTGCGCCCGACCATCAACTGGTCGCTGTCCCCGACGGTGAAGGCGGCGGCGATGGTCATCTTTTCACTGCCGCCTTTGCGCTGGCAGGAACAATAGACCAGATAAATCCGCGACAGGGCGGCCAGCGTGGCATGGGCCGCCACATCATTGACCCGCACACACAGATCGGCACTGCGGCCATCCAGATACAGCCGTCCGGCGAGGAAAATGGCCTTGCCCCTTCCGGCGTAAAAGTCGCGGAAGGAGACGAAATTGTTCAGCAGCCGATGCAGCCCCAGACGCAACCGAAGCAACCGTTCGACTTCTTCGATCGCTTCGACATCCCTGGCGACGGCCAGATCAGAGGCCACCAGCGCCTCCAGATCAGCCTGCCGGTTTTGCCCGGCAATCTGCCGCAGGCGCTCCGCCCCCAGCGTCATCACTGCTGACGTCGGCTTTTGCGCCATCCACTCCAGACGAGGCTGATAGAGCGCGCAAATGTCTTGCCACTGCGCCATGGTCAGAGTCTCACACTCCCCCAGCACGGGCAGGACGACCTGCTGGCGGAAAGCCTCCAGTGCCGCTCCCCACGCCGGGTTCACCCCGCTGCGCAATGGCAGGGAGCCTTCGGCGTGGACTTCGGCCAGCGGCAGGGGCGTCAGCAGGGCCAGACTGTCACTCAGCCCCTTGTCAGCCAGTTGCCCCAGAAGGTCCGGGCCGGGATTGAGCAGGTCGGTAGCATCCCGGCGATAGGCTGCCAACTGGCAGCGCAGGAAATAGCCATCAATTTTCTCGCGCACCGCCAGCACGGCCTCGGCCCCATCCGGCGTTCCGGCCAATCCGCTATCACCGTCCAGCCAGCCAGTCGCTTCGACAACCGCGCTGTAGAAGGCCGTGATGGTGTCCAGTGTCACCCCATCGGCGCCAGAACGGTCGGCGGTTGCTCCCTGACACTGGATAATGTCGTTGATCAGGGCGACCAGCTCCGGGGCATCGCCTGCCGTTGCCACCGGAACCACGCCATCACCGTTAAAGCAGGTGGACTGGAAAATGCTTTCCGTATCCAGAGCATCGTTCAGGGCCAGAGTGTCGGCATCTGGCCGCCCCTGATGAGCCAGAATCCGCCGCGCCGAGGCCAAAACCCGCGCTCCGGCCTCGCTGTCTGCGTTAATCGCCAACAGGCGCAAATCGTCCCCCGGACGCACCAGTTCTTCGGGGTCGGCCAAAACGGTCTTCAGCCAGGCGATTTCGCGCAGAATGTCAGCGGCGCGCACCCGCCCGCTGCCGTCAAGGTCGAGCAGGCTCAGGGTTTGCCGATCAAATTCCAGTCCGTCAACCGGGCAGGCCAGCGCAACCCACAGCTTTTGATCAAGCGTATCAAGGGCCAGAATATCTGCACCAGTCTCCAGCCGGGCCTGATCAAAGCCACCGGCCCGGAAAAACTGCATTGCCTCTTTGCTCACCTGAAACACCTCCTGCTGTTTGTGCATCCGGTGAGCATAGCCGATTTCGCCGGAAAGCTGCGTGCCGTTCCATCACAGTGGCACAAATTTGTTTTGACGGTGTGTTTGCCCGCCCGCGCTAGGTTCTGTTGACAAAGACTTTGACGGTAATAATAGTTTTTGATTTAATAATTCCTCTCATGGGGAGATGATTCGATGAATGAACGGATTGGTGTAACGGACGATGAATGGGCGGTGATTTCGCCATTATTGCCATCGGAGCGAGGTCGCGGGTGCCGTCCTTCCCACGATAACCGCCGTTACTTTGAAGGCATGCTGTGGATTGCGCGGAGCGGGTCGCAATGGCGTCTTCTGCCTGCGGAATACGGTAAATGGAACAGCGTGTACCGGCGTTTCCGACGCT
>Ga0209373_10001101_pt1 | contig 34721 bp, 25 predicted proteins | sample Higcelweek5metaG_FD_187173 | JGI IMG/M metagenome (GOLD analysis project Ga0209373, IMG submission 187173) | Freshwater pond sediment microbial communities from the University of Edinburgh, under environmental carbon perturbations - High... | ecosystem: Environmental > Aquatic > Freshwater >... | reverse complement strand
CAAAAACTTTGCACATAATTATGTACGGACTTATTGATCTTCTGACAATATTACTTCTTCTCTTAATACCAAAATCATGACTATCAATATCATTTCTCGCAGTGTCTTATCTTTATATTAATTGATTATTTCTATGAAAAGAAAAATCAATGATAGCCCTAATCTGACTTTTATTTAATATGATTATTATTTATATGATAATCTATATTTTCGCTTTTAGTACTAAATTTTTTTAAAAAATATAAAGACTGTATGTCAATAAAAAAATCTTCCTCTTGTAATTTATTAAAAAAGATTATAATAAAAAGTCAAAGGGAGATTTTAACTTATTAAAATAAAGTAATTATGAAAAAAATTATAGCAGCAATAATAGTACTTGTTAGTTTTTTTATAGGTGAAATAACGGCAGAAGCATACTCTGATACAAGAGTTGGTAGATGATTGTGATGAGTTAGGATTGTAAATAACTCTTGAGAAGCAAGAATTAATAAATTCGTTGATAATATTTCTCCAGATAATAGAGAAAATTATGTCTTACAAGTTATAGCAAAAATTAATACTCTAGAAATTAAAATACAGAACTCTTCTTCAAAATCAGATAAGAAACTAAGAAATCTAGCATTTCTATGAGAAGTGAAAGATATTCTAGAATGAAGATTATTTGACATTAGAAGTAGTGTAACTTCTGGATATAATGGAAACCTTGTTTATAGTATTGCACAAGTTTATCCTTCTATTTCTTCTCTAAACATCACAATAACTTCGAATCAAATAGGTAAATGATACTATATAATTTTGCCAACTAGCACTTATGCCCCAACTGCAAACCAAGTGAAGTCATGATTTGATCTATATAACAATATTATATCAATCAGATGAACAATCAATCTAGTCAGTGGTAACAATCAATTAAATATTTCATCACTCAATCAGAATACTTGATATGTTCTATATTTCGTAGCAGAAGACCAATATGACAATCTGAGTTCTAATGTAATTAAGACGTCTTTCATAACAACTGATCTTGCTAATAATACAACATGACAAATTAGTCTAAGCGCCAATTCTATATCTGGTACAACTCTTAATTGTTTACTCAATACTAACACTGCCGGCAGATGATATTATGTAATTCTTCCTGAAAATTCTACTGCACCAAGTACAGCTCAAATAAGATGATGAATGTGACCTAATTGGAGCAATGTTCCTTACAAATGAACTGTGACACTAAATGTCTGAATCAATCAATTCTCTGTGGCATGACTTGCTTCTAATACTTACTACAAAATGTATCTTATAGAAGATGATAATTATGGTGTATCACAATTCAATACATTAGTTCTTCCTTTTGCTACTTGAGAAAATATTGGATATATACTACCAACTTCTAGTTATTTTTCTCTTAATATCTCTTCACTTCAAGTCTGAGTTAACTCTGCAAGTGCTATAGTAACAACGAATCAGGCTGGAAGATGATATTATATTATTCTTCCTATTAATTCTGCAACTCCGAATCCCACAAGAATTAAGACTGGTTTTGATAGCAATGGTAACAACGCAATTATTAAATGAAATATGACATTAATCAAATGAGATAGCTTGTTTAATATTTCTTGATTAAGTCAGAATACAGAATATGCCTTATTTTATACTTATGAAGATGTAAACGGTAATCTAAGTAATAATGTAATCGCACTTCCAGTGAAAACTCTTGCCAATTCCAACTCAACTAGTCTATGACAAAGTGTGAATGTAATAGTTAATCCGAGCGGAACAAGTCTTAATTGAATTGCGAATGTTAATATTGCTGGAAGATGATATTATATTGTACTGCCAACTTGAGCAAATAAACCAACTTCTCTACAGGTAAAAGAATGAATAGATAGTAAATCAAATACTGTTACAATTAGATGAAATATTTATCTAAATGTCTGAGATACTTCATTCAGTATTCCATGACTTAATTCTAGTGCTAGCTATGTTCTATATTTCACGTCAATAGACACAAACAGAAATCTACTGCCAACGCCAATAGCAATTCCTTTTAGTACTAGGTAGTTTTTTACTTTTTTAAAATTAAAGATATGAATACAGCTAAGAATAGACTAAATTGCTCAGCAATAATAACTCCAACTATTTCAAGAGACAATACTTCTACTACTATTAATTGAATAATATGAATGAATAATTTTTCAGATATTCTATCTTTTAGAGTCAATTCATTAGATGATTTGATTAAGTATAATAATTTGGTCAATTGAGTAATTAATGAAATAATGATACATGATTATAATTTATGCAATAGATCAGAAAAATTTTTGGAAGCATTCAAATCATGATTACTATCAAAACATCCAATTGAAGACCCAGATAATGAAGACAGAAAAGACCTCATGATATTATTAGAGAAAAAAAGTGCTCAACAGCAGTTATTATTGACTGAGAGCATTAAGAATTGAAATATTAATTTACTATGAAATGATCTTGAAGATTTGATGTGTCTTGTAAAATGTTGAATTATAGATTGGATGAATTGAGTATATAAGACACTAGAAAAATGAGTGAAATTACACTGAGAAAAAAATGAATTATGAGAAAGTATAAACTATTGACTACCCAGTGAAAATTGACCAAAATGATATCAAGATACTTTTGAATGAGTTAATATTGATGAAAATCTCTTATCTAAAATCAATAATCCATTCTTGAGAGAGTATTTATGTCAGATATTTAAGCTATCTAGAAGTTGAAATTATAAATACGAAGATTGGATTAAAGCAGAAATTAACGAAGTAAATAGTTGGCTTAGTACAGAGCAACTTGCTTTTATTGCGCCGATGGAGAATTATAAACATAAGAATTATATAGACCCGGATTTTCTAATCTTATTGAGAGAAAAAATGTCAAAAAAATCTTGAGATTATGCAGATTTATCTGCAAGAATTTTTTGAGAGGAATATTGAATGAAAAATGTGAATATATACCTTGCAGAGCCAATCATGGGTTGATGAGAGCAAACATATAACAAATTTATGTGAAAATCATTCCCAAATGATATGGAACTTAGAGAAAAATATGGAAATTTCATAATAATAATTAAATGACAAATTCATAAAGCATTTGATGAATATAATGAATATGTACTCAAAATATTTGATATAAAAAAAGGGGATTTAATTAATAATAGAAGTGAAATTATAGAAAAGATAATTGAAGAAGTTACTTACCATGAATATGGACATTCCATATTCACAACTCAGCATCAAAATATGCTAGAAGAAACTAAGGCAACTCTATTTTATTGGACTTACTTATACGAAAAATATATTGCAAATAATGAAAGTCTTGATAAAGAAGAAATTAAGAGAATAATTCAAGCTTTTACTCTTGATTTTACCAGATACATAACACGTCTAAAGATTCCAAAATATAGAAAATATGTATATACTGCACAGATTCTTCTCAAACACATGATAGATAATAAGATATTAAAATATGATGAAAGTACTAATATCCTACAATTTAATTACGATGAGAATCTATTAATAAATTTTAAAGATATGTTAATAGAATTAAGAGAAGTAACACAAAAAGTAAAAATAATTTATGACAATAAAGATAAACTTGGTGAGGAAGAAATGATAAAACATTATAATGATGCAACTCTGGATGTTCTTAATAATTTATTTAGTAAATTCTAAGAAATTTTTCTGAAAAAAAACTCTGAATTGTTATACTTAATATTAAAAATCAAATTTAGATAGATTTTATAAGCATAAATAAATTTTAAATCATCTTATAAAATTCACCCCCCCCTTGATAATTCCAAAAATCCCAATATCATACAATTAGCATACAATTTTTAATTTATAATTCTTACATTATCATTAATTAAATTATTATGAAAGTATTAATTGTGGAGGATAATAAGATTCTATCGGATAACATCAAGGATTATCTTGAGGCGAAGTGAATTGATTCTAAGCAGTTATTTAGTGGAGAAAATGTGAATTACGAACTTAGCTCGACCAATTATGATTTGGTAATACTCGATCTTGGTTTGCCGACTATTGATGGGATTGAAGTATGTAATAGAATAAGGAATGTTGGCAATAATATTCCTGTTTTAATGCTGACATCAAGAAACACTATTAATGATAAAATTGCTGGATTCAAGTCTTGATCGGATGATTATTTGACTAAGCCTTTTGAATATTCTGAGCTTCTTATGAGAATATATGCACTTACTAAGAGAGGCTTTAGTCTTAAGTGAAATATTATCAAATTATATGATCTAGAAGTAGATGTAGAGAGAAGAAAAGTACTCAAGGATTGAGAAGAAATTGAACTTACGAATATTGAAGCCAATCTTCTAATTTATCTACTGCAGAACAAATGACAAGTAATGACTAAGGAAAATCTTCTCGAGAAAGTCTGGTGAGAATATGATGCGTTTAATATGACAAGAACACTAGACATTCACATCTGATATCTCAGGAAAAAACTTTGAAAAGATCTTATTGAGACAATAAGATGAATATGATATACAATTAATTAATCTAGATGGAGAATTCAAGATTGCTAGAAATAAGAAGAAAAAGACTAAGTATATATTTTGCCTTGTTTATATTGTTCTCAATATGGCTCGTAGAAGTATTGTTCCTTGCTGCAACTTATTATAATAATAATATCAAACTTGAAGATAAACTCAAAATAAGAGTCAAGTGAGTTGAGAATGTACTTATCAATAAAGAAGAATATTTAGAGAAAATCAAAAACAACGATTATGCGATGAAATCTCTTCTAGAAAAAGCACTAGATTGAGTGACAATTACACAATGAAATAATAGAATTATTTGAACAATTAATCAAGAATATTTCAATAAATTAAATAGTTTCTACGATAGTAAGAATAAAAAATATTATGTTTCAACTTTCTGACAAAACTGAGAATACAAGATTATAATTAGTGAGACCAATCAATATTCTTACTACAATCTACTTATAGAATTATTATATTTCTTATTATTCACACTTCCCTTCTCTTTACTATTCTATGCACTTTGATATTTTTTCGTGGGGAAAAACTTCCGTCCTATTAGAGAAGTTATTGCAAGTCTTGAGGATTTTAGTGCTAATATTAATCATGAGCTCAAGACGCCAATCGCAGAAGTAATCTCAACACTTAGTCTAACAAAGGAACTATGAAAGAATTATGAAAAAGCTATAGATACTTCTCTCAATTCTGCGCACAAAATTGCAAAAATACTTGATTCTATGCTATGAATTATTAATCTTGTTGATTCTTCGTTCAAGAAAGAAAAAGTTGATTTAGTCCTAGAATTAAATAGAATTATAGAAGACAACGAGAAAAAAATCGCAGAAAAACAAATTAAAATCAAAAAAAATTATTGAAAAAAGAGCTTTACCCTGAATATTAACAAAGAACACTTTAATATTTGTGTAGGCAATATTCTCAAGAATGCAATCAAATATTCTAACGAAAAATGAATTATAGAAATCTCTTTCGAAGGTTGAATCATAGAAGTTAAAGACAACGGGATAGGAATAGAAGAAAAAAATCTTGCAAACATATTCAGTAGATACTTCAGAGAGAATTATCTCAAGGAAGAATGATTCTGATTATGATTATCATTAGTGAAAAAAATTACAGATATCAATTCTTGGAAAATTGAGATAGAAAGCAAAAAAGACCAATGAACAAAAGTTATTATTAATTTTAATAAGTAATGAAGAGATTAATTACTCTGACATTCACACTTATTACGCTCACATCGTGTTCTTTTATTAGTGACTCAGAAGTTGAGAATAATAATAAGACTACTCCGCTAATAAATTCAATTAGCACTTGAACTACCAGAAAAATCAAAAATATCAGAAAGCCAAGAACTAATTCTTGAACTACAATCAACACTGGCAGTATAACAAATGTAAATACTCAAATACCTATTGAAGGAAATACAACTTCTCCAAATATTCGAGATGAAACTGTGTCAACCTGAAATTCTATTGAAGAACTATCGAAAATTAATATCTCAGAAGCGAGCATTGATGCAGATAGCTGAACAACTGAAACTTGATGAATAGAAGATATATCAGAAGAGCAAGTTAGTCAACTGGTCGATATACTACTTGAGGCAGGAAAATAAATAAAACTTTACAATTAACATACAATTAAGCCTTATATTGCAAATAATTATATTAAATACTATGAAAAAATTAATTACACATAAAATAACAAGTTCCATATTGGTACTAGTATTTTTTGTAGTCTCAAGTATAATTGTAAATGCCGAACAAACTAATCAGAAATCTCAAGTTTGAAAAATTAAACAACTTATTAATAATGTATGAAATAAAATTAATAGTGGGCAAATCTTAACTCAAGAACAGATAAATAAACAATTAAATAAAGTTAAACCTGAAGATTTGAACAAAGTATTTTCGTGAGCAATGCAAAAAATTAAGCAAATGGCACCAAAAGAAAAAACAAAAATACTAAATTCTGCTAAACAAATTCTTAATGCAGCCTGAAGTTGAAATGTAGCAAAAATCAAAAATCAAATTGAAGTCAAGAAGCAAGAAGTAATTAAAAATATCAAAGAAGATATCCAAAAACAAAAGAATCAAAAAATCGAGGAAGCGAAAAAACAATTTGAAGCGAAAAAACAAGAAATTATCAATCAAGTTAAGAATTGAAAACTCTGAAACGAAGAGGCTAAAAAACAAATTCTTGCTAATAGAGACGTGATGACAGAAAAAACAAAAGTAACTATTCAAGCTGCTGCTGATAAAATTAAACAAGAAAAGATAGATAGTGTAAAGTTAATTATAAAAAAACAATTCGAGACAAAATTAGCAGATATAAGTAAGCTGTCAGAGTCCGAACAAAAAACAAAATATCAAAAACTCTATAATAGTATTGATTTACTTACAAAAAAAGCAACAAAAACACAAATAGAAGTTTATAATATAATGCGAGCAGTCCTCAGAGAGAAGATAGATTCACTCAGATAATAAATAAAAATCCTCAAGAAATTTCTTGAGGATTTTTACATTTCTTTTACAATTACCATACAATTATAATATATACTGTGTTTAACCTTAGAAATAAGGTACAGAAAAACTGAATAGTTAAGAAAAATAAAAAAACTATAAATCAGATTTTTCTAAAATTTATATTTTAATATTTATATTATGAAACACTTAAGAAAAATAGCATTAGCTACAATAATTATTTCTACATTTGCAACATCTGGAGTATTTGCAGATGAAGTAAATACAACAACCGCTAATTCTTGAGCAACAAAAAAATGAATTATGCTACAAGCAAAAGATGCAAAACAAAAAATTAAAGATGCTGTTGCTCAAAGAAAAGAAACTAGGAAAACACTTATTGAAAATAATCAAAAACTAAGAGATGAGGCAAAACAAAATAGAGAAGAATTTAAAGCTGAAAATAATGAGCTAAAAGAAATTCTAAAAAAACTTGATGTAGATATTCAGGAACAAATTAGAGTCTTATCACAAGAACATAAAAAAACTATAGATTCATTGCAAGAAGAATTAACTAACTCTGGAACAATAGAATCTAGAAGAGTTGAAATAAGAGCTCAAATAAAAATTCTTCGTGAAGCTCATTTTGCAAAAGTAATAGAGCTTGCTTGATCTACTGACGAAATTAAAGCATATTTTGAAAAAAGATCTGAATTAATTACAGAAAATGAGGCTCTCAGAACCCAAGCAAAACAAGCAAGAGTTGAGTTCAGAGAATGACAAAACGCAATTGTTGATCAATATAAAACTCAATACTTTGATCAACTAGAAAATATTATACCAAAAGTTTCGGACTCGAGATTAGAGGTTATTCTTACAAAAATTGATGCAATGATTACTAAACTTGATTCAAATACTACAATATCAGAAGAGAGAAAAACCAAAACTTTGGCTCAATTAACTTCTCTTAAAGAATTAATTCAAGAAGAACAGGAAACAAGAACTACAAATGATGAAGAACTAGATATGACGTCAATTCTTGAATAATTATAGTAAACTATGAAGTTCAGTAAAAGTATTTAATCAACAAAAAAAGGTTAGCATTGCCAACCTTTTTTTTAATATTTAACAATTAATAATACCAAAAAGCATTTTATTTTATAAGATTTTATCTATAATTTAGATATCTAAATATAAATTACTTAATAATTAGTTTGAAATTCTTTTTTCATTTCCTAAGGATTACAACTCAGTTTATAAAATTTGTGTCAGTAATCTCTAAAAATCCGTCTGTAACTTTCATTTCATTTAAGAATATTCATCCTCAATCGATAAGTTTTTTTCATTCTCATCTAGAGGTAACAAATCAAACATTAACTAATACATCAAGGATTTGGATGTTTCATTCAAACTTTATACTTCCAACTTCCCTAGCAAGTGCAGTAATATCAGAAACAGATAATCATTTGATAACTTCCATTTTATCAACATCTCAGAATAACATATCAGTAATCATCTCAGCTTGTTTAAGTGCTTCACCTCAAAAAATAAGTTCTGTAACTTGAGTTGCAAGACATTTTTGCCCATAACGCAACTCGGGTTTTTCTGAGTGTTTTAATACAATGTCAGCAATTTCCTTAATAGATAAGAATGTGAAAACTTTTAATAATTTGTCAAGATCAGCATCAGTAGTATTTAGCAAGAATTGGTAAACAAAATATGGAGAATTCTTCTCTGGATCAAGCCGAACTGCGTTTCACATAGATTTTCAGAATTTTTTACCGTTAGAATCTGTAATTAATTTATTAGTCATTCCATATACAGTTTGTCATGTTTTCTTTGCTGTAAGTTCTACTCAAGATAATATTCCATCCCATTCATCTGATCATCCAACTTCTAGTCTTACTCCATATTCTGAGTAAAGCTTATAAAAATCGTAACCCATAAGTAGCATATAACTGAATTCCGCAAAAGAGATAGATTTGTCTGGGTCACTAATTCTTTTTTTCACTATATCCTTATTCATCATCCAGTTTACAGTCATATATTTACCAACATCACGCATGAATTCTATGACATTCATTTCTTTGAAAAATCTGTAATTATTGATAACTTCAACTTCTAATTTGATTCATAATTTTTTACCAACATTTGCTAATATTACATGCATTTGTTTCTCAATCTTTGATGCATTAATTTCAACTTGCTCAGCAGTGAGAAAATTCCTCTCAGCATCCTTTCAAGTTGGATTACCAATAGCTCAAGTTGCTCAGCCAACAATCAGAATAAGTTTATTTCATTTCTTCATGAAATGCAGAGCATTAATGAGAGAGATGAAATTACCTAATTGAAAAGAATCAGCAGAAGGATCTATTCACCAATACAGTTTTTGACCTCATTTCTCATATAATTCAAACAATTCTTCATGTGTATATTGATGTAGAAATCATCTTGCTTCTAACTCTTGCTTAAGGTTCATAAAATTATTTGGTTAAATAAGTAATTTAGCCATTTTATACATTTTTATAGGTATTTCAAGAAATAATTGGATAAAACAAAAATAAGAACCCACAGGGTTCTTATTTTTTTTGATTTACCGTACTTTCTGACTTATTTCTAAAAAGTAGAATTAATATTATTTTAGAATATCAAGAATATTATTCAAATCAGAGCTAACTCAATTAATATTATCAATTTTCTCAGAGATTAATTCTTTTAGAGCAACAAGTAAGTTCTTATTTTTAGTTGATAAAGTTTTAGTTAGAAGTACATCTATCTTAGAATTAACTCAAGTTAACCATGTAATTTTTTCAGAATCTGTTGCAAATGTTGTAAGTTTAGTTTCTAAAGCTTTATTTACAGAAGCTGGAAGGATACTATTGATTGCTTGTTTTTTGTTATCCTTATTATCATTTTTTTGTTCATTCTTACCATTTTGTTTATCATTATCCATTCCATTTTTTTGTCAGCTCATTTCTCATTTACCCATAACTGGCATTTTTGCCATTACAGCTTTGAATTCTTCAGCTTTATCAGTCGCAATATATGGAATTAAATCAGCTACAAATTGATCGTGAAGAGCTTGTATTTTTGTTTTTAATTCCGTCATTTTTGTTTGCATATCATCTTGACTGATACTGCTTACTTCTGGTTTCATAGATTCCATTAATGCTTTTATTGTAGTTTCATGATTAGTCTTGATAGTTGCAATTGCAGCTTTATCAGCGTCAGTTAAATCAGTTCTAAGAAACTTCTCAAACATAACTAACCCCTTGTTTATTTCCATTCAAGAACCCATTTGAGTTCAGCTCATTACATAGTTTTTGAACATAGACTTATTATTCATCTTATTCATAGACTTATTATTCATTCCAGCATTGTCTGCAAATGTAGTTGATGCTAATGCTCAAACACTGATTATAGTTGCAAGAGCTATATATTTTAAGTTTTTCATATTATAATTTTATTAATATATAAATTAAGATTTCTCTGTCTTAGATTTTGTTTTGTAATTCTAAAACATACTCATAATAACGATCCAATTGTATGAAAATTGTAAAGTTTTTTTAATTTAAAATAAAACACCGCTTAATTAAGCGGTGTTTTTGAATTTTTTATCAAAAATTATTTCTTAGCAACCTTCTTAATAGCAGCTTTTTTCGCAGGAGTCTTCTTTTCTTTCTTTACTACTTCTACAACTTCTTCTCCAAATACTTCCTCAGCTTCTTCTTTTGCAACTTTTTCAAGTTTGATTTTTTTCACCTCTTTTTTCTCTTCTGTAATTCCAAGATGTTTAATAATCATATCAAGTTTAGCATTCATTTTTGTGAATTCTAATTTTAATTCTTCTTGTTTTTTGAATTTTGATTTGTCATCTGTAATGAAGCAATCACTACAATAAACTGGTTTATCAGGAGATGGCTTGAATGGAACCTCACAATCGTTACCACATTGTCCACAAACTGCAGGATACATTCTTTTCTCTTCACGTCCTCCGAAATCTCTTCATCCCCTATCTCATCTATCACCTCTTCCTCTGTCGCCAAAATCTCTTCTTCCAGAATCTCTATCATTTCTTCCTCATTCCATATCTCTAAAACAATCACTACAATAAACTGGTCTTTCTCCAGTAGGTTTGAATGGCACCTCACAAGAATCGCCACACTCAGCACAAGTTGCTCTGAATAATTCTGGTCTTTCACCTCTTCCAGAATCTCTTCCTCATCTTCCACCTCAACCAAAACCACCACCAAATCTACTTCCTCCTCCAGATCTTCCACCAGATCTATCTCTACCATATTCTCCCATATTAAATTGTTTTTTAATTATAAAAATTAGGTCAGAACTTTCTTATAAGAATATTGCAAACCTCACTCATTCTACTCAAATATTTCCCCAAGTACAATTTATTATTTATTTTGACTTAATTACTAAGAAATCATTTTCCTGAAGTCAGAAAAATGGTCAGAAATTACTTATTCAATATCCAGTCAATAATATTTAATCTCAATATTCAGCTTCTATTATTATCAAAAATTTCATCCATACTCAGTACATATTTTGGATAATTATCATTTATACTATCAAAAACTCAAAATTCTCTATTTATAGTAGACTCATTAATCAAAATATAAGTAACTTGATAATATTCAATAATTCAATCTTTTTTAGCTATAAAATCAACTTCTAAATCAGATATTTTTCAGATTGTAATTTCGTATCATCTTGTTTTGAGTTCTAAATAAACCACATTCTCAAGTAATTGTGAAATATCTCATATTTTATATCAAAGTAGATAATTCCTGAATCACAAATCTCACATATAATATTTTTCATACAAATCAAGAAGTTTTTTTCATTTCAAATCATATCTCTGAACTTTATCTAGAAGAAAAGTATTCTGAAAATATCCAAGATATTCTCTAAGTGTATCTACAGAAATATTTATTTTTTCGTTTTTGAGATAGTCAGATATTTTTTTACTTGAAACAACATTTCATATATTATCAGCAAGAAACTTAAAAATATCCAAAAGTAAACTAGAATTTCTAATGCTATATCTTGCAACAATATCCTTAAAAAGGATTGAATGAAAAACTCAAGAAATATATGAATAAATCATTTCATTATCAAAATTCATATTATGAATTGCTGGAAGTCATCAAAATTTGATATAATTATAAAATTCTTCCTTGATTTCCTGTTTATTTTTTCATCTAAAATCCAAAAATTCCTTAAAACTGAGTGGATAAATATGGAATTCTATATATCTTCAAGTAAGAAAAGTTGATAATTCACTTGATAGAAGATTAGAATTTGATCAAGTTATATAGATGTCATAATCATCATTTTTTAGATAATTTCTTATTGTCTTTTCCCATAGTGAAATATCTTGAATTTCATCAATAAAAATATATTTCTTTCAGCCAAATCATGAAATCTTCTTTTTTATATATCCATCTAAATCCTTATAATCATTTATAAAATCAAATTCTAAATTTTCCTTATCAATATAAACTATATTCTCATTATTTATTCACTTTTCCTCAATTAAATAATTAATTATCTGTTTCATAAAATAAGTTTTTCAACTTCTTCTAATACCAGTAATAACCTTAACTAGATTCAAATCTATATAACTTTTAATCTTATTAAGATAAACTTCTCTTTTTATCATAAAAAATTAATTTAAATATTATTAGTAACGATTATAATCGAAACTTTTTATAATTCAAGTTTATTTTCGATTATAATCGAAACTTTTATAACAAAAAACAACTATATAATAGTTATGCGTTAAACCGTTTATGTTTATAACCCAATAAAAACTCGAAATTCATAATCATTTATGGTTAAAGTCCTAAATAATTAATAATTCTAGAATTATTAATTTTATCTTTATCCGAATTCCTCTTTTTATTATCATTTCACCGTTTTTAAATGTTGACATAATTAAAATTAATTTCTTATCTAATTTTGATTAATTTAAAGAAGAGTTTATAACACCATAAAGAATATCATACAATTTTTCTCAAATAATTTTGGCTTTATTTATAGGTATTTTAGTTAGAACTCCAGATTGTCATCAATTTATATCGTATTTTCATAATTTTACACCTTAAATTCTCATCAAATAATTAATGTTTTAAAAGAAACAAAAAAACCTATTTATTCAATAAGTCTTTTGTATTTAATTTCATCATGGTAGAGGGAAGATATCTATCAAACTTTCATTGTGCTTAGCCTTTGACTTTGTCATAAGCATAATGGTTAGTTGATATAAGCGAGGTTATTATATTGAGAAAGTTAAATTTGTAAATAATTTGTAAATAATTTATAATTTATTCTATAGTATACCCAAGCAATCAGTTAATATACATCAATTTTATATTGATAAATATAAATCATTTGTTTAATATAAAATGGGAAAAAGATAGAATTACTATTTAAAGTTCAGTTGCTAAAAGTTATTAATACTCAAGAAGATGTTTTGACTGTTTTATTTTTAATAAGTGATTTAAAATTAAATTGTTTTCCGTCCAATATTAATATATCGTTTTCTTTTAAAATTAAATTATCTTTTGGGTTTTGATATATTAGTATCATTAATAACTATTTTCTTTGTTTCTTGCAGAAATATTATTCACTCATTAAATATTTCACTTTCTGAACTTGTATAAATATTTATTTCCGCCTTAGAATAATTATTAATTATAAATTCCCTCTTAAATATAGGATCTTTAAATCCAAAATTTAATAATAAACTTAATACTAAATATATTAAACAAATTATTCATAATATTTTTAATATTCTATTTTTCATGAATCATAAATTATCTTTCAATATTTATACATAAATTTATTCAACATATCATTTCATATCAAAATTATATACATCTTTCCCTAAATATTTTAATGACTGATTTTCCATGTATCTTCAGGTTTTTAAATCAAAGATTTTGAATATATGTTGAGCAAGAAGCTTTTTAATAAAGAAATTTCTATAAACCTTTCTATCAATTAAAATGATATATCTACTACTTTTATCTAAATAATAAGGACATGTTCTCATTTCACATTTAAGTTCACTTTTTCAGTTAAAATACAATTCTCAATCATACAAATAAATATTACTCATAATAAATATTTTATCGGAAGTATTCCATTTGTATTCAATTGGTATAAGATTATTATTTCCAGTAAAAAGTTTAAATTCATTCTGTTTAAAATCATAAGTATACAGTTCATTCTTTCATGTAAATTTAAATATTAATTTTTCTTTAATATTAACATCAAAAAATGTGCCTTTATATTAGTATTACTTTTATATAAACAAAAAAGGACGAGTAAAAGTATTAAAAACACTATAGATAGTTTGTATACTAATTTCATAATAAATTGGGATTAACTTTTCTTTCGCTATCTATTGGTTTTATAGAATTATATTTTACAAATAGTTGAGTTTGAATTATACCTATAATAAATATTAATCATAAAATAACACTTATCATTTTTGGGGTTATTTTATTTACTTTAGAAAAATAGTATGATAAAAATTTTAGCCCCAATATTAACAGTAATATTATTCACAAAATAATTGTTTCGTATATTTGTTTAGTTGAGCACTCATAAATAAAACAACCATTATAAGGTCAAACTACAGAAGAAAAAAAATAAAAAGTTACTATTAATATAACTATATTAAGAATTATTAAAATTCAAATAGTTAATTTTGATAGTTTAATTTTAAAAATTTTTCATATTATATTCGGCTCTATCATGATTAATATTAATAAAATCCAAATAAATATACGTTCAATTATAAGCATGATATTTTAGTTAGAAATAAAGGTATTAAATTCTCAAAATTTTATTCAGAATACTGCTGTTATGAGATTATAGTCATTATATACCTCATTGTTTCAATGAATAAATGTATTTGGAGCAATTGTTTCTTTGAATCAATAATGATTTTCTATTTTCTGTGCAATTGGATTATATGTTCCAAATAATCAAGTATCTCATGTTTCACATGAAAGTAAATGTAGGCTAGTATTTGAAAGTCTGGTAGTTTGGCTTAAAGTTTGAGTGTCTGAATTAAGAATTCCTGTATCTAATGTTAAAGAAATATTACTTTCAGGAGATGATATTACAGACCCATTGTTAAGCGAAATACTATCTTGAGATCAATGTCCTATAAAATATATGTCATCTCTATTTTTTTCATTGATTGCACTATCAAAAGAAGAAAAATCTGTTATTAATTTTACATCAAATTTTTTATTTGGATTTGAACTTAATAAATAATTATACATACTTGCGACATAACTTGTTTCCCAGTTTAAAGCGTATCAATTTGAGTCAAAAGTTGGAATAAATCAGTTTCTATCAATTGTAAGTATTATCAAACTCTTCTCTCTCCCCATAGAATCAACAAACTTCAAAGGATTATTTCCTACATAGCTATATAGATTAATATCATCTCTGGTTCATATTGGGTCTCTAGATATGAATCTTCATAGATCTGCACTGTAATATCTAGCCCTATAGTAATATAATCATATTTCTTTATCATATTCTCTGCCTGTGAATAATCTTGTATTATCTATATCAACTCTAGAGTATTCTCTCCAATGTTCAGATTTTTCTTTTCTTTCATAGGCTTTACCGAATTCATCGTAAGTATATTGTTTGATAACTTTACCGTCTTTGTTTGTAATAGCAGTTATTGAACCTAATTGATCTTTTTGGTAGAAAAATTTATTTTCTGTTCTTTTCTTTCATTCTCAAGTAATAAGTATCATTACAATAACATCATCTATTCATTTTCAATATATATATTCTTTTGTATTTTTAAGAACTTCTTTATTATTTCTTACTCAGAATACTGTTTCTTGGATTGCATCTTGATTAGAGTAAGTGTATTTGATAATTTTCTTAATCTCATCATCATTATAGGTAGTTTTTGATATTCTTCTACCTAGAATATCATATTTGAATTCTAAGATTAGATTGGTAGATATTTTTCATTTTCTATCAACTTCATAGCTCTCAACTTTTACGAGTCTATTTCTATAATCGTAAGTGTATAGTTGTTTATCATCTTTGATAAGATTTCAGTTATTATCATATTTGAAGTTAAGTTGCTTAGTTTTATTCTGAGTAGTAATTGAAGTATATTGATTAAGATTATTGTTTGTATAATCTGCAATTCTTGTTTTTTCTTTTTCTTTACCTTTCTTGGTTGACCAAGATAAAGTTTGTTCTACTGAATCCCTATTTCAGATATTATCATAGTTATAGTCTATAGATAATTGTTCTTGTTTATTCTTATTAAGGTCTTTTATTATAGAATCTCATTTATCTATACTTGTTAATCTACTTAATTCATCATAGCTATAATTATTTTCTCAGTTAGAGAGAATATTATTAATATTATCATAAGAGAAATTAAGCTTTGATATCTGATATTCTTGAGTTTTCATATTCTTTCCTTTTCATACTTCTTGAGTTCAGATATTTGTAAGCTCTTTTAATCTCTCTAGATTATCAAAAGCATAATTAGTTTTGGTATTATTAGAGTTGAGTTCTTGAGTAAGTTCAAGTCAGTTGTAAGCGTAAGATTTAACTGTCTCATTATTGTTAGCTATTGTTGTAAGTCTATTAAGTACATCATAGTTTCTAGATATATTTCTATTACTTGGATATGTAGTATTAGTAAGATTTCATAGTTCATCATATGAATATTTAATCTCACTGTTACTATTAGTTTCACTAAGTAATCTATTAAGACTATCATAGCTAAATTTTAATTCAGAGTTATTGCTATCATTTGCTCAGATAAGTCTTCATAGTTCATCATAACTATATGTTTCTCTAGTTACTCATATTACTCATACTCATGGAGTAATATTTCTCTCTGTTAATCTATCAAGATTATCATAGCTATTAGCTACAACATTTCAATTAGGATCTATCTTCTTAGATACATTACCAGATATATCATATTCATATACAGTGAACTTATTATCTGGATAAATTTCTTTGGTTAATCTTCATAGATTGTCATATTCATACTTAGTAATATTACCATTTCAATCTGTTGTAGATATTAGATTAAGGTATTTATCATAAGTATAAGTTGTAGTTACTGGTTTAGAATTAACATATTTTGTTTCTTTTGTAACCTTACCTACATAGTTATATTCGTAATCTGTCTTGGTATTATTAGCGTCAATTGTTTGTGTGACTTGATTAAGATTATTATAGATATATGAACTAGATTTGTTATCATTGTTTGTTTGTTTTGTTAATCTTCAATCTTTATCATATTCATATATTGTCTTGATAGTCTTAGAGTTAGATTGGATAATATCTTTCTCAATTATTAATCATCTCTTATCATATGTATTTCTGATTTTATTTCATAGAACATCCTGAGCTTCTGTTGCTCTACCGAACTCATCATAGATAATACTAGATTTATTACCTTTTGCATCTATAGATTCTATAACCTTAGCGTTCTTGTTATATTTAACAAGATTAGTAATATTTCAAGAGATTATTCAATCCTTAATTATTGAATTAGTAGTCTTTAATATTTGTCAGATTTCGTTGTATATATTATCCGTCTGAGTAAGAAGTTTATTATCTTTATTAAATGTCTTAACTTGAATAACATTTCCAGCCTTATCATAATTAACTAAAGAATAATTACCATTTGGCTCAGTAGCTTTAATCATTCTATCAAAACTATCATATTCATATTTGGTTTCAGCTAACTTAGGATTAATAGTGCTTATGAGATTACCATTATTATCATAACTGTAAGTTGAGATAATATCTGTAGAGTCAGGATTTCTAACTATCTTCTTGATCACTCTTTCGAATTCATCATATTCGAATAGTATTTTAACTCAATTCTCTTGTGTTATCTCAGATACATTTTCATTGACATCATATTTCTTAGTGACTTTGTTAGTAGTATCTTTATCTATTTGAGTAATAATATCTGTTGGATGATCAAGCAGGTCATAGACATATTTGGTAGAAGGATTATTTGTAACTCATAATTGGATATTCTGTTCAGTAATATTATTGTTAGCGTCATAGATGTATTTCTTCTCTATTCACTGACTACTTAGGCTACTTACAAGATTAGAATATTCATTATATGTTAGAGTTGTCTTATTTCATAGAGCATCTGTTTTTTCTACTACATTACCATAACTATCATATTTGTAAGATTCTACTATATCATTTGCACTTGTCTCAAAGAATCCAAGAACTCATCATCTATCTCTGGCTAGCTTAGCAACTTTTATTAATAATCAATTCTCATAAGTGTAGGTTGTAATATTTCACTCTGGGTCAGTAGTTTTAATTAGGTTACCGTTAGTATCATATTCATTTAGTATTGTAATATCAGATCTATCTTGATTAACTCATCATAGATTAATATTCTTGGTTTCTATCTTTGTAATATTTCACTTATCATCAAGAGTGAAGTTAAGTTTGGTTCAGTCTGGTTTAGTAATTTCAACTGGCTTATTGTAAGTTGAATCGTAGATGAATTTTGTAATTAGATCTTCTGAGTCATTATCTGATTGAGTCATATCTGCTTTTTTTCTATCTTCAATCTTGTTTCATTGTTCATCATAACTATATTTAGTTCAATTTCATTTTGGATTTATAACTTGCGCCATTCTTCATTTGTCATCGTAACTATATTTATACACAGTTGTTTTATCAGAAACTCAGAATATAGTTTTTGAAAGAATATTTCAACCTTTATCATATTCATATTCTACAGTATTTCATTTCCTATTAACTACTTTAGTTTTTTGAATGAAAGTATTATCTTCATTCATAGTGTAGTTAAAGTTTATAGTTCAGTTTCAATATATTTGTGATTGAACTCTATCTTTATCATCATATGTATTAGTTACATATACTTTTCAAGATGAATCAGAAGTACTTATTATATTATGAGATAACACTTCATTATTAGCAACTTTAGTATATGTAAATGTAATAGTTTTTGAAGAAGTTATGTTGTTTATAATAATTGATTTGATATCATAGAGATTTCAATTTTCTTCATTATCCGAGTAGTAATTAAGCTCTACTGATTTTCAGTTAAAATCAGTAATCTTACTTAATCTGGAATTATCCGAGTAGCTGTATTCTATTTTTCTTCATAAAGTATCTATAGTTTCAGTCAGTTTTCAGTCAGTATCATAACTGAATTGTAGAGAATTACCATTATTATCACTTATTCCTTTTATCTTCATATTCTCACCAAAAACATATTTCTGATTATCTTTGAAAAGAAGTTCATAATTACCATTGGTGTTTTTACTTAATTGAGCGTTAATTCATTGAAGATATTCAAAGTTTCCATCCTCTTTTTTCAAGAAGGTATATGCTCAGAGTTTTCAATCATGGTATGTAACACTTCAACTAGAATTCTCATTAAGGAATTTGTTGTATGAGAAATCCCAATTAATACCCATAATTCAATTATAGTATGTTTGTGATTTATTTACTATTGAGAAATCATAAGGAATTCATTTTCATGGAATATTCATAAGAGTATTAGAATATACGAATTCTCAAGATTGTAGAGTCACGGGGTCTCAAACTGTTTGAGTATCAACTTGTGAACTTAGAGATATTGTCTGATTCTGAGATACTAGAATATAATTCTGTCATGAACATGATATTGATACTGATGTAAATCAAACTCATAAACATTCAACTGGGGAAGATGTATTTTGAGTTGTACTATTAGGAGTTCAAGCTGAAGCTTCAGTTGAAAATGTAATTGTTTTGTCAGCTCATAAGAGTTTTCAATCTGTACCTTTTAAATTTTTATTAATATTTACAATATATGTAGTATTAGAATTAAATACTCAATATACTGTAGGTCTTAAGATCAGAGTTTGTTTGTCAATACTTTGGTATATTCAATATGCTATAGAATTACCTCAAGCAGAAATTGAGATATTGTCTTTTATAGAGTTGTAATCAATTCACTCTGAGAAATTAAGAGATATTGGATCAGTTATAGGAATCTGACTAGCCGAGTCTGTTGGATATGATGAGGTTAGAGAGAGGTTGTTTGATGTGAAAGTTTTCAAAATTAATCATGCCGGAGGTGTTGATTGTCCTTCTGTATTCCGTCACCAACATTCAACTACTCCATCCGATTTAATTCAACAAGCATTATATGGTCCGCTTGAAATTTCAATAAATTCTCAAGTGGGTTCATTATCTAATAGTCAAAATTGATTATTACCCCAACATATATAGGTACCGTTTGTTTTTATTCCACAAGCATTTCCTTCTCAGGCTGAAATTTGCTTAAAGGTTCACTGTGGAACTATGGTTTGTCAATTACCTCCAAATCACCAACAAGCAATAGTATCGTCTGATTTAATTCAACAAGCAAAACCATTACCGGTTGATATCTGCTTATAAGTTCAACTTGGAAAATCTAATTGTCCATACTGATTACTTCACCAACAAGCAATAGTATCGTCTGATTTAATTCAACAATTAAATGTAGTTGATGATGCAATTTGTTTAAAGATTCAAGCTGGTGGATTTAATTGTCATGTAGGAGGCATATCTCCTCATGGCATTGGTGCACTTCAATCCCAACCCCAACAAACAACCGTTCCACTAGTATTTAATCAGCAAAAATGAAAACCTCAAGATGAAATTTGTTTAAAGATTCAAGCTGGTGGTGTAGATTCTCAAAAACCATTATATCATCAACACAATATTGTTCCATCTGTTTTAATTCAACAAACATTATTAGATGAAAGTGAAATTTGTTTAAATGTATATCAGTCTAAAACTCAAGTTCATCAAAATTGATTATTTCACCAGCAAATTGAGGTTCCATCGGGCTTCAATCAACATGAATAATGCAAACCTGCACTAACATTTAAATCTTCGTTTGCAGATACTCATATATAACTAATTCAAAAGAAAAAGGTCATAAATGATAATAGAATCAATATGACCTTGGCAGAGAATGTAGATAATTTATATTTATTTGTAAAATTTCTCATTGTTATTGTTTTATTATAAAATAAATTCAAGAACGGATATTCTTGAAACAAATAAACGGAAAAACTTATAGAAAAAATAATATTTAGTCAATGTAAGAAAAATATTATTTCGGATATGCTAGTATAAGTTTAAATATTGTCAAAAGAATTTTAGAAAAATGTTGCAATAAATAATAGCCTTCATAAAGAAAGCTATTATTTAAGTTAAAGTTAAATTTGTAAATGGTGGAGATGGCGAGTACTGCCCTCGCGTCCTTGTGAGATCACCTTTTGCTTCTACTATCATAGTTAGCTTTGGTACTCCGAGATATAATAAGTTAACGAAAACATCTTGGAGAAATAATTAGTATATATTCTATCTACAAATTACTCACAATCTCAATAGAATAATCCGTTTGATACTTGATAACCTCACGGAATAGAAGACTAACAAGTTTTGTAGCAGGCCATTCGGCACTCATCCCGCCTTAGCGGGAGACTACGACCAGTTTAGGTGCAATTAAGCAGCGTAAGCTGGAGCGAAGCTAGCTTTAAAAGAAGCTAGACCTCTTGCAACACGAGAGTTTGCATTTGTTGTTGTCTGCGATTGATTACGGAAGCCACAGACATCTCCCGGATAGCCACAAAAAATGATAAAAACTCTCAAGTAGAATCTATATCATCCCCTTAATATGTGCAATTATGAAAAGTTTGGCTTGAATATTTCATAACTGTTAGGTCATTATAATCAAAAAAAGATTTATTCAAAATTTTTTGCTTTTAAAAAATTATATACTAAAATAGCTCATGAAAGAATATATGAAATTTAATAAAAATATGACTACAAAACATAAAAAAAACCTAACAAAAATTGTAATTGCGTTCTTCATAAGTAACGTATTTTTTATAAGTGCGTTCGCGAATATCGATGTAACAGCAAATCTTGATTCTGGAACATACAATAAGGTAATCAAGGTGGAATTAAACACTACAGAATCATGAGCGAAGACATTCTATGGGTTCAATCCTGACGGATGACCTGGGGATTTGGAATTATACACTTGAGCAATTTTGATTAAAAAATCTACTCCGCTTGTATTCTTCAGCTTCCTGGCAACTACGAACGAATCCAAGATTAAGATTAACGAATATACTATCAATTATTCTAATGATGTGAAGATTGGAACTTGAGCTTTCTTTGATAATGGAAATATCAATGATCTTTCATTAATTAATAATTGAGCCAATGATGTTGATATTAGTTATTGGGTAGTCAAGAATGATTCTTCTAATTACACTTTTCCAGATAATTCTATAATCAAAGTATGATGAAGTTATAGCGTAACTGCACTTAATTGAACAGGTACTATCACGCTCTTTTCACCAGATGAAGTTAAGAAAGATTCTATAGAAGTTGCTATTCCTGCACCAATAATTTCAGATAATTCGAACTCTTGAGTATTTATAGAATCAACTCAAAATAATGTTGGGAACGAAAATCTTCATTCCGATCCAATAGTTCATAAAACAACGCCTAAACCAGCCAAAGTTGTCCATAAAACACCTACTAATACTTCTGCTGAAACTCCTGTAGTTGATGCTCCTAAGCCAGTAGTTACTGCACCAGTAACTACAACTACAGATGTACCAAAGTCAGAAACTAATCCGGCCGATAATTCCCCAACTTCTACACCTACTACTACAACTGAATCAACTCCAACTGTAACAGAACCAACGTCTACGCCTATTATAGATAACAATACAGTCACTCCAGCTCCTGTTACTAGCTCTGATAATTCTAATTTTGGTGATAACATCAAGAACTCAGTTGCAGAATCATGAAACAGTACTTGAAATGCTATGTATTACATTATTTGATTGCTCGCATTCTCTATTATCTGATGAATCTCTCTTAAGATTATAAACTCTAAAAAATCATGAAGTTAAAATTCTCAAAGTATTTAATCTTATCCCTACTTCTTATTTCATTTAGTTTTTCTTATGCGTATGATTATACTGTTAATGATAGTGCTTATACTATAAGTAATTCATCTAAAATTAAAGTTGATTTATTTATCAAGAAAAAAATTGATTCTATCATTACTGCGAACAAATATATTACAGCTCTCAACAAGATTAATCCCATAAGTCTAAAAGATGCCAACAAAAAAAATATCTACTATTATCTCAAATATAAGCTATATATCTATGTAGATGAGAATATGTCCGTTGTCCCAGTAGTAACAAAAACTGTAGTCCAAAAACCAATTAATACTCCGATTACTCTTCTATGAATCACAATACCTAATATTAATAAACTTGACACTACAAATAAGTTATCTGCTGATAAAAAAGCAAAAATTGACAAGATAAGAAACGTAGCAAAAGAATACGTGGAAATAGATAATAATATGGAATTCATAGAGCATGGAAGTTATTATAGAGTGAAATTTTCTCAATATTATGATATCAAATGGGATGTTCCAGTTTCTTTATATCTTGAGCTTTGATGACTCAAAAATGAAATACTCATAAGACAATGGGATATTTTTAAGCTATCATCATGAGGATATACTATTGAGAAAAAATACAGTATAAAAGATATTGTAGATATGGTAAAATTTTCATCAACATGAACTTGAGGAATTAATTTTAACATAAAGAATAATGATTATTATATATATATTTTTAGTAACTCTAGATACTATAAAATTCCTGATGAATGATTATATATTAGTGATTTAAATGATTGAAATAATATAAAGGATTTTATTTTAATCAAGAACAATAAAGAATACAGACTTTTCTATAAATGATTCACAGAAACCAAATTATTCAATACTTCCCTACTTGCGAATAATAATAATCCATCTCTAGTTCTTACTAATGTTTGATTGGACGATTATTTATATAAAACCAATGATATTGAAAATATCATGACTAAAATTAGAGATAAAACACTCGAGATAACCAAGAACACAAAAAACGACAACGAGAAAATTACTGCAATATATACTTGGATTACTTGAAATATAGATTATGATGTTTATACAACAAGATATCTCAAATGAGAATTCACCGAAGCTACATATATGATGAGTGTTAGTAAGGCTGTATTTAGTTGAATGGAGACTTATAGAAACAAATCTTGAGTTTGCGATTGATATTCTAAGTTAATGTTGTATATGCTTAGTTTTGCGTGAGTAAATAATTCTTCAATAGAAATCGGAAATGCTAACATTGGTAAATGAAAATTAGTTCCACATGCATGGATTAAGATTGGTAATCTATATTATGATCCAACCTGGGATTATACGACTAAATGAGTTAATTCAAAATTCAAACGGTTTTGATTGACTGGTGCAGAAATACATAAAACCCATATTCCAAGCCAATAATTATTTTAATTTACAAATCCAATAACTTTTTTAAAATTAATTTTGCATTTTTAAAATTTTATATACAATTGGTGCACATTTTTTGAAATTAACAATTACACATTATGACATTTGCTCCTACTAAAAAGACCTCGAAATCAAGATCTTGAAGACGTACGTCAAACTGGACTAAACTTACAGCAAAAAAATTGCTAGATAAAACTTCTCTTCAATATGATAAAGAAGGTAATGCAATCGGTTTATCTCATTTTGCTTCTGCAGTTACAGGTGAATACAAAGGTAAAAAAATTATAAAAGTAGCTAAGACTAAAAAGGTAACCAAAGTTCGTGCTTAATTATAAGTATGCCTGATCAAATTAAAAAATCTAGAAAAAAGACAAGACAATGCCTATTTCAGGCATTGTATTCTTGTATATACCTGCAAAATAATTTTGATAGAGATAATTTTCTCGAGTCATTTTTTGATGAAGATTTCTCAAAAATCATTGACGAAAAATATTTTGATGAGGTTTTTTATTGAGTTAAAGAAAAAGAGAAGGAACTTACCTACTTAGTAAGAAAGTATGCTCCAAAATTCGATATCACTTCTATGTCACTAGTTAACCTTGTTCCAGTTTTTATTTCTATGTATGAACAGTTATTTCTTAAATGTGATAACATTCCATACAAGGTTTCTATTGATGAGGCACTAGAGATAACTAAAACATACTCTGATAATAACTGAAGAGTCTTTGCTAACTGAGTACTCAATTCTATAAAAGAAAATAAAGAAGCGATTCTTGAAGAACTTAAATGAGTTCAAGATGCTAAGAATTATTTCTTTAATAAAGAAAAACCAGAGTAATCATTTATTATTAATATTCCATATATGACGAAGAAAAACCACACTTTCGATCATAAGGAATTTGAACAAAAAATAGAACAACTTCTAAGTTTTCTTCAAATCCCTTATAAAGATTTATCTCTATATATCCAAGCTTTCATTCACAAGTCAATCCTGAATGAAAAGACTACTAATTTCACTGCGAGCAATGAGAGATTAGAATTTTTCTGAGATGCAGTTCTGGAGCTTGTTATTACAGAAATGTTATATTTCAAATATCCTGATAAGGAAGAATGAGAACTTACTGATATCAGAAGTGCTGTAGTAAGAGGTAAGAATCTAGCTAATATTAGTAAGAATCTTCAATTCAACGAATACATAATTCTCTCAAGATGAGAAAACATTGCTTGATGAAACGAAAATCCATATATTCTTGCTAACACTCTTGAAGCATTTTTATGAGCCATATACATTGATTTGTGATATATTCTTGTAAAAAAATTCATAAATGGAAAAATCTTCTCAACACTAGATGGAATTCTTGATCAAAGTTTACACATCGACCCAAAGTCTAAGTTGCAAGAAATAATCCAGTCAAAATACAATGTTACTCCGAACTATCTTGTACTTGAGGAAACATGACTTGATCATGACAAGAATTACAAAATTTGAGTTTATCTTGATGAAAAAATTATCTGAGAATGACAAGGTTCTTCTAAGAAAAAAGCACAGAAAAATGCTGCAGAAAATGCCCTATCTTTGATTGATATTTGGGATAACAAATAAAATTAAGTAAAAAGAAAAACGCTCCTATTGGAGCGTTTTATTTGAGAGAGACTGGCCATGTATAATATTAAATACTTGCGAATTGAATAGGTTACTAATTATTATGCTAAATGTAAGCTATGTTACTAGTAGTCTATTTTCATTTCTATTCAGAAAGAATTATAGAGTCAACTTTTATGCTAATTAATATCTATATCAAAACTTCTATAAGTAATAAAATACAAATCTCTCATCTACCAACAACATTTTTCATACTTAAAGTAGAAAATGTATGCCAGTAGATTAATTCTATTACATAATAAAATATGTTCAAGTTAAAATTTAAGATTTAATAGATTTTTTTATTAAATCCATATAATCAAATTATAAGAAACAAAAATTACAGAAATAAATGACAGAAAAAGATAAAATTAATGATATAGCAGCACCTATTCCTGGGGAAAAAGTGAAACCAATAGATTTATTGGATTTTTTTCCTACATCTAAGATAAAAGCAATTAAACTCAGTCAGTATAATATTTTCACTGATCTATATGTAGAGCTTAATCAAAAAATTGATCTCAGGACATCTCAAAAAATCTCTGTAAAAAAATTTAAAAAAAATGAGTGCCTTGATATTATTAAAAAAAATAGGAATCCTCAAGCTTTTAGTCTTATTCTCAAACAAAATAAAAATCGTATTCTACTTGATCCCTTAAGTATCATTACCCCCCTTCAAAAAGTCAGAAAAAATACAATTGATGTGAGAACTCTTGATATTATGATAATAGGTAAAACCTATCCGGATATCTACATACTACCCCTTGCACCTCAACAAATTGTAAAAAAATTCTATAAACAAAATCATGAAACAATTAAAAAATGATTATCAAAATGAATAATAATCAGTATCTCTACCTGAGTAATTATTATTTCCATAGCACTTATACTTATTGGATATAAGAATTATCTAGAAGCAGAACTCAAACAATCATATCAAGAAATATATAATCTCAAATCACTAAAAGATCCTGAATTATTAAGGGAAAAGTCTCAAGAAATAAGTTCAAGATTTACTAAATTAAAAATGATTTTTGCACCTATTGATATTTTGGGCAATAATTTCATATATTCTAATAGTCAAATAAGAGCTGCTGGAAACATGATTTATGGATGAAAAGAAATTAGTAAACTTGCTACAGTTTGAGCTAATATTTGGCAAGATATAGATAATATTATAAATGAAACAAAAGGTATAAAATGAAATGAGAAATTAACCTGATTAAATCTTATTAATAAAATAAAACTTACTGATATTTTTAAAAAAGAATATGACAATCTTGATGAACTTGATAATTATCTTAATTCTACGATTGGTTATTATGCTAATATTGAGACGTTATGAGACAAGACACTTGATGAAAAATTTCAAACAAGTCTTGAGAGTCTTATGAAAGTTGAAAAATATGTTAAATTTATTATTAACAACAAAGAACCGTTACTAAGATTGGCTTGAGATACTAGGCCAACTAGATATTTTATTCTAAATCAAAATAAGGATGAATTGAGAGCGAATTGAGGCTTTCCCTGAAGTGTGATTACGGTTGAACTTTATAAATGAAATATAATAACTTATGATAAAAAGGATATCTATTATTATGATTGGCATCTTTCTCCATATAGAGAAACTCCTCCAGAATGACTAAATATCATTTCACCCAATCATTGATTAAGAGATGCTAATTATAATCCAGTATTTCTTGATAGTGTTAATAAAATTAATTTTTTCTATGAAAAAGCTTGATGATGAACTATTGACACAGTTATCGCAATTAATCAATGATTAATTGAAGACATATTATCAAAATATTGACCAATTTATCTCGATTCAATTAAAACAGATGTAACCAACAAAAATTTTAGCCTTATAATGTCAACTCTTGTTGAGAACAAATTTCAGAAGATTATATCGCCTAAAGATATTTTATTCAAATTTAGTGAAAAACTAGAGCAAAAATTGATAGAAAAAAAAGACTATTTATGATATTTTCAAATTTTTCTTAATAATCTTGCTGATTGAGAAATTAATATTGCGTCAAGAGATAAAGAGATTCAAGACTATATTGATAAACTAGATTTCTTAGAAAAATGGAAAAAAGATGAATGAAATTGGGTTTATCCAGTTTTCACTTCCATTTCATGAAACAAATCTGATAGATATATTAAGAGAGATTTTAAAGTTCTTTCAAAAGCTTGAACCTGATGTGATATTGATAATGAATTCACACTAGAATCCACACATACATATAATGAAATAATTAGAGATGAAATAAGAAAAGTTTTTGATGAGCTTAATATTACTGACTGAACCGAAAGGGACAGGTTAATTGCTATAGAATGAGCTTGAGAAAATAGGCAATTTGTGAGAGTACTAGTACCAAAATGATCTAAATTAACTAATAAATTTTGAAATAATATAAATATTGATAATACAGATCCAAGATATACAATTATAAAGTTTTATTTAAATACAGATGTCTGAGAAACTAAGGAAATAAAATTTAATTATACTTCAACTCCGAAAAACTGTAAAGAAACTCCTATTTTCTATAAACAAGGCTGACTATCAAATTATACTTTCACTAGTAAATAGCTTCTAATATGTCATGGTGATACCGTTTGTGGTAGAACCATTTATTCTCTATAATTACGTCAACCTTATGATATCGCCTTGAGTAAAATCGAATGCAATCAAATATCTAATAATTAGATTCCCCCCAATTCTATCCCTGCAACTTTCAAAAATATGTTCTATAATTTTAATTATTTCTCATAAATAATTTCAATTTGAAACCAAACTTAAAATTCACATAATATAACTAGATATTCCTTATAATAAGCCAATAATTAAAATTTGACTTTAAATTGATTATCAATATAGTAATTGGACTGTTTAAAAAGGAGGTTAAGCAGTTACTTAACCTTTATCAATATATATAATTCACCGTTGTTCTCCTGCTAATTTGCAGGTTTTGATAGAGGCTCACAAACCAAAACACAAAGCTAGATAGTCTAGCAAGAATTTTTCACAACAAGGAGATCCGTATGCAAGTTCCTTCTTTCATCAAGAATATCGGCATCAAAGGCAAGCTTATTAGCATGATCATCGTAATCCTCTTCATCGTATTGAACGCAAGTTCGTTCAACACGTACCGCTCTTTCACGAAGAAGTTGACCAACGATGCAAATAAACAAGCTTTAATGGGTATAAACACAACTCAGCGCAAGTTGGGTGAACTCAGTAAGGACATTCAGCAAATTGCAAGAGATCAGTCAATACGCCCCAACTTCATTCATGCAATTGAGCATGACACCCCCAAACTCATCCTTTTGGGCAAAAAGTTTATAGAGAACAAGCCCAATATGGAGATTATTTTCTTTAGCGCCAACGAAAAGCTACTTGCAAGAGTCTCAAACTCTGCATCCTCAGAGAGTGATACAGACACTGACTCCAACAGAATTCATGTAAAGAATGGCGAGCCTGGATTCAGGGTTGTCAACAAGGATATTATACTCGAGGCCGCAAGCCCAGTATTCAATGAGAACCGACAAGTCGGAACCATTGTCATAGTTGACAAACCATTCAAGGACCACACTTTTGTGGATGCGCTCAAGGAAACGCAAGGAACAGAAATTACAGTATTTTGTGACGATATTAGATTGAGCACAACAGTTCAAACAGGAGGAAAGCGAGCCATAGGAACAAAGCTTGACGATGAGCTTATTCTCAAGACGGTCCTGGATGAAGGCAAGGAACATTCCGGAGAAGCAAATGTAACCGGAATTCCTCATATTGCAATATATAGACCTCTTCTAGACTCTGAAGGAAAGAAGATAGGCATGATTTTCACAGGGATAAGCAAGGCGTCGATTCAAGAAGCCATTAAACAGGCTTTCATCGATGAGATTATGTTCCAGGTACCACTCAACCTGCTTATTCTCTTGGCGACAATCTATATTCTTGATCGCTTTATAATAACCCCCCTTCTTCGCATCATCGAGTATGCAAAGAAGGTGGCAGAAGGTGATCTTGATGCAATTATCAAGCTTGAATCCAGACAAGATGAGCTTGGTATGCTCGAAAAAGCACTCACCCAGATGGTCACCAATCTCAAGGCAAAGATCAGGCAGGCCAATGATGCAACCGAGGATGCTGAACAAAAGGCTATTTTGGCCGAACAAGCAACCAAGGAAGCTGAAGAAGCTAGGGCTCAGACTATCCTCGCCAAGAGTGAAGGATTCAAACTTGCTGCCGATCGCCTTGAAGAAGTGGTTGTTGGCATCGTGGAAGCAACCGGAGAAGTCAGCGAAATTGGTGATGGTCTCACTCAAAATGTAACCAATATGGCTGATAGGACCACCGGTGTAGCAACCGCAATGGAAGAAATGAACTCTACCGTTCTTGAAGTTGCAAGAAATGCCGGAAGTGCGGCTGATGGTTCCGACCACGCCAAAAAGAAGGCACACGAAGGCGATGAGTCCATGCAGACTCTCTCTAGAGATCTCGAACAGGTTAGAGAGAAAGTGAGCTCACTCGGAGAGATGATGAATGGACTTAGTATCTCTGCTAAGGATATTGATCAAATCATTAATGTCATCAACGACATCGCTGATCAGACTAATCTCCTTGCTCTCAATGCAGCAATTGAGGCCGCTAGAGCTGGTGATGCAGGTCGTGGATTTGCAGTGGTCGCTGATGAAGTTCGCAAACTTGCAGAGAAGACCCAAAACGCTACTAAGGAGGTAAGCCAAACTATTCACACAATCCAAGAACGTGTAAAGGAAGGTGGACAAATGGTCATCTCCACCAATGAAACAGTCGAAATCGCTGGAAAGTCTGCCATACAAACTGGCAGAGCACTCACAGAAATCGTCAACACTTCTGATGCGACAGCGGATCAGGTACGCAGTATCGCAACTGCCGCTGAAGAACAGTCTGCAACAAGCGAAGAAATCAACCGCAGCACTGCTGATATTCATGAGTTGACTAACGTCACCAATATTGAAGTCAGCAAGGCAATGAAAAAAGTGGCTGATGTCATCGCTTTAGCTAAAACACTTGAGCAAATCCAGAACGATCTCAGAACCCAATAAGTTCAAGATTCGTACCGGAAAGCGTAAAACAAAAGAGCTGGAACCGCAAGGTTTCCAGCTCTTTAACTATATGTTTTGTCATTCCATACTTGATACGGAATCTATAAAATAAAATCAAAATACTATATCTAACCACCAAAATTAAATACGTCTACAATTTTACCATTAATCTCCACAATATCATCTTGTGATAATATAATTGGTGAATGAGCCTTGTCATCAGAATCTGGTAAAAGATACGTTTCTTGTCATTCCTTCTTAATTTTCTTGACCGTAGCGAATCAATTAACTATGCAAACATAAGCAGAATTATCTCATTGCCATTTATAATCTTTATTAACAAGAACATAGCTTCAATCTTTTAATAATTTACCATTAATTACGAATTGATTCATCGAAGTTCATTCAAGTTTAAGTAAGAAATAATTAGCTTTCTCTCATTTTATAATAGTTTTAGAAATAAGAAGATTGCCCAGATCTATTTCTTCTCAGTATTTGAATGGTTTACCTGCATTGGCAAAACCAAGAATTGGTATAGGAATAGCAAGTTGAGAACCAACTATTCTATCTCCTAGTCTGATTGACCTATATCAACGACCTCTATGAATGAATCATTTGTCTTCAAGATATTCCAGAAATTGTACAACACTTCTCTTGTTATTAATATCTAACCTACTCTGAATCTCTTCTAATGTAGGAGATTCTCAGTGTCTCTCAATAAAATCAATTATTGTATCAAGTACTTTTTGTTGTTTAGGTGTTAACATAATAGTTGTTAAGGTTAAAAGTAAAAAGTTGGGGAATATTTTGTTATTTTATATTTTTATTTTCATATTTTCTACTCTTTTATACACAGAGTATATATTTTTGTATATAAAATGCAAATTTTTTTTATAAAAAGTCTTTTGATTTATATTAATGTTTTTATATAATAAAAAACATACTAAAAAAGCCAAAAAACAGCTTTCAAAATATTATATTTATTTTGTTTTGATTTTATTGTTAATAACCCAGACAAAAATGTCTACCAAATGAGAAAAAATAGGACATATTCTACGCGAGACAATGACACCTTTTATACTAGAATATGCAAGTAGTAGAGAAGATGAATTCTGAATTATTAGCGTAGTTGATGTAATAGTCTCAAAAGATTATTCTTATGCAGATTTTTATGTAACTTGCCAAACAAATACCAAAGAATTACCAAAATTCCTTGCAAAATACGCAGGAGAAATAAAATCTATGATTGGAAAAGATTTGTGAGCCCGCAAATCTCCAAATATTAGATTCAAGATAGCAACTGGCACAAATCATACATGAGATTTACTTAGTCTTATAAACGAATTATCGCACGAATATGGATTTGATAAGAAAGATTAAATTATATCGCTATAGAATTGAAAAGCATTTCAAGAATAGAAAATTCTATGAGCAAGTAAAAAAAGAAAAAGCACAAAAATATTTATTCAATAAACCAGAAATTAGTCATGGTTCTTATTTTGATATTTATAAGAATAAAAAAGTATTTTCAAATTATATAAGTGTTTTAAATAGTAATATCAAGTTATATAAATACATATTCACTTGAATCTGAGGCTTATTAATTACTCTTTGTATTTATATAATAATTATATCTCCTTATTTTCGTATCAGTCCTTCTAAGCTAATTATAGAAAGAATTGATGCAATTACCGATGTTAATATCGCTTACAAATCAATAGAGAACACTTACTGACAATCAATATTTCTAATAGACAAAAATGAAATAAAAAAATCTCTCCTAAATTATCAAAAAAATATAAGAAATGTATCAATAACAAGGCTATATCCTAATTGATTAAAAATTATATTAGACTCACATAAACCACAATTCTTCACACAGTTCGCAGGAATAGACAAGAAATATATTGTAACTTCGAATTGAGTATTGATTTATGAGAAAAATGTGGATAAAATATTATATAACCTAGAAATAGTTGATATTAATCTCATCGAGGCATGATTCTTTGATTATAAAGAATGAGTTCCTGAAAATGTTATGAAAAAAATAATCTATACAAGAGATGCTTTTAAACAGATATTTACATGAAGGAATATATCAAAATTCATTTATTTTAAGCTTGAAAATGAGTTACATATTAATCTAGAAACAGGAACAAAAATTATTCTAGAGTTATGAGATAATATACAGAATGAGCTTGCAATAGTAAAATATTATAATGATAATAATGCTGATATTCTATCAAGCGGTAATCTTATATATGTGGATGCAAGAATTGCAAACAAAATATATGCATGTAGTGAAAAAGTTAAATGCAATAAAAACTTATCAAGAATTTATCCAAGTTACTATAAATAAAATGATTGCATATCTTATAATAATTACCTCATTCTTAATTGATTTTTCCTCAAAAAAAATTGTACTTAACAATCTTATCTGAGAAATAAAAATTATCTGAGATTATCTTAAAATAAAACTTGTCAATAACACCTGAATTGCCTTCTCCATACCACTAAGTTGATTGATTTTAAAAATTATCACCATTTTGTTGATAGTATGAATTTGATATTATTATTACCAATTTGAAAAGAAAAAACAAGTCAAATTGCTTGATATTGCATACGCCCTAATTCTCGGTTGAGCAATAGGAAATGGTATAGATAGAATATTTAATTGATTTGTTGTAGATTTTGTATCTATAAAATACTTTGCAATTTTTAATTTTGCTGATATATTTATCAATATATGAATGATACTTCTTATATTTTATTACATGCAAATGTCATGGAAGAACAAAAAATAGTCTGAGAAGACCTGCTCGGTCCGCCAAAAATTGATATTATTCAAGTCTGACTAAGCGCACTTGGTAGTATAGTTTCTGGATTTATTGGCTCTATTATAATAATTTTTTCAATATATCTATTCCTCAAAAGTGCACAATCATTTATTGGTGTTTATCCTTATATCTATATCAGTACTGTTACTATGGCAATGTTAATAACTTCTGCCATCAATATTTTCATGAACAAAATCATCAATCCAGAAAAATATAAAAGATGATCGATAATATTTACTCAAGTATTTTTACTTAATATCTTCCTATATATTGTTCTTATATTCGCTTATGTATTCGTAGCAAACAAGAGTATTGATTATCTTATCTATATTTTCTCAGCTCACGTAATAATTGCCATGCTTGGGGCTTCGCTATTGACAGAGATATTATCAAGTTATAGATATGTTCTACTCGGAATATATTGAAGTATAATCTGAAGCTTATTCTCAATACTACTTACCGCAATTGTATTTCTTAGTCTTGGAGAATCAAATAAGAATCTGTACGTATTAATATGATTACTTATAACAATCAACTTCGCAACCATAAGTATCAAATCCCTCTTTGAATACTTATATTATATTTACTATTCTAAGACAGGAATGGACCAATTATGAGACATTTATTATCAAATAGAACTGGAGGAAAAAGAACATCTAAAAAAAGC
>Ga0209373_10001100_pt1 | contig 34726 bp, 30 predicted proteins | sample Higcelweek5metaG_FD_187173 | JGI IMG/M metagenome (GOLD analysis project Ga0209373, IMG submission 187173) | Freshwater pond sediment microbial communities from the University of Edinburgh, under environmental carbon perturbations - High... | ecosystem: Environmental > Aquatic > Freshwater >... | reverse complement strand
CAAAAGAGCCACCTCAGGTTCAACTGAGATGGCTCTTCTATCAATATTTTTTTTTAAACTCAGAATTCATAGAGAACAGAGGAGTTCTATTTTTTTATCTCATTCATTCAAACTTGAGTTTTAGTTTCATTTTTTTTCGACCAAAATCAGGGTTGATTTCAAATGACTATTTACTCTTTCCTAATCAAACATATCCTTCATCTTATCGAAGAAATGGCTTTTGTTCGATCCCTCTTGTGGGTTCCCCTGAAAACTTGGCATTTGCTGAAGTTTCTCGAGCAGCTTTTTCTCTTCAGAATTTAAACGGGTCGGAACCCAAGCGTGTATTTTCACCATTAAGTCGCCTTTCCCATATCCGTTAACATCAGGCAGTCCCTTACCTCGCAAGCGAAGTACTTTTTCGGGTTGCGATCCGGCATCAATTTTCACTTTCACTTTGCTGTCGACCGTTGGAATTTCGGCAGTTGTTCCCAATGCCATATCGGGGAAGTTCAAATACAAATTGTAAATTAAGTCGTTTTCATCACGAATCAGTTCAGGATGTTGTTCCTCTTCAATTAAAACAATAAGGTCTCCATTAATACCACCACGGCGTGCAGCATTTCCTTTTCCTGTTAATGAAAGTTGCATTCCTTCGGCAACACCAGCAGGAATATTGAGGCTGATTACCTCGTCATCAGTAACAATTCCCTCGCCATGGCACGATGTACATTTATTGGTAATAATTTTACCTTCACCTCCGCATGTTGGACAGGCCGAAGTGGTTTGCATTTGCCCAAGAAACGTATTCGAAACCCTAGTCACCTGACCAGAACCACGACACGTTGAACATGTGGACAATGAACCATCTTTAGCACCTGTTCCGCTACAGGTATTACAGGGAACATATTTTTTTACCTTGATTTTTTTCTCGGCACCATTAGAAATCTCCTGAAGATTTAGTTTAACCTTTACCCTCAGGTTCTGACCGCGATTTACCCGTTGCGAATGGCCTCGACCACTTCCGCCAAAACCACCAAAACCACCAAAATGGCCACCGAAAATATCTCCGAACATCGAGAAAATGTCGTCCATTCCCATTCCCTGCCCACTGAATCCCTGCTGCCCTCCAACACCGGCATGACCAAACTGATCGTAACGCTGTTTCTTTTCAGCATTGCTCAACACCTCGTAGGCTTCGGCAGCTTCTTTAAATTTTTCTTCCGATTCTTTGTCACCTGGATTTTTATCGGGATGGTATTGAATGGCTTTCTTCCGATACGCTTTTTTAATCTCTTCGGCAGTAGCACTTTTAGGCACTTCTAAAATCTCGTAGTAATCGCGTTTACTCATTTTTCCTCCTTCGTATTATTCTCCTATTACAACTTTAGCAAAGCGGATTACTTTGTCGTTCAACATGTAACCTTTTTGAATTACGTCAACAACCTTACCTTTCAGTTCTTCGGTTGGCGCTGGTATTTTTGTGATTGCTTCGTGCAAATCAGTATCAAAATCCTTCTCTTTTGCTTCAATTTCTGTAATCCCGTTTTGTTTTATAAAATCAGTAAATCGTTTGTAAATTAGTGCAACACCTTCTTTTACGTGATCAACATCTTCGCCCGAACTTTCGATGGCTTGAAGCGCACGCTCAAAATCGTCGATCACTGGAAGAATATTTACCAAAATGGCAGCACCTGCCGATTTGGTAAGTTCCATTTTCTCTTTCAAGGTACGTTTACGGTAATTATCGAATTCTGCATGAAGTCGCAAGTATTGATCATTCTTCTGTACCAACTCTTCCTGAAGCTCAGCTATCTTTTCAGCCGAATGATCTTTTTTACCAAATCGTTTCGATGTTTTCTTTTCTTCTGAAGGGCTTGTCGCTTCTTTATTTTCAGTTGCCTCTTGATTCTGGGGCTCTTCAACTGGAATTTGTTCTGTTATATTTTCTTCTTCCATCTTATCTTTGGTTTTTTCTGTCATGATCTATACGTTTTTAATACGTGGCACGAAATTACAAATTTTCTGCCAATCGGCTTTCTCAGTCAATCTGACATCACTAAATGATAACCATATGACAAAGCAGCTGAAAATAGTAAAATTAAAAAGGGCTACAACTCGCAGCCCTTTCTGATTTCGTATTTGAATTCTTCTATTTCAATAGTTGTGTCAACGCCTGTTCAAGTTGCGAACCTCGCAGATTTTTGGCAATTATGATTCCATTTTCATCGATCAAAAAACTTGCCGGTATAGAGTTAACCTGATATACAGTAGCATATTTAGCATACCAGCCTTTCAAATCGCTTACATGATTAGGCCATTCAAGTTTATCTTGTACAATAGCAGCTTCCCATCGAGCTTTTTCCTGATCGAGGGAAACACTGAAAATGCTAAACCCTTTTCCATTTTTGAATTTTGAATCTTTATATTTTTGGTAGGCTGCAACCACTGCAGGATTCTCTCTACGACAGGGACCACACCACGATGCCCAAAAGTCGATAAGTACAACTTTACCTTTTAAGTCTGAAAGGTTAATTATTTTACCATCTGTTCCAGCTTCAGATATCTCTGGTGCCTTATTCCCAATATTTAAACCAATTGGGACTTCTGTCACAGGATCTTTTGCCATTAAAAAAAGACTACCAACTGCAAAAACAAACACGAATAATAAAATAGCTCGTTTCATTCAAATTAATTTTTAAAAGTGATCAACTTCCTGAATTTCAAAACAAACAAAATTTTCAAACCAAAAAAGCTTTGCTGCTGCATTTAACTGACACAATCATTCTTTTTTGTCATTTTTGTTTTGTGGAAAATAGTATTTCAACAAAAACGAATCTTTCAGAATCAAAAAGAATACCAAAAAACCAAAAACCTGCAAACCTATGAATAAACTCATCGATTTTATTTTGGACGTACTAATGTTGAACAATAAAAGAGGGAAAATTATCTGTAAAAAATAAACTACAAAAAAATTGAGTGTAAGCCATTTAGCTGAAATTTTGAATACTAACCTTTTATCGAAAAAAAGCGAGATGTTCCATGCAAGTAACAACACAATAGGGAGACAATATTCGACTGATATTTTGGTGGTCCGATCGGAATATTTGCAAAAAATAAGGTTCTTTTTCTCCACTGGAAAATTCATAAGTGTCGCATTATCAATAGCCGAGAATCGTGAAGTAATTTTATCAATACCAAACTCAACCACTTTACCATAAACCTGTTCTCCACCTTTCATCCAAAGAACATAGAAAATCAGGCTCAATAAAATAAATACACTATTTCGCACCAGACTATTTTTCATTTTCAAGAAATTTTTTTCTTATTCTTCGATTCGAAAGTTCCCACATTCCCCATATAATAATAACTAAAAGGATATTCCACACATAATCGTGCATCATGTTGAATATTTCGGGAAAACTATGTCCTACTATTCCCAGCATGATTATTCGAAGAGAATTAAGAACAGCAAGTGAACCAAACAATATGCTTCCGGTTATTAATTTTGTTCTCACATTCCAGTTCGAAAAAGCCACCAGCGAAATTAAAGCCACATACGCATGATAAGCAGAACATTCGAGTTCAACAATCATTGGGTAGTGGTTAATTGATAGAGATTTATAATTTACCTCGAGAGTGGTTACCATACTTTTCCCATCGGCAAGCAATTCAGCAGGAATAAAGAAAAGTTTTGAAATACCATAAGTTAGATAGGTGGTAAAATCAACAAACAACATTGAAAACCATTGATTTGAAGTGTAATCCCAAGCGATAATCACCACCAGAATTACCCAAAGCAGAAATGATTTTCCGAGAGGAAGCAACTCCTTCAACATTTCTGCACGTAACTTCTTGGCATCTAATTTATCATTGTCTATTTTTTTCGACATATATAGTTTTTTCTCAGTGATCAACACGTTGAATGTGAGCACCAATCTTATTCAGTCTCACCCCAATTTGTTCGTATCCCCTATCAATTTGTTCAATATTGTGAATTTGGCTAACACCATCGGCCGAAAGCGCTGCAATCAACAACGCAACACCGGCACGAATATCGGGCGAAACCATTGTTGTGGCACGAAGACGATGTTGTTGATTTTGCCCTATGACTGTTGCTCGGTGAGGGTCGCAAAGAATTATTTGTGCGCCCATGTCAATTAGTTTATCAACAAAGAACAAGCGGCTTTCAAACATTTTCTGATGAATAAGAACACTTCCTTTGGCCTGGGTAGCAACAACCAAAAAAACGCTGAGCAGGTCAGGGGTTAAGCCCGGCCAAGGAGCATCGGCAATGGTCATGATCGAACCATCGATAAAACTTTCAATTTCGTATTGTTCTTGTTTGGGAATATAAATATCGTCGCCAATAAATTCCATTTGGATACCCAATCGGTTAAATTGAGACGGTATCATCCCCAGCTTGTCGAGATGAACATTTTTGATGGTAATTTCAGATTGGGTCATTGCCGCCAAACCGATGAAACTGCCTATTTCAATCATGTCGGGGGCAATGGTATGCGTACAGCCCGTGAGTTGTTTCACCCCGTCGATGGTCAATAAATTAGATCCAATTCCTGAGATTTTTGCACCCATCGAAACCAACATGGCACAAAGTTGCTGAATGTAGGGTTCGCAAGCAGCATTGTAAATTGTCGTGGTCCCTGATGCAAGAACAGCTGCCATAATAATATTTGCCGTTCCTGTTACCGATGCTTCGTCGAGTAACATATAGGCACCTTTCAGGTTTTTACCCGATATTTCGTAAAACTTCTCTCTTGAATTGAACGTAAACTCGGCACCAAGTTTCTGAAATCCCAGAAAATGCGTATCGAGCCTGCGCCTGCCAATTTTATCACCACCGGGTTGTGGAATAAAACCTTTTCCAAAACGTGCGAGCATAGGCCCCATGATCATGACAGAACCACGTAGGCTTGCCGCCAAATGATTATATTTTTCAGTTTTCAGTAATTCAGGATCAACATGTTTAGCGCTGAAAGAGAACTCTCCTTTGTCTATTCGTTCAACTTCAACACCCAAAACTTTCAATACTTCGATCAAATGAAGAACATCTCTTATCTCGGGAATGTTCTTGATCAATACGGGTTCTTCGGTCAAAAGAACTGCACAAATTACCTGCAATGCTTCGTTTTTGGCGCCTTGTGGATGCAACTCGCCATTTAGTGAATATCCTCCTTCGATTACAAAAGTGGCCATGGTGGGTCTGTTTGTAAAAAAATTAATTTCTACGGTAGTCGCTTTTATACCCCGTATGTCGTTTTTGATTATGTTGTTGCTGTGTAGGTTTTTTCTTAGGTTTTTGCAACAGGTCTTTTGTTTCTTTCAGTTGGAAATCATCCCTCACTTCAATCTTACCTTTAGCAAGTTCATTAAAATCGGCCATTACACGCTCATCGTCAACAGTTTCCTTATTCCATGTGAGGTAACATTTTTTCATGTGGTCAGCAATCATCTGAATCAACGATTCCTTTTCAGGGCCTTCTTCAAATTCAGCTGCACGTTTAATCATCATTTCAACAATGTGACCATAGTGCTTGTATTTTAGTTTGCCGTTACTGTAAGGAATCTGATTGGGTTTCCCCCCCAAAATTGCTTCAGTAGGTAATTCATATGGATAATCGATATCGAGTTTAAATTCCGACATGATGGCAATGTGATCCCAAAGTTTATGTTTAAAGTCAGGTATGTCGCGCAAATAAGGATAAAGATTACCCATGATATCGATAATGGTTTGTGCGGCACGTTGTCTCTCCTCACGATCTTCGATGACATTGATGTAATCTACCATGTTTTGAATGTTCCTGCCATATTCGGGTAGGATCAACTTTTTTCGTTGTGAATTGTAATCCATCTAATATTTTAAATTCGTGTAGAAAAAAAAGAATTTCGTTATACTCAAGTAGTTTGGACTGATCTTTTCCTTGTAGTTGATGCAAAATTAAAAAACTATTGATAACAACTGCAATTTCATTCCATTTTTGATTATTTGATCAACTTTAACCGTGCAAACTTCAGTAACAATTGTTTTCGACCTGCATTTTGAAACAAAACTGTCGCTTTCAAATTATTTTCATCGCCTTCCAGTTCAAGAACTTGTCCGCGCCCAAATCGTTGGTGTTCAACTTCGCTGCCAACAATAATCAATGAAGGATCATCGGCATTAAAAGTTGGCCTTGCATATGCTTGTTGCAAATTGGTCAACCGTTTACTGAATCCATTACCGGTTGCTGCCGGCTCGCGACGCAGTGGTTCAGACGAAAATTCCTGTTTTTTGGGTTTTCCAAAGAAAGAAGTATCCCCCGAACTTTTGAGAAACGACGGCATATTTAGCTCAGCAGACATTTCCAGATATTTTTCATCGAGCTCACCAATAAACCGGCTGGGTTCCGAAAATGTTAGTTGTCCCCAGCTATAACGTTGCCTTGCAAAGGTTATCCAAGCTTGTTTCATGGCACGGGTAATGGCCACGTAAAACAACCTTCGTTCTTCTTCAAGGTTTTCGGGTGAGAGAAAACCCGAGAAATTCGACGGAAAGAGTTTGTCTTCAACCCCAACAATAAATACATTTCGGAACTCTAACCCTTTGGCTGAATGAACAGTCATTAATGTTACCCTGTTCTTATCTTCTTCTTTGTCTGAATCCTGATCGGTAAGCAAAACAACTTCTTCGAGATAATTTTCCAATCGGTCGGGGTTTCCTTCTTCCTTGGCATTCAACGAAAAATCTTGAATCGCATTCAACAATTCCTGAATATTTTCGAATTTACTTAGGTTTTCGGGCGTTTTATCGCGGTATAGGTCTTCCATAATTCCGGTCTGACGTGCTACCATCAACGCAACTTCGTAGGCCGACGATTCGGTCAATTGACGTTTAAAAGTATTCAACAGTTCAACAAAACCAGCAATTTTTGAAACAGTTCCTTTATTCAGTGATGAGTCGTAATGTGAAGGATCTAAAGCCACCTCCCAAATACTGATACTTTGCTGGTTTGCAACATGTTCAAGTTTGGTTAGCGTGGTATCACCAATTCCTCGTGCAGGATAGTTGATAATTCGCTTAAAGGCTTCGTTATCGTTTGAGTTCACTACCAACCGCAAATAGGACAACAGGTCTTTAATCTCTTTGCGTTCGTAAAACGACAAACCACCATAAATTTTATAAGGAACATTTTGTTTGCGGAGTTGTTCTTCAAAAATACGCGATTGAGCATTGGTACGGTACAATATAGCAAAATCGGAATACAACTGCTGATTATTTAATCGGTGCTGATTCAATTCGTTAACAACAAGTATTCCTTCTTCTGTATCGGTAAGTGCTTGAATTACCTTTATCAAAGCCCCTTCTTCGTTTTCTGAAAAAACATCTTTGTGCAACTGACGTTTGTTCTGCTTTATGATGCTATTTGCAGCATTGACAATGTTTTGTGTTGATCGATAATTTTGTTCAAGCTTGAACGTTTGATAACCGGGATAATCGTTTCGGAAATTAAGAATGTTTTCAATTCTTGCTCCGCGAAAAGAGTAGATACTTTGAGCGTCGTCGCCCACAACACAAATATTTTTATTCAATTCAGAAAGCTTTTTCACAATAAGGTATTGCGAGAAGTTGGTATCCTGATACTCGTCGACCAAAACAAAGCGGAATTTTTCTTGATATTTCTGAAGAATATCGGGATGCTGATGCAACAACAGATTGGTATTCATCAGTAGATCATCGAAATCCATTGCACCAGAGACTTTACATCTTCGGCTATATTCTTTATAAATATCGGCAATTTTAGGCATTCGAATACTTCTGTCATATTCAAGTGCGGGCTGGTTTATGGCATAATTTGCAGCAGTAATCAGGTTGTTTTTTGCTGCCGAAATACGCCCCAACACAGTGTTTGGCTTGTACTCTTTATCACTCAACTGCATATCTTTAATGATACTTCGGATTAAGCTTTTAGAATCGGAAGTATCGTATATGGTAAATGTTTTTGAGAAACCCAGAACTTCAGCTTCAGTACGAAGAATTCGTGCAAAAATGGAGTGAAAAGTCCCCATCCACAAATGTTTAGCAATATCGTTCCCAACCTGAGTGGCAATACGCTCTTTCATTTCGCGAGCTGCCTTGTTGGTAAATGTCAATGCCAAAATAGACGAGGGTGCATTTCCCAATCGCAACAAATGTGCAATACGGAATGTAAGCACTCGTGTTTTACCCGACCCAGCACCGGCTATAACCAAACTGGGACCAATAACATTCTCAACAGCATCGCGCTGGGCTTTATTCAAGCCCTGTAAATAAGGATAATCCATTTGCTCCAGACTAATATTGGTGAATCATGCACAGAAAAGTGGAAGATATTCGTTGCCAAAAATAACAGTTGTTGCCAGATAAGATGACTTATCTCCACTAAAATTTTAAATTTGTACACTTCTTTATTTCAGCGTTAAAGTAATAAGGAAAACAATATTTAGGATGATATCCTGTTATGTAGTTAGAAAAATTTATTAACATGGCTCAAAGGTCACATTTCTTCATAATCTCACTTCTGCTTCTGGTTGTTTCTGTTACAGCCTTGGGGCAACTTAATTCGCCAAATGCCGACAAAAGTATTAAAACAGAATTTGGTGATTCATGTTACATTTTTTGCAGTAGCAGAAACGTTGGCAACGGGAGCTTAACTGCAAATGCCCCAATGGGTGTTAATTCAACTTTTTCGTGGGCAAAATATGATACGATAAGTGCTTCATTTCAATATTATTCAACTAGCGGTTTAAACGACACACTGCAATCAACCATTAAAAATCTGGAAGATGGTTGTTATAAAGTTACGATTACCGATGGCAGTACTACTTTCAATTATCAAGCATGGATTTTAAACAACTGGATTGAAGTAACAAATGCCGAAATACCTGATTCTACGTCCAATTGCAACGAATTCAAAATACTGGCAGACTTCGAATTTGCACCTCTAAGGGTTTTCGACACACAAACAAACAATGCCTATTCTGTTCGAAATGAAAAATTTGAATTTAGCTGGAAATATAACAACCAAGTGGTGAGTTCTAAGCTAAGCCCACTAATTTTTCCTCCTATTGCTTCTGAAACTCCTTTAAAATACGATTTGGAAATTACCGATGAATTTGGATGTATAGGTAAAGGAAGCGCTGATTACTATTCGAAGGTACCAAAATCTGATTTTACGCTTGACCCAATGAACGGTGAAGCTGTTCTAGAAGTTACAACTACAAATTTATCAATCAACAATGACTCTTCAATTTGGTTTTTTTACAAAGACAATGCCCAAATTACCCGTGAAATTAATGCGGCAGACGGCGAAACTGTTGACAGTGTTGATTTTATCCTTTATGATCATGCTCCGATACATGAATACGAAAAAAGTGGAGAATACCGCATTAAACTTGTTACCGTAAAGGTAAATGAAACAGGCAATTGTTACGACACATTATACCCTTCAAATTATATAGAAGTATTAACATCACTTGTTAAAGTGCCCAATTTCTTTACGCCCAATAACGATGGAGCCAACGATGAACTTGTTGTTCAAACACAATCGTTAAAAAGTATGACGATTAAAATTTACAACCGCTGGGGCGGTCTTGTACATAGCTGGAAATATAGTAACATACGCTCCAGTGACTATACCTATGAATATTCCGTATGGGATGGGCGAATTGGTAACCGAATGGCCACCCCTGGTGTTTACTTTTACGTAGTTCGTGCTGTTGGCCGCGACATTGACACCGAAGACAATGTTGGCAAGGAAAAAACGTGGAATGAAGAAGGTTTTATTCATTTGTTTAGAGATAAACAATAACATTAAGGTCTTATCGCCGCCGATGGAAATCGGTTCATGAGTTCGTTTGCCATTGAACCAGAAATATTAAATCTATTTCTGTTAGTCAAAATCAGATTTGCATGCTTTTCACTTATGGGTAAGAAATAATCTTCTCCCGCCAATGCAACACATCCATTAATAAAATGGAAAAAGCACCCGTCGCATTTTCCTAAACATTTAGGTTTCAACTTCAACATTTCTTTATACATAAAATTGAACACTTTATACTTTGATTTCTCTATAAATCCTAGATTAAAGGTGCAGCAAATAACTGCACCTCTTCCTTTTCAAAACTATCCACACTACATTACTGTAATTCTATCTCCACCCGTAACTCAAACCATCACATTCTCTTCTTCAACGGTATCTCATTGTTCTAAAAAGGATTTGTCTCTCTCAAAAAAACACTAACCCTAAAAAACAAATAACTATGAACTAAACTTACTTTTGTTATTACTACTCTTTATCAATCTAAATGCCATTGATTTTTAATGTTGACTTACAACAACTTATACATATTGTGTGTTATTAAATGACTCATTCTGGGACAAACGAAATAAGATTGGGACATTTTTTTGTAGCATTTTTTGCATTCATTCTTATTATACAATATGAAAGCAAAATAACTTCAATCAAAAAAAAGGGCAAATGATCCATCTGCCCTTTATGAGTTTTAACTCAACTTTTTTTCTCTTAACCTAAAATCAATTCTGCGCTAACTTCAACCTATTTCTTTAATCTCACAATTACAAATCCCCAAATGTGATTGTGATCAATATGAAAAATTCATGACTCAATAAAATCAATTGTCATTCCAAAACCACTAGATGCTAATTGTCAGCCAATTAATGAAATAGCAAAACAAAAACCACCCCAAAATGGGACAAACACCACTGTTTATGGGACAAAAAAAAGGCTGCCCAATGGGCAGCCTTTCAATATCTGATTTTGAAATTTACGCTTGAGGTATACTTCCCCCACCAAAAGCCATTGGCGGTAAATGAAAGTCATTTCCCATATTCACGGGAATGGTACCATTTTGTTGTTCAAATTTCTTCACATTATCTTGAAGTGCCATTAACAACCGCTTAGCATGTTCGGGCGTAAGAATAATCCTAGACTTAACACCAGCCTTAGGAATACCAGGCATTACCCGAACAAAATCGACTACAAACTCAGAAGTTGAATGGGTAATGATTGCCAAATTGGAATAAATACCCTGCGCTACTTCTTCGCTCAATTCGATATTCAGTTGATTCTGATTTACTTTTTTGTCTTCCATAATGTGTCTCTATTCGTCGTCCTTGTCATCGTCATCGTAATCAAAGTTACGTTGATCAACCAAACGGTCATATTCTTCTTTTGATCCAACAACAAGGTTACGATATTCTTTAGTACCTGTTCCAGCAGGAATAAGATGACCACATATTACGTTTTCTTTCAATCCGTTAAGATCATCGATTTTCCCGTTAATAGCGGCTTCATTCAATACCTTTGTTGTTTCCTGGAACGATGCTGCCGACATCCAACTCTTCGTTTGAAGTGCAGCACGTGTAATACCCTGAAGAATCTGGCTCGATGTTGCAGGAACAGCATCACGTGATTCAATTAATTTTTTGTCTTTCCTACGAAGTTGCGAATTTTCATCGCGTAAACGACGAGCAGTTACAATTTGACCTTCTTTGAAATTTTCGCTTTCGCCATGGTCTGTAACTACCTTTTTATTGTAAATCCAATCGTTTTCTTGTAAAAAATCCAATTTATCGGCCATCTGTTTTTCAAGGAATCGAGTATCACCCGGATCTTCGATCTCTACTTTGCGCATCATTTGGCGAACGATTACTTCAAAGTGCTTATCATTGATCTTCACACCCTGCATACGGTATACATCCTGAACTTCGTCAACAATGTATTCTTGTACAGCGGTTGGACCTTTGATGTTTAAGATATCGCCCGGCGTAATTGCACCGTCAGAAAGTGGTGTACCTGCACGCAAGTAGTCATTTTCCTGAACCAAAATTTGACGTGACAGTGGAACAAGATATTTTCTTACTTCACCAGTACGCGATGTTACAATGATTTCACGGTTACCACGCTTGATTTTTCCTAATGAAACTTCGCCATCAATTTCAGCAACAACTGCTGGGTTCGATGGGTTACGTGCTTCAAACAATTCGGTTACACGTGGCAAACCACCAGTGATGTCACCGGCTTTACCCGATGCACGAGGAATTTTCACCAAAATTTCACCAGCAGAAACTTTCTGTCCGTTTTCAACAGACATGTGCCCCTCTACTGGTAAGTTGTATGTACGAATTACATCCCCGCTTGTATCTAAAATACGTAGCGATGGGTTTTTGGTTTTATCACGAGTTTCAATGATAACCTTCTCTTTGTAACCAGTCTGTTCGTCCGATTCTTCACGATAAGTTATACCATCGATCATATTATCAAACTCAACAATACCGTCGAATTCAGTAATGATAACGCCGTTATATGGGTCCCATTCACAAACCATTTGGTTCTTTTGCACTTCGCTACCGTTTTTAACAAACAGTTTAGAACCGTAAGGTAAGTTATGAGTAGAAACTGCAATACCGGTGTTTTTATCGAGAATACGTAATTCAGCCAAACGACTAACGACGATGTCGACAGAAGAACCATCTTCTGCTTTCTTTTCTACTGAACGAAGTTCTTCAATTTCAGCAATACCATCATAACGGGAAACAATTGTCGATTGCGACGAAATGTTTCCGGCAATACCCCCAACGTGGAATGTACGAAGAGTAAGCTGTGTTCCTGGCTCACCAATTGATTGTGCAGCAATTACACCAACAGCTTCACCACGTTGAACCATACGTCCAGAGGCAAGGTTACGTCCATAACAGCAGGCGCAAACACCAACACTTGATTCGCAGGTTAACACTGAACGAATTTCTACACGTTCAATTGGTGAGTCTTCAATTTTTGCAGCAATCTCTTCAGAGAATTCATCGCCTGAGCGAATGATCAATTCTCCAGTAAGTGGATGATAAATATCGTGAACAGAGCAACGACCTAAGATACGTTCTGAAAGAGAAGCAACAACTTCTTCATTCTTCTTAATTGCAGTAGCAACTAAACCACGTAATGTTCCGCAGTCTTTCTCCTGAATAATCACATCTTGGGCTACGTCAACCAAACGACGGGTCAAATAACCCGCATCAGCAGTTTTCAACGCCGTATCGGCCAAACCCTTACGAGCACCGTGGGTTGAAATAAAGTATTCAAGTACCGACAATCCTTCTTTGAAGTTCGAAAGAATTGGGTTTTCAATAATCTGAGCTTCGGTAGCACCTGATTTTTGGGGTTTTGCCATAAGACCACGCATACCGCAAAGCTGACGAATCTGCTCTTTAGAACCACGGGCTCCTGAATCCAACATCATATAAACAGGATTGAATCCCTGTCTGTCTGTGCTTAACGTTTTCATAACAACTTGCGTCAACTTAGCGTTAACGTGTGTCCAAGTATCAATAACCTGATTGTAACGTTCTTTATTGGTAATGAAACCCATATTGTAGTTACTCATGATCTCTTCAACCTCGTCATAACCTTCCTGAACCATCTCGGTTTTATCATCAGGAACAATTACATCGTATAAGTTGAATGACAGACCACCACGGTAAGCCATCTTGTATCCAAGGTTTTTGATATTATCGAGGAAGTTTGAAGTAACAGCATTATTTGTTTTCTTCAAAATAAATGCAATAATATCGCGCAACGCCTTTTTAGTTAAAAGTTGGTTTATAAAACCAGCTTCAAGTGGAACGCATTGGTTGAATATAATACGGCCAACAGTTGTTTCAACTGTATGGAAAATTGGATTTCCGTCGCTATCAATATCGTTAACTTTACATTTTACGATAGAATGAAGACCTGCTTTACCTTCGTTATAAGCAATAACGGCTTCTTCTGAAGAATAAAATCTTAACCCTTCTCCTAGGCTTCCTGGACGTGGTTTGGTCATGTAATATAAACCAAGAACCATGTCTTGTGATGGTACTGTAATAGGCGCACCATTCGATGGATTCAGCAAGTTGTGAGCCGAAAGCATCAATATCTGAGCTTCAAGAATCGCTGCATTACCCAGTGGTAAGTGAACTGCCATCTGGTCACCGTCAAAGTCGGCGTTAAAACCGGTACAAGCCAACGGGTGTAGCTGAATTGCTTTTCCCTCGATAAGTTTTGGTTGGAATGCCTGAATTGACAAACGGTGCAATGTAGGAGCACGGTTCAACAATACAGGATGTCCTTTCATTACATTTTCGAGAATGTCCCAAACTACAGGATCTTTACGGTCAACAATTTTCTTAGCTGATTTAACTGTTTTTACAATACCACGTTCAATCAGTTTACGAATGATGAATGGTTTGTAAAGTTCAGCAGCCATCCCTTTTGGGATACCACATTCGTGAAGTTGAAGATTTGGACCTACAACAATTACCGAACGGGCAGAATAGTCAACACGTTTACCCAATAAGTTTTGACGAAAACGTCCTTGTTTTCCTTTTAAACTATCAGATAATGACTTTAATGCACGGTTATTTTCTGTTTTAACAGCATTCGATTTCCGAGAGTTGTCAAACAATGAATCGACAGACTCTTGAAGCATACGTTTTTCGTTACGTAAGATTACTTCTGGAGCTTTGATTTCGATTAATCGTTTTAACCGGTTATTACGAATAATTACCCTGCGATATAAATCGTTCAAATCGGAAGTAGCAAAACGGCCACCATCCAGTGGAACCAACGGACGTAAATCAGGTGGAATTACCGGAACAACTTTCACAATCATCCATTCAGGACGATTAAGCTGGGTGCTGCCACGGAACGCTTCAACAACATTAAGCCTTTTCAAGGCTTCGTTCTTGCGTTGCTGTGAAGTTTCATTACCTGCTTTATGACGAAGATCGAACGACATTTCATCGAGGTTGATACGTTCGAGAAGCTTGTAAAGTGCTTCAGCTCCCATATCGGCAATAAATTTGTCGGGGTTGCTATCGTCAAGCATTTGGTTATCCTTCGGAAGTGTATCCAAAATGTCGAGGTACTCTTCTTCAGTAAGGAAATCGAGATATTTAACACCATCGATTGCTTTAATACCAGGATTAATTACGACATAACGTTCGTAATAAATAATTGTATCAAGTTTCTTTGTTGGTAATCCCAATAAATAACCGATTTTATTTGGTAACGATTTGAAATACCAGATGTGAGCTACAGGAACAACAAGTGAGATATGTCCCATGCGTTCGCGTCTAACTTTCTTTTCGGTTACTTCAACTCCACAACGGTCACAAACGATACCACGGTAACGAATGCGTTTGTATTTTCCACAGTGGCACTCATAATCCTTAACCGGTCCGAAAATTCGTTCACAGAATAATCCATCGCGTTCAGGTTTATAGGTCCTGTAGTTAATTGTTTCAGGCTTTAAGACTTCTCCATGTGATCTTTCAAGAATTTCTTCTGGAGAAGCCAAGCTGATAGAGATTTTGCTAAAGCTACTCTTTACCTTATTTTCTCTTCTAAAAGCCATTTATAGTATTGTTTTATCGATTACAATTTAAATTACAAATCTCCGGAAAAGTCCGGTAGCTATGTTTTATTCCATATTCACACTAAGACCCAAACCACGTAGCTCGTGTAACAATACGTTGAGTGACTCTGGTAAACCTGGTAGTGGCATTGGATCGCCTTTCACAATTGCTTCGTAAGCTTTTGCCCGGCCAACAACATCATCAGACTTCACAGTCAGAATTTCTTGTAAAATGTGAGCTGCACCAAAAGCTTCAAGTGCCCAAACTTCCATTTCACCAAAACGCTGTCCACCAAACTGAGCTTTACCTCCAAGTGGCTGTTGTGTGATTAATGAGTAAGGTCCAATAGAACGGGCATGCATCTTATCTTCTACCATGTGACCCAGTTTCAGCATATATATAACACCTACTGTTGCTGGTTGGTCAAATGGTTGACCAGTTTCACCATCGTAAAGCAATGTACGTCCAAAATCAGGGATGCCAGCTTTTTGCGTCAATTCGGTAATTTGTTCCAGTGTGGCACCATCGAAGATTGGAGTTGCAAACTTCAACCCAAGTTCTTTTCCAGCCCAACCTAAAACAGTTTCATAAATTTGACCCAAGTTCATACGTGAAGGTACACCCAACGGATTCAACACAATGTCAACGGGAGTTCCGTTTTCAAGGAATGGCATATCTTCATCACGAACAATACGCGATACAATACCTTTGTTTCCGTGACGACCTGCCATTTTATCACCAATCTGCAATTTGCGTTTCTTGGCAATATAAACTTTAGCAAGCTGAATGATACCTGTAGGAAGTTCGTCTCCAATGGTCACATTATAACGTTCACGACGGGCAACAGCTTCGTATTCTTTATATTTTACAACGAAATTGTTTACCAACGCACAAATCATATCGTTCTTATCTTTATCTGTAGTCCATTTATTTGGATTTACAACCAGATAATCGATTTCCTGAAGGAGTTTCAGTGTAAATTTCACACCTTTATTGATCACCTCTCCACCATAGTAATCGCGAATTCCCTGCGATGTTTTACCATTTAATATTTGAAACAGACGATCTTCGAGGTCGGCTCTAAGACCTGAAATTTGACGATCAAAAGCATCATCAATTTGTTCAAGCATCGGTTTAGATGAAGTGCGGCCTTTCTTTTCTTTCATTACACGAGAGAAAAGTTTTTTACCAACAACCACTCCGTTTAACGATGGAGATGCTTTTAACGATGCATCTTTAACATCACCTGCTTTGTCTCCAAATATTGCACGAAGCAATTTTTCTTCAGGAGATGGATCTGATTCACCTTTTGGTGTGATTTTACCAATAAGAATATCGCCGGGTCTTACGTTTGCTCCAATGCGGATTAATCCGTTTTCATCGAGGTTGCGAGTTGCATCTTCGCTCACATTTGGAATGTCGGAAGTAAATTCTTCCAATCCACGTTTTGTTTCACGAACTTCAAGCGAATGCTCGTCAATATGGATTGAAGTAAAGATGTCTTCACGAACAATACGTTCAGAAATAACGATAGCATCCTCATAGTTATAACCTTGCCAAGGCATGAATGCAACTTTTAAGTTACGTCCAAGTGCAAGGTCACCACCTTGAGTGGCATATCCTTCGGTAAGTATTTGTTTAGGAACAACACGTTGACCTTTCTTTACGATTGGACGAAGGGTAATACTTGTTCCCTGATTTGTTTTTTCGTATTTCGGCAGTCTATAAGATTTCAAGTCAGACTCGAAACTTGTAAACTTCTCAACTTCGGTTCGGTCGTAACGAATTACGATTTCTTTTGCATCAACATATTCAATTACACCATGACCTTCGGCTGTAACATGAACACGAGAGTCGGTAACCACCCTTGATTCTAACCCAGTTCCAACAATTGGAGCTTCAGGTTTAATAAGAGGAACTGCCTGGCGCATCATGTTTGATCCCATCAAAGCACGGTTTGCATCATCGTGTTCAAGGAAAGTGATTAATGATGCTGCAATTGAAGCAATTTGGTTAGGCCCTACGTCCATTAATTGAACTTTCTCTGCTTCAACTAACGGATAATCACCTTCCAAACGAGCTTTAACTCGAGGATCGAGAAATTTACCATCTTCGCCAACACGAGCATTTGCTTGAGCAATTATCTGTCCTTCTTCCTCTTCTGCAGTTAAATATATAACCCCAGTATCAGAAATATCGACAACTCCATTGCTGGCTTTGCGATAAGGAGTTGAAATAAATCCAAGCTCTGTAATTTTCGCAAATACACAAAGAGAGGAAATCAACCCAATATTTGGACCTTCAGGTGTTTCAATTGGACAAAGGCGACCATAGTGAGTAAAGTGAACGTCACGAACCTCGAAACCTGCACGTTCACGCGAAAGACCGCCAGGTCCTAATGCAGACATACGACGTTTGTGTGTCATTTCTGCCAAAGGATTTGTCTGATCCATGAATTGCGACAACGCATTTGTTCCAAAGAAAGAGTTGATAACCGATGAAAGTGTTTTTGAATTGATAAGATCAATTGGTGTAAACACTTCGTTATCGCGAACGTTCATTCTTTCACGAATAGTTCGGGCCATACGGGCCAAACCTACTCCAAACTGATTAAACATTTGTTCACCAACTGTACGAACACGACGGTTCGACAAGTGGTCAATATCATCAACATCAGTTTTAGAATTCACTAACTGAATAAGATATTTGATGATCTCGATGATGTCTTCATTCGTAAGAACTCGAGTATCAATATCGATATTCAGATTCAATTTTTTATTGATCCTGTAACGACCAACATTTCCTAAGTCGTAACGTTTGTCTGAGAAGAATAAGTTCTCGATAACTTCACGAGCAGTCGTTTCATCTGGCGGTTCAGCGTTTCTCAACTGCCTATAAATGTGGAGTACTGCTTCTTTTTCTGAGTTACAGGGGTCTTTTTGAAGTGTGTTATATATTATAGCATAATCTTGCAGGTTAACATCTTCCTTATGCAAGAGAATTGTTTTAGCTCCAGAATCAACAATTAAATCAACGTGTTCGTTTTCAATTACGGTTTCGCGGTCAATTACAACTTCGTTACGTTCGATTGAAACTACCTCACCGGTATCTTCATCAACGAAGTCTTCAACCCAAGTTTGAAGAACACGTGCAGCTAATTTTCGGCCAACATATTTTTTAATTCCCGATTTTGAAACTTTAATTTCATCGGCAAGACCAAAAATTTCTAAAATATCTTTGTCGCCTTCGAACCCTATTGCACGAAGCAAGGTCGTTACAGGCAATTTCTTTTTTCTATCAATGTAAGCATACATCACATTGTTAATGTCTGTAGCAAACTCAATCCATGATCCTTTAAATGGAATAATTCGTGCGGAATAGAGTTTAGTACCATTTGCATGTACACTTTGACCAAAGAAGACACCAGGAGAACGGTGCAACTGTGATACAATAACCCTTTCAGCACCGTTGATAACAAATGTTCCACGTTCGGTCATGTAGGGGATTGTACCCAAATAAACATCTTGTACAACTGTATCGAAGTCTTCATGTTCAGGATCGGTACAGTATAACTTCATTTTGGCTTTTAAAGGGACACTGAAAGTTAAACCCCTTTCAATGCATTCTTCAATTGAGTATCGTGGTGGATCGATGTAATAATCGATGAACTCGAGTACAAAATTATTTCGAGTATCGGTAATTGGAAAATTTTCAACAAATACCTGATACAACCCTTCTTCCTTTCTAATTTCAGGAGTTGAACCAAGTTGGAAAAACTCGATAAAAGACTTGATTTGTATTTCAAGAAAATCGGGATAGTCGAATGTGTTTTTCGAAGACGAAAAACTAATCCTTTGATTCACAGTATTCAAAGACATTTATTTGATATATTTATTGAACTTAAAGCATAAAACACAAAAAGGCTTAATCCCGACGCATGTCGGGACTAAACCAATGCAACCCTTTTTATGGGTTGTAGACCTTTTTATTTAAGTTCAACTTCGGCTCCAGCTTCAACTAATTGTGCTTTAAGAGCTTCAGCTTCTTCTTTAGAAACTTTTTCCTTGATCGCTTTTGGAGCTGCATCAACTACTTCTTTAGCCTCTTTAAGACCTAGGCCTGTTAATTCTTTAACTAATTTAACGATAGCAAGTTTTGATGCACCAGCTGAGGTTAAAATTACGTCGAACTCGGTTTGAACGGCTTCTTCAGCAGCTTCGCCACCAGCTGCAGGAGCAGCAACAGCGACAGCAGCAGCTGCAGGTTCAATACCATATTCTTCTTTCAAGATTCCTGCTAATTCGTTTACGTCCTTAACAGTAAGGTTAACTAATTCTTCTGCAAGTTTTTTTAAATCTGCCATTTTAAAACGATTTAAAATGTTATAAATTAATATTTATTCTTTCTCGGATAAAGTTTTAAGAATCCCGACAATTTTCTGTCCACCGCCGTTTTGAAGGGCAGAGATAACATTTTTGGCCGGAGATTGAAGAAGTGCAATAACATCTCCAATGAGTTCTTCTTTCGACTTAACATTTACTAATGATTCTAATTGGTTTTCACCAACATAAACACATTCTTCAACGTAAGCTGCTTTGAAAACTGGTTTTCCAATACGTTTGTTCTTTTTGCGAAAATCTTGAATTAATTTCGCTGGAACATTACCAGTTTCACTGAACATCAATGAAGTATTACCCTTCAGAGCGACAAAAAGTTCTTCAGCATTTTTATTCGATGCCTCTAAAGCTTTTTTTAGGAGTGTATTCTTAACTACAATCAGTTTTACATCTTTTTGAAAGCAGATGCGACGTAACTCGCTTGTCTTTACTGCATCCAATTCAGCAATATCTGTAAGGTAAAAATGATTGTATGAATTGATCTCCTCTACGAGGCTATCGATAATAGTTTGTTTTTCTGATCTCTTCATAATTCCAATTTTATTCCTGTACAGACTTAGGATCTATTTGAATACCAGGACTCATTGTGCTTGAAAGATAAATACTTTTAATGTATGTACCTTTAGCAGCCACTGGTTTCAATTTTACAATCATATTGACAAATTCTTTAGCATTATCAACTAATTTATCAGGAGTAAATGAAACTTTACCCACCGATGTGTGAACAATACCGTATTTATCAACTTTAAAATCGATTTTACCTTGCTTTATTTCTTTAACAGCTTTACCAACTTCCATGGTAACAGTTCCGCTCTTAGGGTTCGGCATTAAACCTCTTGGACCCAAGATACGACCTAACGGACCTAATTTTCCCATTACCGGAGGCATGGTGATAATCACATCCACATCAGTCCAACCACCTTTAATTTTTTCAAGGTAGTCATCTAATCCAACAAAGTCAGCACCTGCTTCTTTAGCTTCCTGTTCTTTGTCAGGAGTTACTAAAGCAAGAACCCTTACTTCTTTACCTGTTCCGTGGGGCAATGTAACAACTCCACGAACCATTTGATTAGCTTTACGAGGGTCTACACCAAGACGAACGTCAATATCAACAGATGCATCAAATTTTGTGGTAGTAATTTCTTTTACCAATTTTGAAGCTTCATCCATTGTGTATAGTTTCCCTTGCTCGAGCTTTTCTAAAGCAAGTTTTTTATTCTTAGTAATTCTAGCCATTTTAATCAATTTTAAATGTTTAATTAAATGGAGAATCACCATTGATAGTAATCCCCATACTGCGAGCAGTACCAGCAACCATTCTCATAGCAGCTTCAGTAGTAAAGCAGTTCAAATCGGACATTTTAATATCAGCAATATCTTTCACCTGATCCCAGGTAACTGATCCTACTTTCTTAACATGTGGTTCCGCTGATCCACTTTTAACTTTAGCAGCTTCAAGAAGTTGAATAGCTACAGGAGGTTGTTTAACGATAAAATCAAACGATTTATCTGCAAAAACGGTTATAACAACTGGAAGCACTTTTCCTGCCAACTCTTGCGTGCGGGCATTGAACTGCTTGCAAAATTGCATAATGTTAACCCCTTTCGAGCCTAATGCTGGTCCAACTGGAGGTGACGGATTAGCCGCTCCACCTTTAATTTGGAGTTTGATAATTCCAGCAATTTCTTTAGCCATATCAAAAGATTAATTTGTTGTTTTACTCCTTTTCAACTTGCATAAAGCCAAGTTCCAAAGGTGTTTTCCGACCGAATATTTTAACCATTACTTTCAACTTCTTCTTTTCTTCATTTACCTCTTCGATAATTCCGTTGAATCCGTTGAATGGTCCATCGATCACTTTAATTGTTTCACCAATAACAAATGGTATAGTCAATTCTTCATCATTTCCTGAAAGCTCATCCACTTTCCCAAGAATACGATTAACTTCAGCTTGACGCATTGGAACGGGTTCACCGCCTTTTACATCACCTAAGAAACCAATCACATTTGTAACATTTTTGAGAATGTGGGGCACTTCACCAACTAATGCTGCTTCAACTAAAAGATAACCGGGGTAGAAGTTACGCTCCTTGCTGATTTTTTTACCATTCCTTATTTGATAGACTTTTTCTGTAGGTATTAATACCTGAGAAACATAATCCTGAAGTCCAGCAGAAGCAATTTCACCTTCGATATATTCTTTAGCCTTTTTTTCTTTTCCCCCAATGGTTCTAAGAACATACCACTTTTTTTGGATTTCGCTCATTTTTCCTCCAAGAATTAATAAAATAGACTGTAAATAAAATCCATTAGATTCTCGAAAACGAAATCCATTAGAAATATTACCAGTGCAATTATGATGGAAGCAACCATAACTATTATTGCGCTATTCTGTAATTCTTTCAAAGTGGGCCAGGTTACCTTATGAACCAGTTCATTGAAAGATTCTTTTACGTAAGTTCCAATTTTCATCATCTTTTGGTTTTATAGTGCGGATGGTAAGAGTTGAACTTACTGTTCTCCCAATTTGAGTTCATCCGCAAATACAATCCCAACCTTTTTCAAGGTTGGGACTTTTTATTATTTTATTAATCTAAAATTTCAGTAATCTGACCTGCACCTACTGTACGACCACCTTCACGGATTGCAAACTGCAAACCAATGTTAACAGCAACAGGGTAAATCAAAATAACTTCAATTGTAACATTGTCACCTGGCATAACCATTTCACGTCCTTCAGGAAGGATAATTTCACCAGTGATATCCAATGTACGAATATAGAACTGAGGTCTGTATTTGTTGTGGAATGGAGTATGACGTCCACCTTCTTCTTTTTTCAATACATAAATCTCAGCTTTAACTTTTGTATGAGGAGTAATTGTTCCTGGTTTGCAAAGAATTTGGCCACGTTTAACCTCTTTTTTATCAATACCACGAAGCAATAAACCTACGTTGTCACCAGCTTGTCCATCGTTAAGAATCTTACGGAACATCTCAACACCTGTACATACCGTTTTACGACCTTCAGCACCTAATCCGATCAACTGAAGCTCATCACCTGTGTGAACAACACCTGTTTCAATACGACCAGTAGCAACAGTTCCACGACCAGTGATCGAGAATACGTCCTCAACTGGCATTAGGAATGGTTTGTCGATCGCACGTGGAGGCAATTGAATCCATGAATCACAAGCATCCATTAATTCCATTACTTTTTCTTCCCACTGTGGTTCACCATTTAATGCACCTAAAGCAGAACCTTGAATAACAGGAGTTTCGTCACCGTCGAATTTATAAAAACTCAACAATTCACGTAATTCCATTTCAACAAGTTCAAGAATCTCTGGATCGTCAACCATGTCAACTTTGTTCATGAAAATAACGATACGAGGTACGTTAACCTGACGAGCTAAAAGGATGTGTTCACGAGTCTGAGGCATAGGACCATCAGTCGCAGCACAAACTAAAATAGCACCGTCCATCTGAGCTGCACCAGTTACCATGTTTTTAACATAGTCAGCGTGTCCAGGACAGTCAACGTGTGCATAGTGACGCACTGCTGTTTCGTACTCAACGTGAGCTGTGTTGATTGTAATACCTCTTTCCTTTTCTTCTGGAGCATTGTCGATTGAATCGAAAGACATAATCTTCGATAAACCTTTTTTTGCTAATACCATTGTAATAGCAGCTGTAAGGGTTGTTTTGCCATGGTCAACGTGGCCAATAGTACCTATATTGACATGGTCTTTATCCCTTTTAAATGTTTCTTTAGCCATAACTCTAAGATATTAGATAACGTTAACTAATTTTAATTATCTTATTTAATTTCATTTTGAGCTGATAATGGGATTTGAACCCATGACCTCTTCCTTACCAAGGAAGTGCTCTACCCCTGAGCTACATCAGCAATATTTTATGAGCGGGAGACGGGATTCAAACCCGCGACCCTTAGCTTGGAAGGCTAATGCTCTATCGACTGAGCTACTCCCGCAAGGCAAATTCCAATTTTTTAAATTCCAAGCTCCATTTTATTGGAATTTGGAATTTATTGGATTTTGTTTTAGTGGGGAGAGCAGGATTCGAACCTACGAAGGCGTTGCCAATAGATTTACAGTCTACCCCATTTGGCCACTCTGGAATCTCCCCAATTACTCAATACTTTAAGAACGCACTGCTTTTTTACACCAATCGGACGATCTTGTTCCATCAAAACCGTCCAATATTATAATGTATTTAAGCACATTTTAAAAGCAAACCCTTATCAGCAAAGTACATTCTGAAAAGGGTCTGCAAATGTATAAATATTTTCAATTAATTCGCAAGAATCAATTTATTTTTTGATTTTATTTATCCTTCATTTTTTCTTTGAATTTCTTTAGTTGTCGACCTATGGCTTCGATAGCTACATCTGTAGCTTCCTCAAATGAATCTGCCTGTTTTTTTGCAAATAAATTTTCTTTCCCCGGAATTGAAAGGATTATTTCTGCTTCCTTATTATTTGAGGTCTCAGGTTTAATTACTTTTAAAATAATCTCGGCACTTAAAACGCCATCAAAATAAGTATCAAGCTTACTTACTTTTTTGGTTACAAAATCGACCAATTTTTGATCTGCAGTAAAGTGAACGTCATTAATCTTGATATTCATAACATTTCCTCCTTTTTTAGCCCCTTGGATGAGCTTGTTTGTAAATCTCTTTTAATTTTTCAAAAGTTGTGTGCGTGTACACTTGAGTTGCGGACAAGTTTGAATGTCCCAGAAGTTCTTTAACAGCATTTAAATCTGCTCCATTATTTAATAAATGAGTTGCAAAGCTATGCCGTAACGTATGTGGACTTTTCTTTTTCATGGTTGTAACCATTCCAAGATATTTATTTACCACACGATATATTAATTTATCGTATACTTGTTCACCTGATGAAGTTAACAAAAGAAATCTATTAAAACCACAAATTTCTTTTTGAATTTTAAAATATTCCTCAAAATCTGAATTGATACTCTTTGGATAAGGGATTATACGTTCCTTGTTTCTTTTTCCCAGTACTTTAATTGTGCATTCTTTCAGATCAATATTTTGAACAGTCAAATTTTTCAATTCAGCTAGCCGTATACCTGTTCCATACAATAAAGATATAATTAACTTATCTCTTACACCTTCGAAGTCGTGAGGAAAAAGGCCTACATCGAGCAGTATATCTAATTTTTCTTTAGGTACAAACACCGGCAATTTTTTCCCGTTTTTGGGAGTTATTACTAATGAAACGGGACTGTTTTCGACTATTCCTTGTATCATTAGAAATTTATAGAACGACTTTAGCGTTGAAATCTTTCGGTTAACACTTGTGCTTGAATTTCCATTTTCCATTAAATGAACTTCCCACTTTCGTATTTGCTTAAATGTAACTTCCTTAAAGTCAAAACCCCCGACCGATTCATTCATAAACTGAACAAATTGACCGAGGTCTGTTTTATATGCTACCAATGTATGATTTGAGTAGCGTTTTTCAAATTGAAGGTGTTTTAAAAAATCATCTGCAAGAGACATCAAACAAGAGTTTTTAAAATTAAACAGAACACAAAAAATGTTACTGCAAATTTAACTCTAATTAATCCTCTGCACGTTGTAATTGTTGAATATAAATTGCCTTTTTAACTTCAGCTCTATTAACAACCGATGGTTTAGTAAATGCTTGACGTGCGCGTAATTCTTTTACGACTCCAGTTTTTTCGAATTTACGTTTAAAGCGTTTTAAGGCTCTTTCAACATTTTCGCCTTCTTTTACAGGTATAATAATCATATTCTTTAAAATTATTTTGTTCTTTTTCTTTAAAATCGGAGCGCAAATTTAGCAATGATTCAAAAATATTCAAATTTATTACCTGAAAAATAAAATTGATTTTTGGTTTTGTTACAGTTTGTTAATTTACTGATAGATATGGATGTAGTTTTTCTGATTCTTTTTTGGTAAAAACTGAATCAGACATTAATTGGTTTATTGAATTAATGCTCCCTTTTTGGGATCGATAATCAACCAGCTTTCTGGCCAAAGCATAATTGAAATAGGGATGTTTCTTCAATTCACTCACATCAGCAAAATTGATATTTATTTTCTGAATCGAAGTGGTATCAACATAGATGTATTCCTTAATCAATTCAAAAGTTTCAATTGGAAATTTATAAACCTCCATGATTTGTTCCTTTCTGTAAAAACCACCTAACAGTGACCTGTATTTACAAATCCTAGATGCAAACGAAGGGCCTATTCCTTTTAGGCTTGTGAGTTGAGCTGAATCGGCTGAATTGATTTCAATCTTAATTTGCGTTTTTAATGCTTCACTTTTATCGTCAACAACTGAAGCAATTTTAATGTAGGGCTGAAGTTTTACAAAAAGAACAGAATCTAAGCCATAAAGCTTTAGTAAATCGGTGGTGACTTTAAACTTACCACCCTTCTCTCTATAATTGATTAATGTATTTGCTGTTTTTGATGTGAATCCTAATTTCATCAAATCTTTATATTCGGCAGTATTCGGATCAAAAGAAAAGTATTCGATTTCAACATCTTCTTGTTTTCGATATTCAAATTTTGACTTCGTCGGTTTGTATGCTGAACCACTTTTAGAATAGTTTTTACGAAATTCGGGTGTTTTCTTTGCTTGTTGTATTGAATCGTTCATCGCCTTTAGCTGTTCAATTTTAGAATTAATCTCTTCTGAGTAATCCTCTTTGTCCTTTACTAAATAGGGAATTGATATCCTAAAAATTAAAACTAAAACAACAAGAATCAATAATACTATTGCTCCATTCTTCTCAGTTTTTGACATACTGAAAAGCATATTGAACACATTATTCCATTTCATTCTTTTAGACGTTTGAGAGTTAAGTAATTTTTTATAGTTTTTAGTAAATTTAAAACATATCACTTAAACACAAATGATTTATCCTAAAAAAATGATTAACAATTACATCTATTATTTGTGAGCTCAACTAAACAATATTACAAAAATTTTTTATACCCTATTTTTAAAAGATGTTTTTTACATTTACAGAGTTTCCTTTAAAACGAAGATTTCAATCAAAAATTTAATTCTTTTTTCTAAAAAACACAATCGCTTATGAATCAATTATTCAGAAAAAAATCAATAAGTTTATTGTTAGATGAAGCGAAAAATGACTCTGGTTTAAAAAGAGAATTAACGGCAAAAAGTTTAGTTGCGTTAGGTGTTGGAGCAATCATTGGTACTGGTATTTTTGTTTTAACAGGGACTGCCGCTGCAAATTTTGCTGGCCCTGCCATTATACTTTCATTCATTTTATCGGGTTTCGGCTGTGTGTTTGCTGGACTGTGTTACTCGGAATTTTCTTCGATGATACCCATTGCCGGCAGTGCTTATACTTATTCCTATGCCACACTAGGCGAGTTTGTTGCTTGGATAATTGGTTGGGATCTAATATTGGAATACTTGTTTGCTTCATCGACCGTGGCAGTCGGCTGGTCGGGATACTTTGTGAGTTTTGTAAAAGACTTTGGAATTATCATACCTGAAAAACTTTGTTCAGCGCCCTTCGATCATATTCCGGGTGAAGGCTGGATCGCCACAGGCAGTATCCTCAATTTTCCTGCAGTTGCATTAGTTATATTAGTTACGGCATTGCTTGTTGTTGGAATTAAAGAATCGAGTAGGATCAATAACATTATTGTCTTTGTCAAAATCATTGTAATACTGTTATTCATTGGATTTGGCCTTTCACATATTGACACCAGTAATTGGACCCCATTTATTCCCGAGAATACAGGTAAGTTTGGTTCATTTGGAATTTCAGGTATATTCACCGGTGCAGGTGTTATCTTTTTTGCATATATCGGATTCGATGCTTTATCTACCGCAGCGCAAGAAACAAAAAACCCAGCCCGCGACATGCCCATTGGAATACTGGGTTCATTAGCAATATGTACCGTTCTATATGTTGCTGTTGCTGCTGTTTTAACGGGTATCGTAAATTACAAAGAGCTGAATGTTTCTGCTCCCATTGCACTCGCGATTGACAGAGCTGGAGATTCACTTATTTGGTTGCGACCATTAGTTAAAATTGGAGCTTTAGCCGGGTTAAGCTCAGTTGTTTTAGTAATGCTGATGGGACAACCGCGCATCTTCTTTTCGATGGCAAAAGATGGCTTGTTGCCTGCTACTTTCGCCAAAGTACATCCAAAGTTTAAAACACCACATATTACAACTGTAATTACAGGCACATGTTCCGCAATTATTGCAGGCCTACTCCCAATTGGCTTACTTGGCCAACTTGTGTCGATTGGAACGTTGCTGGCATTTACGATTGTATGCGCTAGTGTCATTATATTACGAATAACCAATCCCGACTTGCACCGTCCATTTAAAACACCATTTGTTCCATGGGTGCCCCTGGCTGGTATCGTTATTTGTGTAGCTCAAATGATTTCATTACCAGTTGACACTTGGTGGAGATTAATTATTTGGTTGGCAATAGGGTTACTTATTTATTTCTTATACGGTCGAAAAAGAAGTAACCTGGCGAATAAATAGCATTGGGAAATGAAAAGTCCGCTCCAACTGTCTTTGCAGATATGAATTTCGATTCGTATCAGCATTAACGATTCGCCGACCTATAAAACTTCAATCACTATTTTGAAAAAAATTGTATCCAAAAACTATACATTACCAGACTTCAATATGAAGATCGAAACACAAAATGTTTAAAATGAATGAACTATTTCTAAGTGTTAAGGTTACTTTAAGACACTGCGACATCAGAAATAATGTTCTAAGTTTCAAACTATTTATAGCTAAAATTGTAACCCGTGACATAAAATGAGTCGTTGTTTGAACGAATTTGAATTTATACTTTTGCGGCACAAACATTTGGCTAGTTGAAATGTTGAATTTCATGAAAAATAAAAATATTTATTAACAAATAAAATCATAAACAAATGACTGTTAGTTATAAAGAGCTAGGCTTGGTCAACACCAAAGACTTATTCAAAAAAGCAATTGAAGGCAAGTATGCTATTCCTGCTTTCAATTTTAACAATATGGAACAAATGCAAGCTATTATTGCTGCTTGCGTTGAAACTAAATCACCTGTAATTTTACAGGTATCGAGCGGTGCGCGTAAATATGCCAATCAAACATTACTTCGCTACATGGCTCAAGGTGCTGTAGAATATGCCAAAGAACTTGGTCAAAATATTCCAATCGTTTTACACTTAGACCATGGCGATTCTTTCGAGCTTTGCAAAGATTGTATCGATATGGGGTTCTCATCAGTAATGATCGATGGTTCTCATTTCCCATACGAAGAAAACATCGCTTTGACTAAAAAAGTAGTAGAATATGCTCACGCTCACGACGTAACAGTTGAAGGCGAACTTGGTGTTTTAGCTGGCGTTGAAGATGAAGTTTCTTCAGACCACCACACATACACTCAACCTGAAGAAGTTGTTGACTTTGTAACCCGCACTGGCGTTGACTCGTTAGCTATTTCTATCGGCACTTCGCACGGAGCAAACAAATTCACTCCTGCACAATGCACCCGCGATGCAAATGGTGTTTTAGTTCCACCTCCATTACGTTTCGACATTTTGGAAGAAATTGAAAAACAAATTCCTGGATTTCCAATCGTATTACACGGTTCTTCTTCAGTTCCACAGGAATATGTTGAAACTATTAACAAATATGGTGGTGCATTGAAAGATTCAATCGGTATCCCAGAAGAACAACTTCGCCGTGCTGCTGCATCTGCTGTTTGCAAAATTAACATCGACTCTGACGGCCGTTTGGCTATGACTGCTGCCGTTCGCGAGATTTTTGCCAACAAACCAGGTGAATTTGACCCTCGTAAATACTTAGGTCCAGCTCGTGATGAACTGAAAAAACTGTATGCTCACAAAACTGTAAACGTTTTGGGTAGCGCAGGAAAAGCATAATCGGAATTCTTTTATAGATTTATATTCGAAACCGCTGTCTGAAAAGATGGCGGTTTTTGTTTTTGGTAAAGCTGAAAAAGGTCAAACGCAAAGGAACAAATTATCAATATTCAGAATTAAATGGGAATGAGGTAATGAAGGCCGTTTAACTTAGAACGGATATCCAATTGCAATATTAAAGCCAAGATCAGACTTGTTAAAGCTACGAGTAGTTGGTATCCAGCATTGTCCGATCGGTTGCGATGGATCACGTAGCTTCAAACCAACATCGGCACGGATAATAAAATAGGTATGCACAAATCGGAGACCCATTCCAGAACCTACTGCAATCTCGTTATAAAACTGGTCAAACTGGAAAACAGCTCCTTCTCGATTATCGGTTGAATTAATGGCCCACACATTTCCTGCATCAACAAACAATGCACCTTCGAACATCCAAAGAATTTTGAAACGATATTCAATATTTGCTTCAAGTTTAATGTCGGCCGATTGATTTGGATACTCTTCAGCTCCTGCTCGATAACGCCCCGGGCCTAATGACCGAACCTGCCAGGCTCTTATTCCATTAGCACCACCTGTGAAATATCGTTTTTCGAACGGGATAACATGAAAATTCCCGTAGGGATAAGCTATTCCAAAAAAACCACGTGTTGCAACAGAATTATACTTATCAAAACGATAACCATATCTGAAATCGAAATCACCTTTAAGATATTGGGCAAAACGGGTATCAAAAATTTTATAAAACTCAGTTTGATCTTTGTCAGAAACATCGTCGGGCAAATTCTTTTCTAGTCCAAACAATGTACATGCTGTCCAAAGCGAGTTGCCAGCAGTTTCTAAATTCATGCGAAAAAAATGATAATCGGGACGTTTCTTCAAACCTTGATCGTTGAATGTACGGCTGTAACTTGTTGCCGAAATAATATGGTCGGTATAACTACTTTTAATGTATAAATCCTTAATGGTATTTTCAAAATCGGGATCTAACCGAAATATCTGAACAGCATTGACATCGAAAAGATTGAAATTGTGGGTCAATTCAGCTTTCGTTTTCCATTGATAACCAACTGTTGCATTAACAATTGTACGCGTATAATCGGGGCGTTCCTGATAATTATATGAGAAAGAAACGCTTGTAAATGGCATGGAATAGAGTTTGAGTCGCGTTTCATCAATTGGAAAAATAAACCCAGGAACAGAAAGCTTTGCTGTTCCACCATATTCAATTGTATTGAAATCTATTTTTTCTTTGCCTACGACCTGCCGCTCCGTAGCTCCTTTAAATGTCATGTCAAAAATCTCGGCACCCCCAAACAAGTTTCGATGCTGATAATTAAGATTTCCAGCTACCCCGAGGTTTGCATCATTGTTAGTACCCTCAATATCAACCGAATAATTTTGTTTGACTTGTAACGGCACAATTATTTTACCTGTTAATACACCTCGAACAGAGTCGATTGAACTTTGCTCTTCTGAATACTGGATGTTTACATACTTGAATTGACGGAGAGAATAAAGGTTATTGTAAGTTTTGTCGATATCTTTTACCTTAAACAAGTTACCAGGCTTAATCTCGATTGAACGCATTATTAGATCTTCATTAATGGGGTTTTTACCATTGTGAAAAAATGTAAACTTGTAGTAATAAGTTGTATCGGTGTATGCTATTTGCTTGTTCTTAATTTTGTCATCATTTTGTTTATCGATAAAAATCTGATAGTTTCCCACTACATATTGTTTGTGTTCCGTTTCAAGACTTTTCGATTGATTATACTTGGCTTTTTCTACAATTAGGTCAATAGTGACTTCGTTTGAATTAAAGGATGAATCGACTTTAAAATGAATATACTCTTCAACAAATTTAAAATAACCTAAATTTTGCAATATCAAGGCAATTCGAGTCCGCTCTTTTCCCAACAAATCAACATCAAAAATATCGCCTTTTTTAACCAACGACTCAATACTTGAATTTAAAATAAGGTCGGAGATTGAAGAATCTTTAACAATATAATTCAGATTTCGAATGTAGTATGGATCGCCTGATTTTATATTGTAAACAACATTAGCCCTCTTGTCTTTTAAACTTACCGAATCAGAAACTTGCGCATGATAGTAACCTTTGTTATACATGTACTGTGTAAGTTCTTTAACCGACTTTTTATTTAACCCCTCATCGAAAATCATTGGGGGCTCGCCAATTCGCTTAAACCAACCTTCTTCCTTTTTTTTGCCCGATAAGTTATACAACCAAAGATGAAACTTGAAAAGACCTAAGATCTTCAGATTTTCTTCTTGTCGAATGTGAGTCGAAAGCTCTTCTCTGTTTATCGTTTCATTATCTACTTTTATTGCAACATCGTTTAAGAGATATCGATCCTCTGGTACATATTTAACCATTCTACAGCCCGATAGAAGCATAAGCGCAACCATCAAAATATAAAATATAAACGAAATATGTTTAACCTTGAATTTCATTCTTTAAAAATAAAATAACTCCTTTGTTTTGAAATCAAACGTAGCAAATCTATTTTAGTTGCTTAAAATTGTGATATGCTAAGCAAAAATAAAATAAAGTTTCTTCAATCTCTTTCTGCAAAGAAGAATCGCGACGAATTTGGATTATTTATTGCAGAAGGTGAGAAATTGATCAGTGAGATTGCATATAGCAAAATAGAAATTGTTCAACTGATTGGCACTTCTGAATTGATAGAAAAGTTCAAACAAATTGAAGCGGAGAAGATTACATCAACATCAAACGAGGTCAAAAAGATCAGTTCTCTTAAATCACCGCAAGATTTAGTTGCAGTTTGCCGAATAAAAAAACCGATCTTAGCAATAGAATCTCTTTCCGATAAATTAACACTTGCTCTCGACGACATTCAGGACCCAGGTAATTTAGGTACAATAATCAGGCTTGCTTCATGGTTTGGTATTCAGCACATTGTTTGCTCGCTTAACACAGTTGATTGCTACAATCCGAAAGTAGTACAAGCTACAATGGGTGCAATTGCAAAAGTGACAATTCATTACACCAATTTGCCACAATTTGTTGAGAATTGCCGCGATTTAAATTTAGTTGTTTATGGAACTTTTATGAATGGAGAAAACCTATTCACATCACAACTTTCTGAGAATGGTATACTAGTAATGGGAAACGAAGGAAATGGGATCTCAGAAAAACTAGAACAGTTGATTACACACAAATTAACTATCCCAAATTTCGCATCGACAAACAACAATGTTGAATCACTAAATGTATCGATCGCAACTGCAATTATATGTGCTGAATTTAAACGAAGGACTATTTGATCAACAAAGCTGCCATCTCAGCACAACGTTCACCATCAACCGCCGATGAAACAATGCCTCCCGAATAACCGGCACCTTCGCCACAGGGAAACAATTTTTTCACGTTCACATGTTCAAGGGTGTCATTCGTTCTTGGAATACGAACGGGTGATGAGGTTCGGGATTCAACGCCAAGAATGACAGCATCATTCGTAAGAAAACCTTTTGCCTTGCGCCCAATTTGTTGAAATCCAATTTGAAGCCTTTCGCGAATAAACACTGGCAACCAATTATGCAGTTCCGAAGAAATAATACCTGGATGATAGGAAGTCTCAGGCAAATCTGAAGATTTCCTGTTTTCAACAAAATCGACCAATCTTTGCGCAGGAGCAAATTGTGATCTCCCCGCCATATCAAAACATTTACGTTCAATCTCCTCCTGAAATTTCAACCCCGAGAATTCACGATAATTTGAATATTGCTTCAAATCATCAGATTTAATTTCGACAACAATTCCTGAATTAGCCAAATGCCCTCCCCTATTCGACGGAGACATTCCATTAACAACAAGTTGTTCATCGCTTGTTGCAGCAGGAACAATAATACCACCAGGGCACATGCAAAAAGAGTAAACTCCTCGGCCGTTAACCTGTTCGGTATAGGTGTAAGTTGCTGGTGGCAAAAAATGACCGCGGGTTGGACGTTTATATTGAATGGAATCAATTAATTCCTGTGGATGTTCAACCCGAACACCAACTGCAAAATTTTTTGCTTCAAGAAGAATACCTTGGTTATGCAACATCTGATAAACATCGCGCGCAGAATGACCAGTAGCCAATATCACTGCCTTTGCATATCGCGATGAACCATCGAGCAGTTTAATCCCCTCTATCTCACCGTTTTCAATAATCAGACTACTTACGCGACTGTTAAAATGCATTTCCCCTCCAGCCTGAAGAATGGAACCTCGAATATTCTTTATGACTTTGGGTAATACATTCGTACCAATGTGCGGATGGGCATCGATTAAAATCTCTTCTTGTGCTCCATGAAAAAAGAAAACTTCAAGAATTTTTGTAATATCGCCACGCTTTTTAGAACGGGTATATAATTTTCCATCAGAAAATGTACCTGCACCTCCTTCGCCAAAGCCGTAATTTGAATCAGGGTTAATTGCTTCATTGCGATGAATAGCAGCAATGTCATATTTTCGGGCACTTACATCTTTCCCTCTTTCAAAAATTATAGGTTTTACTCCCAATTCAATTAATCTTAATGCCGCAAAAAGCCCGGCTGGACCAGCACCAACAATAATAACCTCAGGCTTTTTTGAAACATCGTTATACTCAAATTTGATGTGACCAGTACCCAGTGGTTTTTCGCCAATATAAACTTCAATGCCAAGATTTATTTTGATATCTCGACTTCGTGCATCGACCGAACGACGAATAATACGAAGAGCAGTAATGTCATTAACTGAAACAGACAGTACTTTTGATACTTCTTCCTTACACGAATGTTCACTTGAAGCACATGCAGGTGTAACATTTATATTGATCTCTTTTTTCAAGATTTACGTTTTTATAGAGTAAACAGATAATTGCAAAAGAGGTTTACTATTCGAAGTGAAAACTAAGTGTGAGAAT
>Ga0209373_10001099_pt1 | contig 34785 bp, 42 predicted proteins | sample Higcelweek5metaG_FD_187173 | JGI IMG/M metagenome (GOLD analysis project Ga0209373, IMG submission 187173) | Freshwater pond sediment microbial communities from the University of Edinburgh, under environmental carbon perturbations - High... | ecosystem: Environmental > Aquatic > Freshwater >... | reverse complement strand
TAACATCAACCTGGAAATTAAGGTACCTCAATCGGAGGTTCGGTTCAATAAATGGTTTGATGATGTGATTACAGCTATGGAAAATGGTAAAAAGCCACAAGATATAATACAAGTTAAGCGATTGAATAATAGCAATGCCGGTAAAATAGGCGATGAGCAATTTAATATAGTGGCTTATTGGCACATTAACGGTACGAATATGAGTATTCCTACGCTTCACCGTAAATGGGTTGAATGGGGCAAACAAAACGGATGGTGGATGGATGATAATGGAAATTTTAATCCTCCAACCGAAGCCCGGCTTTATCAGTTGCTTGCGCCTCTTAAAAATCCAAATGCACTTGAAAAAACCGATGCGGTTACATTTAGATTGAACAATATACCATCTGTAAGCCGTGATTTACCTGAAAAGAAAAACCATGTGTGGGTGATTGACGGTACAGCTCAGAATGAAAATGTACAAGAAAAAGGAACGGTACGGCAGCATATTTACGCAATTAAAATTGCTGACGTTGCTACGCTTCGTATGGTGGGTGTATCGACACTTATCGGTGTAAAAGAACCATTCTACGCAGTAAAAGAAGCCATCCTTATGGGTATTCGTGAAACCGGTTACAAACCTGCAATTATTCATTGCGACCGCGGACCGGCATGGAAAGAATTGGAACGCTGGTGCGAAGCTCACGAAGTAAAACTTTATCCATCCATTACCGGTAATGCCAGGGCTAAAACTATTGAGTCATTATTCAATATGTTCGATAATGATATTACCCGCTTCCTGAAAGGCTATAGCGGCCAGAACCGTACTGCTTTGAGTCCTAAATCAAGGGCATCTGAAAAACGCGAAAACATAGGAAAACAACATGCTCGTAGTGCTGCAATAGCTATGGAGTGGGCAAAAGGTGAAGGGATGAAGGCATGGAATGAACGCGTGATTGAAACGCTGGAAAGAAAACCATGTAACAAGACTCCTTTTGAATTATGGGAAGAAAAAGAAAGTTTTGTACCTAAATTGAGCTACATGCAGCTATGTGTGTTGTGTGGTACGCTCCACGAAAAGAAGCTAACCATAACAGGTATTGATATTGAACACAAAACTAAGGCTTATACCTATTTCCCAAGCATTGACACTCCGGAACAACGTGAAATGGCTGAAAAGATATTTACGTATATCCCACTTGACTCGGTAACTGCTAACAAAATGAAAATCTATATTCTGAATGCCGGCGACCCTGCTCCTGTGTTTGCGCACGATGGCAAATACCTCGGAATTTGGGTACTGAAAACAAATACAGCTTACATAGCAGAAACGGCAGCGCAAAAAGCAACGCTTAGTAACTTTTCAGCACTTCAGTATCGTGTTGAACAAAAGGCAAAAGAGATTAATGCCGGCATTAAAAATAGCATTGAACGACACCCGGACTTTGAGCATATTGATGCGCTGGGTAACGAGATGTTGACCGGTAAACGTCGCCCAATGAGCGAAGCCATGGAAAATGAGCGCAAAGTGGTAGGAAGGTATGATAAATCGGCACTTCTTGAAGATGAGGTTGAGAGCAAACAGAATTCATTCTCTGAAGCTGCGAAGAAATTTTGTGAAGCGAAACAATATCGTGAATATGTTGACCCGGACACAGGCGAAATACACAAAATTGAGATAAAAACTAACTAACTTATAAAACAAACACCTATGACACAAATTCAAATTAGCGCAAAACAGGCATCGTTGCGCGATAAGCTTAAAAGCTTAATGGAAAAAAAGAGCCTGAAACCTGCCGAAATTGCTCGTATATCGGGTCGTTCTGAAGGAACTATTTCGGAGTTGCTCCGGGATAAAAAAACATTTAGCGATAAGTTGCTGAATGTTATCTATGACAGCTTGCGCGACTACATGGGCGAAGATGATCTTGTATCAACACGTCAATTCAACAAGATGTGGAATATCGCAACTTCAGGTAAAAAAATGAGCGACATGCGCCTCGTAGTTGGCAATACAGGTGTTGGAAAGTCTATCGTGTTCCGAAAATTTGCTGAAGAAAACGAAAGCTGCTATTACGTGAAGGTTGACCGTAAAGAAATGACATGGAATAGATTCCTGTATGAAGTGGCTACCGAAATGGGAGCAAAACTCGATCGCAAACGCCTTCGTTTTTCAACTTCTTATCTGATGGATAAAATCATTGCCCTGGTTGAAGAAAAAGCCGACACCAACCCGACATTGATAGTTGACGAAAGTGAAGTTGCTAAGAATTCATTCTTTAAAGATATGAAGAATTTGCGAACCGCAACCGAAGGCTTATTAAGCATAGTTATAGTTGGTATAACTGAAGTTATGACTCGGATTGGTAAAATTGCCGGATTGGAATGTAGAGCTTACGAAACTACCGGTGGATTTAATTACAAATGGTATCCTACCCGCGAAAACAGCAACATTTACACCACATTTGCGCGACGTATTTCGGTGTTTCGGATTGAGAATATAAGTACCGACGATATTGCCGCTTTTTGCGATGAAAAAGGCATTAAAAACCGCAAAGTAATTGATTTAGCATCCGCACGTTGGTGGAACTACGAAGAAGCCGACAAAGCCATTAAAAGAGCCGAACGCATGGGCGTTGATTTGAGCCAGATTACTCCTGAAGAATTTGAACTACTATAATAATCACTGATATGGAAAAACTAAAAGCAATTTTCAAAAGCAAAACATCGAATGGAATCACATGTAAAAACACTGTTTTCATGCCTAATGAAAAAATAATATCAATAAAACAAAGGATTTTAGCTCCCAGTTCAGATATTGAAAATGGTTGGTTCTCAAACTGGAGATTAGTTAGAAAAATTAAAAATTATCAACTTCTTGAGTGTGAAATGGTACTGTGGATAGATTCTCTTGAAATGGTAAATGTTGCAGTTGAACAGCTAAAAACTCAATACATAAAAAGGAATTCAATCAATATAACACCGGAACAATCCGCAGAAATACTTCTGAAAGCAATGCAGCGGATGCGTTGGAAGCTGTGGTTTTCTTTTGCTGAAAGTAAATATGAAACCTTCAGAAAAGATGGAAACCCAAAAAAACCTAATTACAAAACTATTAATGAGTACTGTAAGGAGCATTGGGGAAAATATATTGGTGATTTGAGCAAAGAAGAACTACAGGAAAAGATAGCGATAGTAAAAAAATGGAAAGAAGATAAAAAAGAGTAATAACAATCAAAACCACAACCCGTATGCCGATAATCAAAGACAAACGAGTTATCGAAGGCAAAAAGAACCGTGACAATGAGATACGAAAGTTTTTCAACAAACGCTGGAGCGATGGATTGAGATACGAAGTAATCGAAGATGAAGTAATAGCGAAATGGGGCGTTTCGAGTAGCGCGATAACCAAACTGATGAAGCAAACGGATAAATAAAAACAATTTTAATACACCACCAATGGCAAAAAAGAAAATTTTCAGCGTACAAAGCCTGAAAGACAAAAAGTTTCACACCCTCGAATTTAATGAGTTTTATACAAAGCTCATGGGTAAACCTGAGCGCAAATTCACTATGATGTGTTATGGCGAAAGCGGCTCAGGTAAATCGGTTTTTTTGATACAATTTGCGAACTATTTTGCAAAGAACTTCGGAAAATCATTTTATAATTCGCACGAAGAAGGAGCGAATAAAACTATTCAGGACAGGTTAAATAACTTCAATATTGATGCTTTGAAGTTGTATGTAGCCGATGCAATGACCTTTGACGAAATGTGTACAGCTATTGAAAAGAACTACTACCGACTTGTAGTTATCGACTCAGTAAAATACATGGGCTTTACATTTAATCAACTTCGCGAGCTTCGCAAACGCTTCGCAAACCGATTATTGTGCATTTGCATAGTAGACTTTGGAAGTTCAAAAGGAAGTCCGGACAGTGGCAAAGATTTACTACATGCTTCGGATGTGAAAATGTACTTTAAAAACGGACGTATTTACAGTATTAGTCGCTATTTGGATGCTCCGATAGAACATCAGTTGTTTTTCCCTCAAAAATCAGCTAATCAACATCCAACATTATTTTAATATGCTATGCAGGTTTGAACACCTGCATAGATGCAATCCGATAGCCATAGCGATGGTCGGTTAATACTAATTTTTTAATAAAAACTTATGAAACAACTTCAAATTGATGAGCAAAAAGCTCGTAGCCGATATAAATCGGCATCTCCTGAAATTAAAGAAATACTGGAAGATACTTTCGGTAAGGATTTTTTCAATGCATCTGTAGAAGATCGCGTTAATTCATTAGAGGATGCATTAGCTGAAACAGGTCGACCTTCAGTACCTGATTTTAGCTGTGTACCTGAAGATTTACGTCCATTTTTTAAATCAACCTACAAATGTGTAGTTATTGCTGAGGCTTTAAATGAAGGTAAAAGATTTGACCTTTACAATGAGTCTGAGTATCGTCATTATCCATACTTTAGAAATAACGGTTCTGCTTCGGCGTTCGGTTTGTGCGGTACGTATTACGGTCGTGCGCGTTCGACTGCGGGTTCCGGTTCCCGCCTGGCTTTCATTAACAGTAAAATTGCTAAGATTGCCGGTGAAAAATTTAAAAACGAATTTAGAGATATGTTATCACTTTAATAATCAATTAAAAATTTCCAACATGAAAAAAAATCCAAATTTAGAAAAAATCAAAACTGTAGAAGATGCATTTCAAGCTACAGGTAGACCAAAAGTTTACTTCTCGAATGTGCCTGAAGATTTGAGAGAGTATTTTGAAAGTCAGTATAATGCAGTTGTAGTTACTGAAGCTTTAAACGGTGGCAAAAAACCTGATTGGGACAATCGTAATGAATTAAAATGGCGCCCATGGTTTGTAATGTCTGCTTCGGCGTTCGGTTTGGGCGCTACGGGTTGCGATTATGCGGATTCGTATGCGGGTTCCGGTTCCCGCCTGCAAAATATTGACGAAGAAACGGCTGAATATTCAGCAACGCAATTTGTTGATGTTTGGAAGGGTGTTCAAATAGGGTAATAAATTGAAGGTTGTTTGCCTTCGCTGGTTCTGCTTCAGCGTTCGGTTTGAACGATACGAATTACGATAATACGAATTCGAATGCAGGTTCCAGTTCCCAACTGGTAAATGAAAAGGCAAAAACCTTGCTTCTTAGCAAAAAACGACTAATCTTTCAACGGTGTTAGTATTAAACGAGAAAGCTCCATTTTTGAAAGCCAGGCTTATGAAAAGAATAAATAATTTATTTGACAAAGTAGTCACAAAAGACAATTTGATGCTTGCATACCAAAAAGCCCGGAAAGGAAAGTCCGGGCAATATGGTGTCAAGATTTTTGAAAGAAATGTTGAAAGCAACATTGATCAGCTGTACAATGAACTGATATTTGGAATATACAAAACTTCGGAATATAGCGTGTTTAAAATATATGATCCAAAAGAACGCGAAATATTCAGATTGCCATTCAGAGACCGAGTTGTGCATCATGCTATCATGAATATACTTGAACCGATATGGATATCGGTGTTTGTTCACCACACATATTCATGCATAAAAGGGCGTGGAATACATGCTGTTTTGAAAGATTTAAAGCATGATTTAAAAGATGCTGAAGGTACAAAATACTGTCTTAAACTCGACATAAAGAAGTTTTATCCAACTATTGATCATGAAGTTTTGAAAGTTATTGTCCGTCGAAAATTGAAAGATAACAAACTCCTAAGTCTGATTGATGAAATAATTGATAGTGCTCCAGGTGTACCAATTGGAAATTATTTATCTCAGTTTTTTGCCAATCTGTATTTATCCTACTTTGACCACTGGTTGAAGGAAGAAAAGCGAGTAAAATACTATTACAGATATGCAGATGATATCGTTATTTTAAGCGAAAACAAAACTTATTTACATGAATTATTTAAAGATATAGATACTTATCTAACAACAAACCTGAAGGTATGTATAAAAAGCAATTATCAGGTGTTTCCGGTCGGTGCTAGGGGAATTGACTTCGTAGGTTACAAATTCTACCATACGCACATTTTAATGCGTAAAAAGATTAAAAAACGGCTTTGCCGTAAAGCTGCGAAACTAAATAAAAGCAAGCAAATAACAGACAAAGAATATAAAATTAGAATAGCTCCTTGGCTCGGTTGGGCTAAGCATTGCGATTCAAAAAACTTATTAAAAAAGGTACTCAAAAATGAAACGATTCTCAGATTTTAATATAACAACAGGGACTGACAAAAATATATTTGTCGTGCCTGTTATCTCAATAGAAGAGTTGACTAATTGTGAGGTTGAAATATTGGATTACGAAAAAGGCGTTAAAACACGTCACGGCGAAAACAGGTATATCGTAAAAGTTAAGTACGAAGGTTCAGAACGAAAATTTTTCACCAATGCAGCCCCAATTAAAGAGGCTTTAGATAAAGTTCAAAAACAAGATTTTCCATTCTTAGCAACGATAAAACAACAGCGGTTTGGAAGCGGAAGTGGCAAAACATTTTATTTTACATAAAAAACATGATAACTCATAGATACATGCATCCTACAATTGAGATATGCCGAAAATGCGAAGGTACAGGAAGATTGATTGAATTTCCTGTATGGGATGTTTTGAGGCAAACCGAAGCTGAAATAAAAACCTGCGAACTTTGCGAAGGTAGCGGGCGCGTGGTTGTAAGCAAGAAGATTGAAGTAACGGTTGTGGCTTTCAAAACTGACATATAACGTGGAAATAAACGTCCGTTTTAATGGCTTTTATTTCTGTGTTATATGGCGGTTTTGGGTTTTTAATTATATTTGCACAAAAATATATTGATTATGGAAGATTATAAATGGAAAAGCGTAGATGTATATATTTTAGGTAAGAAAGTTGACACTAAAGCAATGAAATATACTCAAAATAGACCGTCAAAAGATAAGTTTGAGTATTACATGCATCGAAATGGGAAGTATTACTTCAGAAACAAATACAGGAAATTGGTAATTGATAAAGAACTTAATCTTAAAGTTGGATATGGTACTGAATTTGATATAAGTTTTGAAGTTAGCAATGAGTTGAGTTATACCGTTCTTATTAATGATTTAGGTGATGAGGTATCAAAAATCATTTTACAAATGCCAAATATTGAATAAGCATCAACATAGAGTATTCAAAAAATAGGGGCTCAGATATTAGGTGTAAGGCGTTTTCGGTTGATGAATGGCGTACAGGCTCCACCAAAATTGCTGAAATGCGTTTACTCGAAACCGATTGATGTTTAAAAAAATGCCTGAGTAAATCTACTCAGGCATTTTTGTCTAAATCGGTTAGTTTCCGTTCAAATTCTTCGAGTACCTGGTTGTCAACTTTGGCACTGTCGCCAATGAACTGGCGTTTGGGTATGGTAACGTTCCGGTTTCGTCCGGCGGTGGTAGTTCCTTCGTTGTGGGCTTTAGAATACTTCTTGTCTGACACAATGGTAGTTTCACCATCGGCAGTTTTTTGATATTCAATACTCATACCCAAATCGCCTGTGTCGCCTGTAAGGATTTTGCGTGTGGCCTGAGCTCCTGTTACTTTTGGATTTAAGCGGCGTTTTACTTCTTCCCATGACTCGTTAGCCGTGTCGGTAAAACCTTCGTTCTGAAAGTTCTCAGTGAACACATCCCGCGCTATTTTACCCATTATCACCGGCGCATCATCGTCGATAAATCGTTTAGCCTCGTCGCTCATGTTTAATAAGTGTTCGGCAAAATAGTCACCATTCATAAATATTTAGTATCAAAATGAATAATTATTGAAAATATATATTACTTTTGTGGTGTCTGCGTTGCGCACGTGGACGCCTTATGGCAAATATAGCTTCGGTTGTGTTTGCCATTCGTATTTTATTAGGGTATAAAATCGAACATTTCATCATTAAAAAAGAATATAATTCGTTGCAAATTAGTGTATTTTTCAAATTGTGATTTTGCAATCTGATTGAAATCCAATTGTTTTTCTGACTTCAATATTACAATGTCTGCTTTTTTTGCAGCATCACCAATTTCAGTAATAATATTCCTTCTTGTTTTCCGTCCCGAATTACCTACTGTTTTGAGTTCAATGAACAATTGACCATCTGTCATGTCGGCACATTTATTGGTTTCCCAATATTTCCCAAAATATCGTTTCCGAAGTTCTTTTTCGTGCCTTTCGACAGTTGGAAGAAACTTAATATCATTAAATCCAGCCTTTTTTATAAGTGGCAAATATGGCTTATTTACGTCATTAAACTCTTTTTGAGCATTATAATGTAATTTGAATTTAACTCCATTCTCTTCTTTGTTTAAATAAGCAATATCATCCGAATTATACAACACACCAACATCCGGTATATGCTTATTCACTCGACTAAAATACGGATGTTTGCTCGAAAATATTTCGTTGGTATAATATGGATTACCCTCGAGTCCGGCGGCTGCCGGTACATCTTTCAAATCGGCATTATCAGTAACCGGCTTATCGGTATTTTTGACGTTACACTTACAGTTCCATAAGCATCCCGGATAATTCTTCTTTAGAAAATCATCATCAATGTGCCAACGTCGCCCAACGAATGAAAGATGATCGTCCGGCTTTGTATCGCGTGGATTGGCAGAACGAGTTCTCAACCATTCAATATTTGGGAATAGGCGTTTTTCCTTTGTAAATTGCGCCCATTGTTTGGCTACACGACACCGGTGCGAAGTGGTATTATATTCAGCAGCCTGGGCGCGGTTGGCTCTGCCTATAACAGTTTTTGCAGCTTTCTTGTACTCTTCTTTACTTCGTGCAACGCCATTTATATCGGCTTTGCAGCGTTCTAATTGCTGAATGGTATAATTAGCCTTTGCAGCTGCTAAACGGCTCACGTTGTTTTTAAATAACTTTGCTGTCTCTTCGCTGTCGGATGCAACGGCACGATGTAGATCGTCGTTGTATGTGTCGAAAATAGGGCGCATAAGTTCAGAGCCTTTGCCCTTCCAAATTTGCTCTACAGCACTATTTAAATCTACCTGACGGTTTGCTAGTTGCAAGCTTGGATATTCGGAAATAGCAAGCTGGCGTGTTTCTAAATCATTGTTGAAGTAAAGAGCGTCAGTGTCGAGTTCCCCGAATTCATGAACTTTTCCAAAGTTTAGAACTTTGGAAAAGTTATTATCCGGGGCTAATCGAAAAAACTGAGTGACTCCTTTTGTGGACTTCGCTCACTTCGCGGTGTTTCTTTATCAAGTATTACATCGTATGTTGATTCAATGTAATCATTGTCGAGATTATAACCATTCTTAAGTAACTCACCATCTACTTTTATTTTGTCGGATGGTTTTGTCTTTTTCTTATCAATTAGCTCAACCGTATAGCCTTCGGGTATATCATAACCTAAGTTGCGTAATACGGGTAAGAAATCATCATTTATCCAGTCCTGGACATCCATGATGTCGGCATCGGTTACATCTTGAAAAACTTCTAAATGAACTTCAGCTTGTGAGTGACTACTTCCATCATCCATGGTCATTGTCTGACCATTGACACCCTTGGAAATTTCTTTGTTGATACGCTCAATCTTTTTATCAAACACATTGAACGAGTCTGTTTTGGAGTTCTCTTTTATTTCAACATCGGTTTGCTTGTCGAAAATAGCGTATGACTTTTTGCCCATGGTCGAAAGCCATTGTTGCAAATCGTTCTTGTGTTTTTCGGTGTTAATCATAGTTCGCGCAATACGAATAGGAACGCCAAAAATTTGTTCAAAATCGTCCCATGATGCCCATGAGTGACGTTTGAAAATTGTCATTGGAGCAATGCGTTCTAATATCCCAACAGCATTGTCTAGTTGAATATAAATCAAGAAGTTTGAAAAATCGCCATATTGAATTGCTATACCTGAAGGATTGTAAGCATCTTTTAATAGCAAGCCTTTTTCGGGAATGATATTTTCCCGGTTTATGTCTTTTGTCTTTTTTATTTGACCTGCTTCAAATTCTTCAATAAATACCATACTGTAGCCGTAGAATTTCGACTCCATAGCTTTTTGAATAAAATGCCTGAACCATTTTTTGTTGATAAGTTTTGAGCGTTTGAAATCTTCATTTTCATTCTCATCTTTCACAACAAATTTTTTGTTTTTAACTCGCAAAATTCGTTGATTTATTGCGCCCTGAAGGTGATTGTCCAACATGGCATCTTTGTAAAGCTGCTGTATCGGATAAGTAACCGGATTAAAAGGGTCGTAACGAATGGTGCGCGAATTCTGCCAGTCGGTTATTTCCTTTCGGTAGAGTGATTCGTACAGGTGGAAATAATCAATTTCAAGTTTGTCCGATTCTCTTGTATCGGTTAAAGGCGGTTGCTTTGCATATCTGCCTGAAGCATTAGCAGCTAACTGAAGCTGATTTTTAATTTGTTTGTTTTTGCTGCTCATAATTAAAAATTTGATTGATATTGTACATCTCCACCAAACCGTAAGTCTCCGGCTGTTCCTTCACTCTCTTCAGGTTCTACCACTTTAGGTGGTAGCGTTCTGTCGCCCAATTCGCCGGTATATGATTTTTCGAGCCATCCTACAGCTTCATTATAACCTCGCAAAACGGCTGTTCCTGGTTCTCGTTTCTGACGGTCAAAAATTCCAAATATAACAATGTCCTTCAGGCGTTTTACAATTGATTTTTTGCGTGCATCGCCTGTAGCATTGAATATGGTATCAACGTCGTAGAACCGGCTTAAATAGCCTTTCATAAAGTCAATACTTTCGTCGATAATATCGGTTACAATATCATCGTTCAAATCAGTTAGCAGGTCGATAAGATTTAAATCGCCAACCGTGTTTAATTCGTCTTTTGTCAAAAATGCCATATTAAATTGCTTCTTTAAATAATTCGGTTTGCGAAACTATTTTGCTTCTTTCAGATAAATAATTCTGGATTCTATTGTTAGCTAAATTATAATACTCGCTATCTATTTCATAGCCGATAAAATTTCTATTAGTATTTATACAAGCTACTGCCGTTGAACCTGATCCGCTAAATGGGTCAACGACTAAATCGCCTTCTTTCGAAACTAATGCTAAAAGCCTTTCTAATAACTTAACAGGTTTCTGTGTAGGATGTATTGTATTATAGTGGTCAGAAACTTGTTTAATAATTGACTGTTCTTTAACGCCCTCTTCTAAACCTACTGCAAAAACAATAGTTCTATTCATATTTATATTGCTGTTTTTTGCCCTTGTCACATTATATGCAGATTCTTTCGATTGCGTATATTTTTTATATCCGAATTGGTAATAGTCTTTAAGGAGTTTGAATGTTTCTCTATTGCCAAATGTGGTTGCAAGCCTATCAATCGTGCGCTCTATTTTCTCAGGTTCAAACTCATATTTTTCAAAAAAATCAATTTTTACATTATTTACTTTGCCGTTTTTTTTAGTAAAGCAAAAAATTAATTCATGTCTTCTACCAAGTGCAAGCACTGGCGATGTAATCCTTAATTTATCCCAAACAATTTCTTCTTTGAATGCAAATCCTAAATCATCAAGTATTACAGCCCAGCGACACATGCTTATTCCACGTCCAAAAAAAATAATAAATCCATCGGGCTTAAGAACTCTTTTTACCTCATTAAAAAAAAGAGTTTCATTAAAATCAACTTCAAGTTTTTGATTCTTTAAATATTTATACGGCGGGTCAGTCAGTATGCAGTTTACGGACTCGTTTGGCAATTTTTTCATACCAATTAAGCAATCTTGAAAATAAATCTTGTTTGTTTCCATATTAATAACCTCCTCTTTCATCTTGCCCTGTTACAGGTGCTTTGTTGTTATCGTTTTCATCATCTACATTCAAATACTCTTGAGCTTTAAGAATTGCATCTGAAAGCGCATCCGGAAAATCGACCGCATATTTACCGCCCTTTTCAAACCTTAATAGTTGTCTTTCTGCTTCATCCCAGTCTGGGTTTTCTTTCAAATCTTCACTGAAATCTAATATTCCACTGAGCAAAGAACCAACTAAAACAGTATCAATTTTTGTTGGCTTATCGGTATGTGTCTTTTGTGGCAATGGAATACAAATAGATTTGTGTCTGATTGCAGATCTAATTATAGTTTGAGCATATACCGCTTCTTGAGATACGCTTGCATCGTAGAAATACAAGGTAGAAGCGTTTATTTTTATCATTTTATTGGCTTGTGTATAATGATAGTCTAATGCGGTTTCAATGTCTGCTGTCTGTCTGCAAAATATATCTATCACAGTCATTCTTATGCCTGATACACCTAATACTGCCATTGCTTTGAAACAGGCAGTTGTAGAGTATGCTAAGTCCCAGTTGCCAATAATTACCAAATAAGAATCAAATGGTTTTGGTTTTACGAACCTAATCATGTGCTTTTTAATTCGCTTTCCGGCGTTGATTGGGGTGTTATAGAATTCGCCGGACAATGTTTCCGGGTCATCTTTATATTGTTCCTTTTTTCTAAGACATGCTTCGTGTGTATAGCGTTCTTTCCATGAAGGCTCCCAAGTCAATGTGTTTTTGTCATTTATATCGGTATAATACTTTGTAGTAAGATTAACAAGATATAAATGAGCATATTTTTCTTTCAGAATGATATTGGTTTTTGTGTCTATTTTATCAAGGTTAAAACCTTTCTTTTTAGCTAATGACTCAACTAATCCCTTTTTTACGAAGAAATTATTATTCATAATCATTCTTTCGGAGTCAATTGAAAAAGCTCCCTGAATATCACCTGTTATTTTCTCGGTGTATTCGCCTACTAAATTGTCATTTAATGCTCTTTTTTTATCTTCAAGGTCATCGAGTGATACGTATTGTAATCTTATACCGTTTTGTCTAAGTCCGCGAAATTTCTGATCAATCCCTAAAGACATAAACGTGCATCGGTCTGTAGTTTCGAATTGACCATCCGCCCAGTTTCCATAGCTTTTCTGTAGTCCAAAATCCTGAATAATTCTTTCGTTGCACTCAAATTGAACTTGTAAATCTTGAAGCAACATGGCAGCGAGTACTTCGTTTGCACCAACTACCAATTGAAACATGGCTTTTTTTGTTTGCTTCAAACCGAAAGCGTAACCCATATTGGCATGAGTTGACTTTGCTCCACCGCGGAAAATGAGATTAAACAGCGTAATAAATGCTTCATTGTACAAATCTTTGTAAATAGAAGTATGGTACCAGGCGCAATCACTATCAGCCATGGGGATGGTAGTTCCTTTACCAAAGTAATGGTTGAACATGAAGCCGTAATTTTCGGGACGAAATAGCCATTCTATACGATCTTCTTGCTGTTGTGTGGTCTCTTTTATGATGGACTCAACAGTAGCTCTACGGATAAAATCTGATTTTGCAACGAAACGATCTAATAGTTCCTGGTACTCTTTTTTAGTCATTTTTTTGTATAGTAAAAAGCTATTTTCTTCAAATCTTCACACGTAAAATCTTTTGGAAATTTACCGTGTTGTTTCTGATACGTGAACCAATCTTTAGTGACACTGATAATTTCGCGTTCGTATTTGATTATAAATATTTGAACGCCAAATTTGGAGCTGACAAAGTCGGCTTCTTTTTTTAGGTTATAAACCTTATAGCCTACATAGGTTTGAAATATTAATTGCCGTGCCTTTACAAGCCATTTTTTAATCATTTCCCAATACTTCTTTAGTGAGGCAGGTTAATACTTTTTCCATTCGCGAACGTACACCTCGTAGTTCAGTTAGGATGGTTGATTTTTCTTTGGGTGTATCAGCGGTTTGAATCTCATTCATATACTCCTCGCTGAGCATCTCATAAGCTTCGTGCATGTACGACAATACTTGTTTCTTGCTGCTGAACTTTTCAAACGCCGTTGCATACTTCGCAGCTTGGTCGGGCGTTACTTTTGGCTTTTTGCCATCAAGCAAGTCGGCATAACTTTCGAGTATGGAGTTGCGAATTTCGGATAATGCAATGATTTGAGAGCGTTTTGAGCGTTCAAAATCGTACTCACGTATCCAGTCCTCCACGGTTCGTTTTTTTACATCGCCCATAATGTCGGCAATGGTCTGAGCATCGAAACCCTTGCAATACATCTGCCGGGCTTGCTCAATTTTTTGTAAGCGTTCGGCTTGTGAAATTTTAGGCATTTACATGGTTTTTAATTATTTGTATACTTACTATATATAAAAATGAGATACAAAGGTTTTATTTTTTTTCAGGCTTTGAAAATGCTTGATTTGTAGTTGTTTGATTTTACGACAGTAGTTGTTTAAAAACCGATTAACTACAAATCGACAATTTTTTTTTGTGTTTTTTTCGGTTTTACTTTGTCGAAAATTATTTCGAATAAAATGGCTAAACAGGAAAGAAAATTACCGGATGGAGCTTTAACGATTCCATTTACAATATGTGACGAAACGGTTAACCGATACGGTTGGCGGTTGCTTATGAGTGGTGGTAATTTGGATGGATTTAATCAGAACCCTGTATGTTGTGTACAGCACAATACTTGGATGATTCCTGTGGGTAAATGGTCTGACCTTAAACTTGAAGGTAGCGAGTTTTCCGGATTGTTGGAGTTTGACAGAAACGATGACGATGCTGTTAAGCTTTATTGGAAATATAAGGATGGGTTTATGAGTGCTGTAAGTCTCAACATATTACCTATAGAAGAAAGCGATGACCCAAAATATCTATTGAAAGGTCAAACACTAAGCACTGTGACTAAGTGGGATTTATTGGAAATTTCGTTAGTTACTATTCCCGGACAAAAAAATGCTGTAAAATTATCTACACCGGAAGGTGGTGAATATAAATTAAATTTAATTGTAAAAAACGAAATGGCTGTAGAACAAAAAACCGTTGAGCAAATGCAAGCTGAGCTTGCAGCCTCAAAACAATTAGCTGCCGATAATCTTGTGATGTTTCACAAAGAGCGCGGTGTAGTTCAGGAAGGCGAAATTGCCTCGCTGAAAAAACTTGCATTTAATGATTATGATACAACAAGCTCAATGCTGGGTGCGCGAACTAAACCCGAAGTTCAGGCTCCGGCGGGTGGTGGAACTGAAACCGCTGAGGCGAAAGCGGATGCGTTGGTAGCACTGCATTTCAATCGTGGAGCGATTACCGAACCTCAAAAAGCAATTTATCGCGCAGGTGCCGTGCTTGATTACGATGGTACTAAAAAGCAGTTGGAATTGATGAAGGGAATTGATGGACTTCAAACCTTTGTTGCCGGGCTTGGTAGTGAGAAAACTGAAAAGGAAGGTGACGAACGTGCTAAGTGGACTTATTTGGATTATTACAAAAAAGATCAGGAAGCATTAAGCCTTATGCAAAAAAACGAGCCTGATAAATTCAAAGCATTAGAGGCTGCATTTTTGGCAGAAAGTAAAAAGTTGGGGATTTCTATTACTACGGAGGCTTAAATCAAATGCGAAGCCTACGAAGTGCGTTGCGAAGTGAATTTAAAGTATAATATAAATTAGTTTGAAAGGTATGAAAAGAATTGTTGTTTTTGGTTGCTTGCTTATCGTTGGATTGGTAGGTGCAATTATCTCCTTTGGTGGTGGTAGTTTAGTTGGTGTGGGAATGTTGATGGCTGCTCCACCTGTTGTGTTAGATACGCAGCAAATTGTGTTTATGCGCTCCTTACAGGAGGAATATGTAAAAATTGATACATGGCTTAAAGATGCTCAGGATTTAAGTTCGTTTGTTGTCGATGGTCAAACGTTGAAGTTTCCTGAAGCGGGTGCTGCTCCGGCGGTGTATAAGAACCGTACAACTGATGTTGACAGTGTAGAGCCGTCCGAAACTACTTACGATGTATCTTTGGACTATTACGATAGTCAGAATTACAAAATGCGTAATATCAATATGCATGCATTGCCATTCGATAAAATTCAGTACTACACAAAGAAATCGGCTGAGGCTATTGTACTCAAAGAAATCAATGATGCTGCTTATGCATTTGCGCCTGCAACTGCCGGTAATAAGCGTATTATCATTCCAACAACCGGTCCGGTACGTGGAGGCTTGAAAACGCTAATGTTAGAAGATGTATTGAACCTTGCAAGAATTTTAGATAAGGCAGGTTTCCCCGGTGGACGTAACTTGGTGTTGCCATCTGATTTGTGGTGGGATTTAGTTGAGAATAATACGATTCTTAAAGCTCAATTAGGTATGCAGGTAAACAATGGTACAATTAACCCATCGGTGGTTGAGTATTATAACTTCAAAATTCATAAAGCATCAGACAATAGTCTTGTAGCTTATGACATTACAGCAGGCGCAAAGGCAGCTCAAGGAGCACTTATTACAGGAAATGTAGTACCGGCAGGTTTTGTATTCTGTAAAGAAGAGGTGTTTTATGCCGGTGGAGCGTTTGAAATGTTCCTTGTAAATAAATCGCAAAACCCTACAGGTCGTGCAACTGAATTCGGTTTTGCTCACCGTTCAAAGTCTGATTTTACAAAAGATTCACAGCGATATTCCGCAATGATCTATCAGGCTAAATCATAAATACTTTTTTTGTTTAAATAGTTAGTTTTTCCAACAGCGTACTTACCATGTGAATGGTGAGTACGCTAAACCTAAAGAAATGAAACGCAGCGATATATACAAGGCTATACGCAATAAGGCTTCTGAGCTGACTTACTTGAAGTCGAAAGATTTACAAAAAGGACAGTTTCAGAAAGAAAAGGATACTTATCCATTGCCATTGCCGGCATTGTTAGTTGAGTTCTCTGACTTCAGGTTTAAAAGCCAACTGGAACACACGCAAATAGGTGAAGGTATTGTTAGTTTGTTTTTGTATTTGAATTTGGTTACTGATAGCTTCAAAGGGGCGGAACGCGAAGATGAAACAATCGAGATTCTCGACCGCTTTGATGACTTGTTCCAAACCTTTGAAGGTCTATCAATACCGGGGCTTCTTAGTCCATTGGTTCGTGTAACTGAGTTTAAACCTCAATATGGCAATCGCTACATTATGTTTCGTATAGACTTTTCAACGTCGGTTGATGATGCAAAAACGATAGTAAGACAAACTGCTGAAAAGCCGCAACCTGATATTGCAGCAAAATTTAAATTCAAATGAAATCAATAAAAACTGTTCTTTTAGTAAAGCAATTTGAAGGTTGCAAATTGAAACCCTACAAGTGTCCTGCGGGTGTTCCAACTATCGGTTGGGGAAGTACTCGTTATACAAATGGTGTCCGGGTTTCAATGAAAGATCCTGCTATTACTCAAGCTAAAGCTGATGAGATGCTTTTGTGGGATTTACGTGCTTTTGAATCGGATGTTACACTACTTACAAAATCAGTAGTTCTTACACAAAATCAGTTTGATGCATTGGTTGATTTTGCATACAACTGCGGTTCTGATATTGATATAGATACTGTACCTGAGGGTTTGGGAGATAGCACTCTTTTGAAAAAAGTTTTAGCTAATCCAAATGACCCAAAAATAGCAGTTGAATTTTCTAAGTGGAACAAAGGCGGAGGGGTTGTGTTACCAGGATTAGTAAAAAGGCGTAAAACCGAAGCTGAATTGTATTTTAAAAAGTAAAATGGTATGGGTTGGTTAGATATACTCAGTTTAGTTCTGAATGTAGTTTTTGGAGGTGGATTAATCTTTTCTCTTTTGACGTTGAAAGCTCAAAAGAACAAAGCTAATGCAGAGGCAAAAGGAGCTGAAGCAAATGCCGAAAGCACTGAAATAGATAATGTAGAAAAGGTTGCAGGTCTATGGCGTGGTATTGCTGAAAGCATGGAGGCACGCTACAAACAGCAGGAAGAAAACAGTGCACAGTTGCTTAAAAATTACAATGATGTTTTGACCGAAGTAAAATCACTACGAACCGAAGTAAGAAAACAAAACACGACCATTAGTAAGATTTTAAAAATTTTAGATAGTATAGATCATGAAAACCTCGAAGAGAAAATTCAAGAAGCAAAACAGGCTGCTGGGTAATTTAAACAGAAGAAATCCGGCTAAAGTACTGTTAATGCCTTTTTTTGTGTTGTTGTATTTTTTGATTATTAGTTTAGTTGGTTGTAAAACGACTAAGCAGGTTGATCAATCAAAACAGAAAGCTTCTACTGAAGCAAATTTGAGCACTGAAAATGCTGAAAAACTGAAGCTTAAAGTCAACGAACTGGATGAGTATTCAGGTAGTGCCAAAACAATTGCTTCAGACAAAAGTACAACAGACGAATTGGTTGAAGAAACGACAACTAAAACGAAGTTCTCAGCTCCTGACGGCAGCGGAAAGCAATACCCTACCGAAACGGAGACAACAAACCGTAAAACGAAAAGAGGCGATAAAAAGAACTTGCAATCAAGTTCGGAGTCTCAGGAAACAAACGCTAAAAAGCTAACCGATAACTCGGAAAGTGAAAAAGCGGCTAAAACAAAAGATAAAGGACAATCTAAGCAAGCTCAGCAACAAACAACTGATAAAAAAACAGAAGTGAAAACGCCTGGTTGGATTACCATTGTGGCTGTTATTACCATTGTCGGAATCTTATTATTTGTGTATTTAATGTTGAAACGCTATAAATTAATTAAGTAAAATGGCAAAGAAAACAAATACGACACCTGTTGTCGAACAAAAAGAAAAAGTAGAAGTTGCTGCAGCTACTACCAAAACAACTCAGGAAGTTACCAATGTGGAATCTACTGAAGTAACTGAAACGGTTGCAGATATGCAAGCTACTGAAGCTCCTACCGAAACTACTGAGGTGGTTGCAGATGTGGAAGCTCCGGAAACTACTACCGAAGATGTTGCGAAGCCTGATGTAGTTGATTTCTCGGCTGAAGCTGAAGAATTGATGAGAGCTCAATACATCAAAGAAATTTGGCGTTGCCCGGTTAATGGATATTGGTTTACTAAGTCCGATCTTGCATCTGAGCATGGTAAAAAAGTAGGTAAAAAACCCGAATATTATACCCTGTAAGCCATGACCGGATTACCAAACGTATCAATAAGCCTTGTCCGTAACGGACTAGGCTTAGTTGCCGAAACAAACGACAATACTGTGGCAATGATATTGCCCGGTGTTGCTGTTGTCGACAAAATTGCGCTCAATGAGCCTAAAGCTATTTACTCCACAGATGGAGCAAATGAATTAGGCATTAGTACGACTTCGAATGCAAATGCTTACAGGCATATTTCTGAGTTTTATGCAATAGCCGGTACGGGCGCAAAGCTTTGGATTATGCTTGTGGCTGCTACTACTAAGCTTTCCGAAATGGTAGATTCTACGCTTTTGGTTTGCCCTGCAAAACTCATTTTGAATGCAGCTAATGGCGAAATAGCAGCTTTGGGTATAGCAGCTTCAACCGATGGCGGGGCTACTGTTGACGGACTTGATTCTGAAGTGAAAACCGCCCGTACAAAGGGTCAGGTATTGGCAATGGATTATCTGGCTAAAATTATGCCTTTTGTCTTGGTTGTTGAAGGCAGGAAAATGACTGGTGTTGATGCATTGGCCAGCTTACGTGCCGAATCAAATTATCGTACCAGTACGGTTTTGTTCTCTTCAAAAAATGATAAATCAGCATCTATTGGTTCGGTGCTTGGTCAGTTAGCAGCCATAGCAGTTCAGCGCAAAATATCGCGTGTAAAAAATGGTGCTTTGCCTGTCGATACGGCTTACTTGAGTGATGGTTTAGCCATTGCCGGACGTGAGGACTTAGGTACAATTCACGACAAAGGATATATCATAGCTCGCCAGTTCCCGGGTCGCGCCGGTTATTACTTCAATGGTGACTTTACGGCTACATCTGCCACTGATGATCTGAATATGATTGCTCGTATCAGAACCATTGACAAGGCTCTTAAAATTGCTTACAATACCTATGTTGAAGAGTTGGACGATGATGTTGAAGTAAATGATGATGGAACGCTTCACGCTTCAGTATGTGCCTATCTTAAGCAAAAGATAGAGGACCAGGTGAATGACTCTATGAAAGGTGAAATATCGAAATTCACTGCTCAAATTGACGCAACTATCGACATTCTTTCCGGTAACGCTCAAAAAATGTATTTGAATATCACTCCTAAAGGTTATTTGAATCCTATAGAAGTGGTGTTGAGTTTTGTAAACAAATAATAATTCAAAATTATGGCATATAGTTGGTCAGAATACCGCTGTTTTATGGGCGGTCGGTTTGTAACCGGGATAACCGGATTTAAGTACAAATCAGAGCGTGAGATTGAACCTATTTACGCTGAAGGTGATGAGCCTGTTGATGTGGGTTATGGCAATAAAAAGTATTCGAGTGAAGTAAAATTACTCCAGTCGGAAATGGAAGCGATTATATCAGCCGGTGGTGGTGATCCTTTTAAAATTCCACCTTTTACAATCGTGCATTCGTTTATTCCTGAAAATAATGTCGGTGCAAAGATCGTAACTGATATTTGCGAAGGATGTCAGTTTATGGAAATTGAAAAAGCCATGGAACAAGGTGCTAAATTCATGGAAATAACTACTCCATTGTTTACTAAAAAAATCAAGTATAACACAACATCTCCTTATTAATCATGGAAAAAGTAACTTTTGTGGGCGAAGTAACGCCTGATCAAATTGAACAGTGGAAAGCTAAATACGGCAAAGTTCACGGTGTAATTGTGGATGGACACATTGCTTATGTTCGTAAAATAGACCGTCAAACTACCAGTTACGCTCTCAGTCAAATGTCGTTCAAAATGTCGAAAGGCGAAAACGATGGCAGCGACATTGAAATGAATATGGGTAAACTGATGAAAACCGGTGAAGCTGTATTAACTAATTGTTGGCTGGGAGGTTCTGAAGAAATCAAAAAGGATGAAACCCTTTGGTTCAACGCCTGTGTAAAAGCCGGAGAGTTGATTGAGTTTAAAGAGACAGAACTAAAAAACTTCTAAGCGAGGCTTCGGAGAATGTACAAAGTGATTGGGTCGGCTTATTGTCGACCCAATTAGAATACTACTTAGGTTACGATGTCTCGCATTTAACCGATAAACAATGGGCTGACAAAGTGGCTCAACTTGATTATATCCGTAAAAAAGAAGCTGAAGCAAATAAACGATGAGTACCGGTGTTGAATACATATTACGAGCACGTGACCTGTTAAGTGGCGTTTTGAAAAACGCTGCCCGTGCTGCCGAAAATGTATCGCGAAGTACAAACGAAGTTGGAAGTAACACACAACGTTCAATGACAATTGCACAGCGGGCAATTGATAGAGCTGGGCAATCATGGCGGGGATATATTGACCGGGTTCGTGAATCAAATAACAGCACTAATGATTTAGCCGGAAGTATCCGAAATGTTGTTGGTGCAATGGCATTGTTTCAGGGGGTTAAAGCTATCGTAAAGATGGGAGCCGATCTTGAGCAATCAAAAATAAGTTTCGATGTACTTCTTGGAAGTGCTCAAAAAGCAAAAATAATGCTCGACGGCATTAATAAGTTTGCAAATGACACACCATACGAAAACAAAGGGCTGATTGATAATGCTAAAATGATGCTTTCGTTTGGTACTTCAGCCGAAAAGATTTTGCCTCATCTGAAAATGCTTGGTGATATTGCTATGGGTGATGCCAACAAAATGAGTTCTTTGACACTTGCTTTCTCTCAAATGTTCAGTGCCGGTAAATTACAGGGTCAGGATTTATTGCAGATGATTAATGCCGGGTTTAACCCGCTTCAGGAACTGCAAAAAATGACAGGTAAAAGCATGGCTACGCTTCGCAAAGAAATGGAAGGTGGAAAGATATCTGCAGAAATGATTGAAGGTGCATTTCAACATGCAACAAGCAAAGGCGGGTTATTCTTTGGCATGATGGATAAAATGAGCCAAACGGCTTCAGGTAAATTTTCAACATTGGTTGGAACTTTACGCCAAACAGGTGCTGAAATTGGGCTCAAACTTTTACCGTATGCTAGCAGTCTTATGAATTTTCTGATGCCGATGGTTGATTGGATTGGACAAAATTCGGACATGTTGTTGCAGTTAACCGGTGTTGCTTTAAGTGCATTTGCAGCGTTTAAGCTTATAACCTGGGGAATTAAGATGTGGACTATTGCTCAAGCGATTTTAAACGGTACAATGATGTTGAATCCTATTGGATTGATAATAATTGGTATTGCTGCTTTAATTGCAATGATCGTTATTGCCTGGAATAAATTCGCATGGTTCAGAGGCGGTGTAATGGGGCTTTGGGAAACGTTCAAGCTATTTGTTACATTTCTAAAAGATGCTGTTGTAAATACAGTAAAAGGTCTGGTTGACATGTTTTCAGGTTTAGGTGAAATAATAAAAGGTATATTTTCAGCTGACTGGAATAAAGTAAAATCAGGTGCAAAACAAGCAGCTTCAGGATTTGCAAATAGCTACGGTGGTCAGGGTCTTGTAAAAGCTGCTAAAGATAACGGTTCGAAAATTGGCGAAACGTGGGCAAAGGGCTATAACAATGGTGTAAAAAGCAAAGCGAGTGGTTTAAGTGCAAGTTCGTTAATAGGTGGTGGTAGTTCATTAGCAGGTGCAAACACAACAGGTGGGTCAATAAATCCGGATGATAAAATAAAAAGCATTGCCGGTGGTGGAAGTAAGCCTACAAATATAACCATTAATCTAAACAAAGAAATGGTTGGTAGTATTACGGTTCAATCAACTAATGTAACTGAAGGTGCTGGAAAAATTAAGGATATTGTGATTGAGGTGATGTCTCAGGTATTGAATAGTGCTAACAATTTGGCAACGGAGTAATGAATAAGTATAATTTCAATGAGTTTGATTTAGTTGATGTTTTCAAAAGTGTTTGGGGATATGCTCCAGCTCCGTTCCTGTTTGGGTTGCAAAATTCAGTTGAAAAAAAGATATTTGGTGGAAGTTCGGAATCTTCGGAATATAGCTTCGCGCAACCTTCGGAACGTCGGGAATATAATATTAAAGGTTCACCTTTTTACGGACAAAATAATAACGGCAATGAAGTGTTTTTGCCTATTTGGTTGATTAAGTCTGATGGTACAAAGTTTATGCTTCAGAATACAGTTTCATCCATTGTCAGCAAAAAAACAATAGTTGAAACGCAGCTTGTCAATCAACAGGGTTCTGTAAAGGAAGAAATTTCAATTGATGACTGGGAGATAAATGTAAAAGGTATCATTATTTCACCTGATATGGATTATCCTGATCAGCAAGTATCAGACCTTAGGCAGCTGTATAAAACAAGTGAATCGCTCGAGATTGAAAATGCAAGAACATCGCTATTGTTCGAGGACAACGAAAAAGTTGTTGTGAAAAATTTGAAATTTCCTGAAGTGAAAGGATTTAAAAATATGCAAGCGTTTGAGTGTGATTTGGTAAGTGATATTGAATTTAAATTGATTATAGAATAATGTACGTCAAACTTCGTGGACATTTTGAAATAGTACGCAAATCGGATAACAAAAAGATATCCTTTGATGCATTTCATGCTGTTGAGTGCGAACACGACATTTTTAAAATTAATCAACCTGCAAAATTTAGCATACCAACATCAGCGCGCCTGGTGTATAAAGATAAGAAAGTCGGTGAAAGCGTTCAGACGGCTACGCAGTTCAGTAGAGGCGATAAAATAAGTATTTGGTTAGCTTATAACAACGATTTCAAACTGGAATTGGAAGGTTTCATTTATCGGATAAACTATAAAACTCCGCTTGAAATTGAATGCGAAGGATATGAGTTCCAATTGCGAAGACCGTGCGAAACAAAAACGTGGTCGAAAACTACCATGTTGGAAGTCTTGAAGCACATTATAAAAGGCACTGATATAGTTTTGAGCGATAACATACCGGCAATCAATTTTACTAAGTACATTATACCGGCAAATATAACCTGTCTTGAAGCTTTACAGGTTCTGAAGGAAAAGTATGGAGTGGCGGTTTTCTTTATGGGGAAAACATTGTATGCCGGGCTTGCTTATGTGATTGACAACGGAACGGTAAAATACAAGTTGGGCTACAATACAATCAATGCTGATGATCTGAAATATCGAAGTGCCGATGATGTAAGCCTTAAAATAAAAGCCGTGTGGATTAAGCCGGACAACACAAAGGTTGAAGCTGAGGTAGGAGATAAAGAAGGAAGTCAACGAACACTTTTCTTTTATAACGTATCGAATGTTGCTGAGCTTAAAAAATTGGCTACTGAAGAAATAAAAAAGTATAAGTATTCGGGTTACGAAGGTAAGATAACCACTTTTTTACAACCATTTGCAACGGTTGGAATGAAAGGGAAACTAAGTGACCCAAAATACCAGGAACGCGACGGAACTTATTATATTACGAAAACAACGGTAAAAGCTGACAAAGGCGGTGGACGTAGAACGGTTGAATTTACAGTGAAGTTATGACACCTGAAGAAAGAATTAAAAAGGCTATTCAAAAGCTCGGTGCCGGGAATGAAAAAACATTCCTGGGCGTTGTCGAAAATAACTATCCGGACAAAGATTACATTGATGTAAAAGATTTATCCGGGACACTTTATCCTGATGTCAGAAAACGTGCTTCAGTTGGAACTGGGGATGATGCTAAAAAAGGATGTGTGATAACTCCTACTAGAAACTCTTCGGTTATCGTTAGTCGTATTGGTGATAGTGATGAGTTGTTTGTGGAGATGTTTTCAGAGCTTGAAAGTGTGGTGTTTGATGGTGGGGAAAATGGTGGATTGACCATAACGCCCAAACTGGTAGATGAATTGGATAAAACAAACTCATTGCTTCAGGCTTTGATATCGGTTATTTCAGGAACTCCAATACCGGAACCAGGTAACGGTTCGCCCAGTGCATTACAAGCGGCATTAAAAGGAGCAATTACAGGGAAACAATTAGGTGATTATTCGGAAATTGAGAATATGAAAATTAAACACTAATGGCAAAAGACAAAGGCATATTATTGACTGAAAACATGGAGTTGGATATCAAAGTCGTTCGGGATGCTGAAGGGAAAATAGTTTCCGGCTTTCAGATTGGAGATGTAACCCGGCAAAATCAACGCACGATTATACTAGCTCAAAAAGGCGAAATAAAAGAAGCTCCTACGATGGGTGTCGGGTTAGCTTCATTTATCGATGATGATGACCCTTCGGACTTGCTTCGCGAAATTCGTGCAAATCTTCGTGAAGATGGGCAAACGGTGAATTCGTGTGGGTTTGGCAAGGATGGGAAATTGGTAATAAATGCAAATTATTAAAATACAGAATTATGACAAAGGTATATTATGATTCAGATTTAAATGTATGTGTAATTGGCTCAAAGGAGTATTCATCAGACGGATTTACACGTGATATTAATGAACTAACAGGTAGTATAGTATTGACTCGTTATTCAGAAAAAGTGCTGACGGAAAATATAAATAATGTATGTGATGCCAATGGCAATCCATACCCCGATTATGATACCTTCCGTACAGCCATAAAAAATTTTTTCGTTAACGCCTCTGTCAGTAATACCGCTGATTGGACTACTTTGATAGAGGCTCAATTTAGTTACGGTGTTCGAGTTGACTTGTTGAGTTCAAATCCAACACTTACAAGGATAGGAAATCTTGAACTACATAAAACCTTACCGATTCATAAGTTAATGAGGGGTTGTTTGCAAAAAGAGGACGGATCAGTTAATTATTATTTGAATCCGACAAACTGGGCGCAAAAATCAGATGGAACTGCATCGGTTCTCGATGGAACTGATGGAGATGTACAAGTTCATCTGCCTAGGCGATATTTTAAATGCGAAAAGATAACACCTATTGTTTGGGATGTCAGATATTCGGACAGACAAATTCCCGGATATACACTTATTCAGGATGAATATGTATCGGCATTTGAAGCATCATTGAATAGGACTACTAATAGATTGTGCAGTGTGGTAAATACTAGCACGACATATAGGGGTGGTACAAACGAAGCTACTTATGATGGTACATCTAAATCATTATTGGGAAAACCTGTTACAAACATAAATCTGACAAATTTTAGAATCTATGCGAGAAACAAGGGCTCTATCAGATGGAATTGTAATGTATATTCAATTCAAACGCAAATATTCTGGCTTTTTGCAGTTGAGTATGCTACGTTAAATTCTCAGTTGCCTATTGCTGGATTAGATGCTAATGGCTATCGTACAGGTGGATTGGGAAATGGAATAACAATGGCGAACGATACCGAATGGTTAAACTTCAATGGACGCAATCCATTCTGTAATTGCGGGGTTACTAATTCGCTCGGCAATGGTAGTGGTGAAGTGTCATTTACTGTCACGGATTTTGGTGGTGCAGGGGTGAACAGATCGTTTACAGCTAACCGATATCGCGGCATTGAAAATCCGTTTGGCCATTTATGGAAATGGATGGATGGCGTTTTGGTCGACGTAAAAACAGATGCAGCTGGTGGTACAAGTAAATTATACACTAGCTCTGATGCTTCAAAATTTAGCTCTGTAGCTTTTACTGACTACGATTATAAAGGCTTAATTGCCCGTGATGAAGGATTTATCAAAACAATTTTGTTCGGAGCATCTGGAGATATAATGCCGACTACTGTCGGTGGATCATCCGCTACTTATTTTGCCGACTATTTCTATCGCGACATTTCAGCATCAGTTATTAAGGGTGTGTTGTTTGGCGGTTATGCTACGTATAGTTCGGCTGCGGGTCTCGTTTGTTCGACTACGGATCGTTCGCCTTCGAATGCGTATTCGACCGTCGGCTCCCGGCTTTGCTTTATTTAGCGTTCGCGGGGCTTTGTTAAAAAAGGTTGTTCATTGCAAGTGTGTTGTTTGGCGGTAATGCTACGAATAGTTCGAATGCAGGTCTCGTTTATTCGAATACGAATAATTCGCCTTCGAATGCGAATTCGACCATCAGCTCCCAGCATTGTAAATTTTTGATGTAATGAAAACCCTGCCTCTTGGCAAAAAATACATAAAAACAAGATCGTTGGTAGCGCAAGCGAAGGCGATTAAAGTAAAGCAAAGAGTTTAAAGTGATAAATTAAAATATATGATAGTAACGTATAAAACTATGCCGATATCCCTGGAGCTAGTTCCTGATGGTTATCATCTTTTTCGATTCGACATTCTACAGGTAGATGGTGGATTCACGGCTCACGAAGTGAGAATTGACGGTGCGATTGATGCTAAAAAAATCAAAGCAATTGCCATATCTGAAAAATGGGGCGATGGCGTTGAAGCGAAGCTAATTAATGACTACAACGAGTACAAGCTCGGCATTGGCGACGTAGCTGCTGAAGTTGCATATATGCAATTTCTTGCTGATAGAAAAGCATTGAAAAACTATGTGGATGAAGTTGTAGGAGAATGAAAGCACTCGAAGGACAATCGTTTTTAGATATTGCTATTCAGGAGACTGGCTCGGTTGATTCAGCGTATTTTATTGCACTTAAAGCGGATATGAGCATAACAGATGAGCCTCTGACCACTACTGACATTGATACGTTAAATGTTGTAGCTGCACCTATTAAGCAATACTTTTCAAGCAAAGGATTAAGGCCATCGACTGGCATAAATGCATCTAAAGACGAAGAAAAAAGAATATTTGATTACACATTTGATTATACATTTAATTAACATGGCAAACACAGCAACATATTGGAAAAACAAAATCGGTGATTATTACATGAGCAATGAAATAGTTCAGCGCAGGTATGAGCTTAGTAGTTCTGATCTCGAAGCCGGGTTCAGTGCTGTGTTTAGCATTGCAGCATTTGAATCGATTCTTTTTTATGCTGTCGGCTACTGCATATATGTTTTTGAGCTTGTAATTGATATATTTAAAGCAGAAATTCAAGATAAGATTGATGCTAGATATTTGGCAACTTCTCCATGGTGGCATACTCAGGCTTTGCAATTTCAAAGAGGAGATGATTTGTACCTAAATAAAAAAACATTTACCTACGAATACGCAACGTTAGATGCGTCTCGGCAGATTATAAAGCGCGTTGCAGTTCGTGAATCTGCAAGTGGAGAAGCTCCTTGTAAGGTGAAGTTATACGTTGCAACAGAATCGAATGGAACAATTGAGGCTCTTAGTTCAAATGACTTGGAACTGTTTGATATATATGCTAAAAAAATAAGGCCTGCCGGGGTGCTTGTTGAGTGCATCAGTACTGCAGGGGATACTGTTTCGTTTGGATTAGTTGTCAACTACAATCCACTCATCCTTAAACAAACAGGGCAAAGGATAACAGGAACTGATCACCCTGTAGAGGATGCTGTTAATGAATTTATTAACACACTCAACGATATTAATTTTGGAGGTAAACTGAACTTGTCGAAGCTGATCGATCGGGTTCAAATGGCCGAAGGTGTGATTGATGTTCAAATAACGAGTTGTGTAATTCGCGACCTAGAACCTGTAACATGGGGAACTTATGCAAGCCAAAGCGGCTGGTTTGTAGTGAATGAAATCAACGTAAATTATCAACCACAAACGGAAATATAATGAATATCGACTTTAAAAGATTACTTAAGCTATTGTTTCCCACGTTATTACGTCGTGACATGACAGCGATTACCGCTATTGGTGCTGTATTTCAACTTATGTACGATGAGTTCCGTGCATGGCAGGCTGATATCAGATTACAGGCATCTACTACTTGTCAAGTGATGTATTTAGAGCTTATGCTGAATTATCGATTACTGAATACTTTCAATCGTGTAATTTATATTACCGATGCAGATGGCATATCAACTGATTTTATAATTAATATACCTGAATCTGTAACAGTTGATTATAGTCGGCTCCAAAGTTTAATAAACAAATATAAGCTATATGGAAAACGATTTTCGACCGAACAGTCTACATATGCTTACGATGTGGTTTGGACTAATTACGTATGCGAAAAGAAACAACTACAAATTGGTGAATATTATAGTGGAGGATATGTTGGTGCCATTATTGGTGTTCAATATCAAATTGTTTCTCCTCTTGGAAGGCATAATTGGAGCTCTTCTAAACTCATTGCTTCCGGTATGGGTAGTAATTGGCATTTGCCAAGTTACATCGAGTTGCAACAATTTGTTGGAAATAGAGACAAAATAGGAATTCAATATAATGAAGAGCTATGGTCTTCTGATGAACAGTCTACTGATGAGGCAATAGCTGTTAGGCTCTATCAAGGCGGAAACACAATATCTTTTCCTAAAACAAATGTCATGTTAGCGTGGGCTGTGAAGAGTATTGCAACCTCCTCTGGTTTCGTCAATTCAGGTCATCAGCGTGCTCGAACGCTAAGAGTAATAAAATATGAATCAGGCTTGAATATTGGATTTGATGACTTTGATGTTAGGCTCCAATTTGTCTTCGATGGCATTACTTATCAGAGTGTTGATGTTGATTATTTGTCTACGATGCCGATGATAGAGTATATAGAACGTATCAATGCATATGCTGGGTATATAACTAATTTAAAACAGAATGACTATCCTGGGATATTTATTAAAAAAGATGAAGCAAGAATTGAAAACAACGATTCTTGCCCGATTAACAATTAAATTTATGACAAAGTTATCAGACGCACAGTCTAAAGCTGCGCTTATCAAACAAGAAACAGAGCGTGCTGCTAATACGCATCAACGCCTTGGTGAGGCTATTGAGGTTCTAACTGATGCTGTTGAAGCATCCAGTTCTATTTCTTCTGTTCCTCCAGTAGATGCTCACAATGGAGCAAAGTGGGTTTCGGCAATTTCGGGAAAAGAGTTTACTATGTATAACGGACAATGGGTTGAATTTTAATTTATGGAAACAAGAGATACTTATAAGAAATATGACGGCTCTATAGCCGGTTTAGTTGTGATTGCAGTAGGCAATATTAAAGATAATGTTTTTAAGTCAACAGGAAAGCGTTCTTCAGGATTTTACGTACTTAAAAATAGCATTGTTGGGCGACTCACGGGGTATTCTTCTGACAACTGGTTCGAGGTTAAACTTTTTAATCCTGTATGGAATTACAACGGAGAGCCTATGTATTATTATGCAGTTAACGATTCGTATTCTCAGTTTGTCGATGATTCAGAGGCAAGGCTGGAAGCAAGAACTGTGTTTCGCGACTATTCAACTCGTGATACCAACAAAAACACATTTCCACATGTTGCAGCTGATTACAAATCGATGTGTTACAATCCGAAACAAGATGCATTTGCGCATTGGAATGTAACTGACACCTATTTTGGAAGCGCAGATTGGAGGCGTGAATACATAAATCAGGTTCTAGGTGGAAATGGTGATCAGTACGTTTTCGTCGGTGAAAATTATGATCCTAAACCAATCGATTCTTTTGGCATTGTCAATTTAATACCTAGCGCTCGAAAGTTAAAGGCTATCTTTGAAACTTACTGGCTTGATTCATATGTAATATTTTCAGGCATTTGTCTTAGCAAAACTAATAATTTGCCGACGGTTAATGATATATTCGTTAATGGTGGCACTGATTATCCGTTTAAATTTGATTCAGGAAATCCTCCTTACATTGAGGTTATTGATTTAGAACCAGACACAACATATTTTTGCCGCCCATTCTTTAAGCGAAACAACGGCACATATGTATATGGTGCTATGCAGTCATTTTCGACCTTAAATGAGCCTGTATTACCGGTTTTGATACTTGATATTCCTGAAGTAAACTTAACACAAAGTTCTGCTAAAATAATTGTTCGTTGCTTTGATACTGGGGATTCGTCTATCGTTAGCAGAGGCATCAAAATTGGGTCAACAATTGAAGCTGTTGAAGACGTTGAAATTATTAATGTTAGTACGCAAAGATGGGAGGCTAATCTTGTTGGGCTACTGCCGGCTACAAGGTATTATGTTCAGGTTTATGCCACTACTGAAGATGGAACCTCTAGTACTAGTACATATGTTCAGTGGCAAGAGCTGTCGCCAGGTTGGGCACATCCTGTAGAAAATAAAACAGGTTATTTTACGACAAAGCAGGTTGCAGGTTATCCAGTACTTTATGAGAAATTACCAACAAATATAACAGATAGTTCTGTTATATTAGGTGGTGGAATTAGCTCTGATGGTGGCAGTACTATCTTGCAGACTGGATTTGTTTATAGTTCTGAAAATATTATGCCGACAGTTTTAGATGCGTATATAGATTCAACTGCAGTGACAGATGATAATACGTTTTATATTAATGTATTAAATCTTAAAGCTGCTTCTAAATTCTATTACAGAGCAGCTGCGCGCACATCGAAAGGTTGGTCATATAGTCCTGGATCGGGTAGTTTTATTACAGGTGGCGTGAGTCTGAAGACTCTTTCTGTTTCTTTGATAACTAAAAATAGTGCAAAAGTTAGTGCGATAATTGAGTCTTCAGAATCAGAAGTGACCGAACGAGGTATTTGTGTCGGTTTGATGACGCAGCCAACTTTAAAAACAAGTGCTGATCTCGGACTTAAATTGGGTAGTTATGAAGCAAATTTAACAGCTTTACAGTCAGGTAAATTATATTATGTTCGATCATATGCTATTGCTGCTGGCAAGGTATATTACGGTTCAGAAATGACATTTATTACGCTTGCTGACTCTACGTCTTTAGTACCAGTTATTAACATAGTAAGTTCTACTACAGATAGTGAAGGAACCTGGGCGACAATTCGATTAACGTCTATGCCAGTACCTGTGCTTTACATAGGTATTGGAATATCTATTGTGCCGCCAGATAATTTTGGCGATTTTATAGATTATTTTGAAAGTGAAGAGCCTGTAATAGAGATTAATAGAGATTATAGAGAAAGGGCTCTTTATAATGATACTTCAGAGTATTACGTTACACCATATGCCAACTATGGAGGTGATGTGGCTCTTGGAGCTCCTGTAAGATGTATTTATTTACCCAATCCTGTTGGTGATTTTGATGTTACGCATCAATTGGATTATAATTCAGCGGATAATGTGGCAAAGGTTATAATAAGTTCAACATCTTTATCTATTATCAAATGGGGCGTTGTTTGGAGTTCGAATCAATTACCTCTAACTGACGTTTTGAAGAGAACAAAAGAAAGTTCATTGACAAATGTAATTGTGCTTGACAATGTCCTCCCAATAGGGATCACATATATACAAGCCTATGCGGTTGATCAGTTAGGAGCGATTGTTTATTCAAACGTTCAATCTGTCATTAATGCTGATAAAACACCTATTTCAACAGATGATGTGTTGACATTTCCGGAGAATGCCTATATGGGTCAGACGCATGAACATAAAGGAAACGTCTGGGTAAAAACTGAAATAGGCTGGGAAAAGAAGTCAGCTGCTACTCCAGCATCACGTAATTTAAGTGCGGCAATTAAAAAGGGAAACGATGATATCATCGCCCATTTTAACAATATGTTATCTAGAAAATTAGAGAAGTATAGTGTTGATATTGTCGACGACGATGAATATGTTGCAATTGAAAACTTGAATAAAATATCAGCCGATGGATTTTATATATTAACTTACCCTGGAGACTTTCCTGATGTTGGAATCGAAGATGGAATACCATTCCGGATGATAGTAGTAGACGGTGAAGATTCCGGTTTTATTACTCAATTTTTGATCACAAGGTCTTTTGTCACTAACAAATTGAAAGTGTATGTTCGAAGTCTTATTGATTATGAACCGCTAGAGGATTGGATTGACCTTATTCCCGATAATTTTGTGGTTTATGATTTTGCTCACGGAGCAGCAATGCCAGGAGATGGAATATCGTATTATATTGGTAGTATACCCGATTTAGCACCAACTAATACGTATATGGTTTCCAGATCATTGATATGTCAGGTTTCGGGATATGTGACGGAAGTTTCTTTATTGGCTAGCGTCGGAGGTTCCGTAGGAAGTAATGAATATTCAACTTTTGCAATTCATAATCATACCAAAGGTACAAGTAAGGTATTTGCTACGGATGTGACTCATTCAACATCTGAATTTCTTAAAAATTATAAGTTGTCTTCACCTTTGGAAGTTATAGCTGGTGATCAGTTGTACATAAGGTGGATGACACCAAATTGGATAACAAATCCAACCACAGTCCGACATAGATTTGATGTAAAAATATTAAATAAATAATTATGAAACTAGTAATAAATTTCTTGCTATTTCTCATTGCGGTGATATTATTTCCGTTGTTAACGCCACTAAATGTGGTAATTGTGACAATTCAGAAAAAGAGCATTAAGGCTATGTCGGGTTACTTTTTGGATACTGCCCGAAGGATTGATGTTTATGGTTGTGGTGAGTTCAGGGCTTTGTTGAACTTAGTTTTTATAACTAAGAATGGAATCACATTTAAATCAGATGGACATACTATCTCACACTTCTTAGGCGTGAACCAGCTTGCTGGCTCGCTCAGCGTATTTGGAAGGATGTTTACAAAATTTCTGAGTTTGTTGGACAAAAATCATTGCGTTAGGGCAATAGATAATAGTTTTTAGACCTAATTGGAGGTAAAAAAGCCTCCGCCAATTTAAGCGGCTCCTACACCGCCTAAACATATAAGGTGCACGAACACCCGAGACGAAGGCTTAAAGTCTTCACTCGGTGTTCGTGCACCTTTGGTATATATGTAATAGTAGGAGACTACAAAAATAGTATTAGTTTTTTAAATAAAAAATAGAAAGATGAGTAAAAATTACAATCAAAGTCCCCTGCCTTTTCAGGGGCAAAAGCGGCGGTTTAGTACTGCCTTTAAAGAGGCTTTAAACGAGTTTAAAACAGCGCCGGTATTTGTTGATTTGTTTGGTGGTTCGGGTTTACTGAGCCATTGGGCTAAGTCTCAATATCCGGATGCAACGGTTGTCTATAATGATTATGATGATTATCATTTGCGTGTATCTAACATAGAAAGAACCAACGTGCTGTTGGCCGAATTTCGCTTTATACTGAAAGATGCGCCAGTTGATAAGGTGATAAGTAAAGAAGCCAAAGCGGCCATTCTGAAAGCCATAAAACAGGAAGAAAAGCGTAGCGGATATATTGATTATATCACTATATCAAGTAGCTTGTTATTTAGTATGAATTATGCTACAAATTACAATGATCTATCAAAGCAATGCATGTACAATTGCGTCCGAAAAAATGACTACGAACCCGCAAACGATTACATTGACGGCATTGAAGTTGTAAAAATGGATTACAGGCAATTGTTTGATCGTTGGAAGCATGTACCCGAAGTTGTGTTCTTTATTGACCCGCCCTATCTGAGTACCGACTGCTCAACTTATAGTAACTATTGGAAATTGGCCAACTATCTCGATGTGTTGCAATGCCTGAAGGGTACGAACTACTTTTATTTTACTTCGAATAAGAGTTCGATATTGGAGTTAACCAATTGGTTGGAAAAGAACCTGGGCGGTGAGAACCCGTTTAGCGGGGCAACTAAAGTGGAGATGAATGCACGAATGAACCATAACGCCGGATATGTGGATATAATGCTTTACAAGAGAGTTTAAATCGTATGAAAAGAACAAATATGTCTCCTATATAAACAAATATAAAGACAATATAGCTTAAAAAAAATGATTTGAGCAACCTATAATTCCAAATGATGTCTATAATTCCAAATGATGCGGAACTCCAAATCATTTGGAATTATAATCACGTACGTTTGAAATTTTGGAAATTAGCAGATAAGTGGATTTGAGTTATTACTACCAGAAGGAGTTTTAGATTACTTTGAGATATTAAAAGTAGATCAATCAAAAACAGAAACATCTATTTTTTTACAGGAAAAAACATAATTCCTGAAGAGT